>Ga0257124_1000631_pt1 | contig 35882 bp, 42 predicted proteins | sample SI106_150metaG_FD_190154 | JGI IMG/M metagenome (GOLD analysis project Ga0257124, IMG submission 190154) | Marine microbial communities from Saanich Inlet, British Columbia, Canada - SI106_150 | ecosystem: Environmental > Aquatic > Marine > Inlet | place: Canada: British Columbia | collected...
CTCATCTGTTGTAATGCTGTAAACCCTAAGTTTGCCTTAATAGTATCAATTGATCCTTTTAAATCCCTTGCCGGTGTTCCTGGGATTATTCCCAAAGTAGAACCAAGAAGGCCCGAAGTGAATAAACTAGTATTTGCAAGTGCTTCATCAACTTTATTCACAACAAGATTAATTTTATCAAGAGCCTGTCTTTTTGCATCAAGGCGTTTTACTTCAGCAATCTTTTTCTTTTCTTCAAATTTTTGTTTTTGCAAACCGCCCTTTATTATTTTAACAGTGCCATCTTTGCTAATTTCAATCGATTCCCCTGAATCAAGCTTTGGCCTGAATCCTGGCCCTGTTTGTGTTATTAAACCGGTCTTAGGATTAAAAAGACCAAAAGCAGGGTTCCCCTGGGCATCAACACCCTCTTTTAATTGTAAATTCGTATCTTTATCATCTTTATCAAAGGTAAATTCTTTTACAACGCTTTGACTTTCTGTATCAAAGAGCATGATTTTGCCTGCTGCTGCTGATCCTATTTCAAGAAGATTTTGCTTTTTTCCTTGAAATTTTAAATCAGAACCGGTCTTTAAATTAAATAAGTCAACTGCTGCCTGTGGGTTTATTTTTGCAAGTTGCCCGGTCCTGGTGAAAATCTTATCCTGAATTTCACTTGCTTTTGCTGGGTCCCTGGTTGCAAAAAATTCTATGGCCACACGATCAGGATCAACCCCGGGATTTTTCCCGATTTCTGCAAGAAGATCATTCTGCAATTGTTGACTTTTGGCAAGGTTTGCAATACTCAATTCCTGTTGTTGTATTCCAAGCCTTAAACCCTGTTGCTGCAATCCTCTTGTTTCTGCCTGCTGTTGATCAATACCGGTCTGCCTGTCCTCTTGCCTTCTGGCCCTGATTGATTGGGCAAGTCTACCCAAACCAAATAAATCTTGAACTGGTTGAATTGTGTCTACCATAATTATAACCCCGCCCCTGGTGTCAATCCCAATGGATTTTGTCTGGTAATCAATGGGCTTGCCTGTTGTCGTGGCAACCCTTCAAAAATCAATGAAGGTAACCCACTTAAGCCCCCAATTATCTGGTTCTGCCTATTCTGCCTATTTACTGCTGCCTGTTGCAAACTCTGTTGAGTCCCTAATCCTTCTCTAAGTCCTGAAGTTGCAAGGGATTGACCCAACGTGGTTCCAAGATTCAACCGGCTCCCTGCCGTAGAACCAACACCACCAAGACCGATATTAACCAAATCTGATAACCTGCCTTTATTCCTTTCAGCTTCAATGGCGTTTAGATTTTCAAGAGCATTTTCTTGAACAAATCCCGGTGCATTTGGTCCCAAGAAATCAGAAATTAAACCGGCTTGTATTTGAGTTGCAGGCAATTGAGAAGCATCCCCACGATTTGAAATAGCTGCAGGAAGTTGAGCAAGTGCCATTTCACCAACATCAACAAAAGGTTGTTGCCTTTCAATCTGTTTGTCAAATTGCCTTTGCTGAAATTCCCGGTTTGCCTGTTCAATCCTGGCCTGTTCTGCAATGCCTTCCTGCTGTCCTGCTTGTTGGGCTTGCGCTGCAGATTTTTGACCCCGGCTTGAAATAACGCCGCCTATGATTGAAGTGCCTAACCCTATAGCTAATGAAGCCATGATTCACCCCTTAAAATAATTCACTTAATAAACTTCCAAGCCCACTAATACCACCTGCCAAAGTTTGAGACTTTGATAAGGCCTGCTGCCCGGCTAAGTTTCCACGCTGTTGTGCTGCAACATTTAATCCCTGACCCAAATTACCAAAGATATTACCGGCACTTTGTGCAAAGCCTGTTCCTGCCTGCCTGACTAAATCTTCAGCCCTCAAACCTGATTGCAATAAACTGGATTGACCTCGTTGAAATCTTCCAATATCTTCACCTGCAAGGCCTGAAACGAGATCACCCAACCTTTCAAATGTTCCACTTGATTTAACGCCACCTCTTGCTGCCTGGCCCCTCAATATCCCGGTTCTGCCTGATTCAAGTTGCCGGTTGAATAATTGACTTGGTTGAAAATCAACATCACCGCCAAAAGCCAAAGCAGATAATTGTGGTAATGCAATATCAAGCCCGGCTTGCCTGAAAGGTGCTGTTATCCCTTCTATCTCTGCAAGCTGCCCTTCCTGTTGCGCAATCGCATCCAATGCAGATTGTTCAAGCGTTCCAGGTCCCTGCACAATAGGTGCTACAGGCTGTTGCTGCAAAGGTTGTTGAAAATTGGGATTTGCATTCCGAAAATCAAACTCGCTTTTGCTTCCAGGTTGAAAAGTGCTTTTTGTAAATTCTCCAAATTCTGCAGGCCCCGGCATAATTAACCCCTTTTTATTTTTTTACCAAACATGATTCTATCGTAATACTTCCCGACTTTTAAATATGACTTCCTATCATTCCCTTCTTTTTTAAATCCACATTTTTTGGCGAACTTAATAACATCGGGAAACAAAACAGGTATTTTGGCATTAATTTTTACAAATCTTTCATCACAATTATTTTCCAGGTAATCAATTAAACTCTTTCCTATTTTCAAAGAATCATTTCCCCTGAATTGTCTTGGTATATGCATATGGATATTTAACACAACTGCATTTTCTTCATGGACACTTAACAACCCCTTGCATTGATCATTTTCAAAGCATCCAAACCATTCAGACTTTTCAGGATTAAAATTATCCGTGTTGGTATAATCATCTGAAACCCTGGCAAACATTTCAGGATCAAAGAGAATTTTTTTGATTAATTTAAAATTTTTGGTTTGTTTTATTATCAATTTGCCCTCACTCTAAGCATTATATTGCCTAACTCAAAGGCCCTGTTTGCTGACGTGACAACTTCAAGGATAGACCCCTCACCATTGCCACCACTAATCGTTGTGTTTAAATTATCCCTTTTCCATGCCCCATTTTCACCATTGGAAATTTCAATTTCTGTATTATGGTCTGTGTTCATGTCAGATATATATGATGGTGGTGTAGGTTCTGCGCCTGCATTATATGTCCAGCCTGTTGTTTTATGATGTCTAATCCCTATATTAGGGTTATTATCATTAGCACCTGCAAGCCAGGTCGCTTCCACACCCACAATCCTAAAATCATTATTATTGTTGTCCCAATACTTGCAAAATCCGTAATTGCAAAGAAGATCAGGACCGGACTGTTTTGAAATTGATATTTGGCCTATCCATTTTTTAGATGTTTCATAATAGGTTCCTGCTGCCCCATCATCTGCAATAGTTAAATCTTCGGTATCCGCTGCAGTTCTAATCCCAGCATCAGTTATTGATGTCCCGGTTATTCTAACAACTGTATCAACCCCACCTGCCCCGCCTACTGCCTGCACTAAAAAAAAGTGTGCGGCGTAGCTTTTATTTACAGTTCCAAAAGTTATGGCCGGGTTAAAATCATTATCACTTGATCCAAAAATATAAAAACCACCATAATAAAAAACCCCTGAAGTTCCTGGTGGACTTTTAAAAGCCCATGATTTTTCAGATTCAGGAAAATTCCTGAACCTTTCTTCCCATTCACCCGTTACAGCATCATAATACAGAGTTAATGAATCCTCATCCCCTAAAACCACCCGGCCATGCAAATGAAGCCCGTTGCCTGTGTTTAAAGTAACCGTGTTTATGTCTGATTTACCTTGCAGGCATAACCATTGACCGTCCGTACCTGCCGCAATTTGTGGATTTGCTGTTATTTCAACCGGACCGCCTGAACCTTGAATATGCATAATGGGTTTTGTGACGGTTATTCCACCTGCTGCAGTTATATCAACGGTATCAGATACGGACAACATTAATTCTTGATTTACCGTCAATTTTTCGTCAGTTACTTGATCTGGCCTTGAAATGGTTATGGTCCCGTCTAAATTATCAGTGACGGTTATTTCTTTTGATGTCCCCAAAATATTGTTTATCAAATAAAGATCACTTATTGATATTGTGATTGTACCGTCACCATTATCAGTGACATCAATTTCGTTTGTTTCTCCGTCAACATCACCAACTAAGAGAAAATCAGATAGCGTTTGCCCACTATCTTTTATATCACCGTCAGACTCCAATAAAACCACATTGTTTTCAGTCCCACCAACAACCTTATTGGCTTTATCAAAGTTATCATCATCCTGACCCCTTCTCCATGACTGTACCTCTCTTGGATCATTTGTCCTTGGAAGCCTTCTTTTGATAGCCATTATCTTAACAGCTCCACATCTTCATTGACTTCAACAATGGAAAAAGGCACGTTGTCAGTGCAAACAAATTCATATTGCCTTGACCTATAAGTCCCAAGCATAAACAAAGAATAATAAAAAATATTATCTCCCTGAAAACCTAACGGGATATCACGATAATTTGACCAAACACCTGAACCGTTATCCTTCCATCTTAAAAGCATTTTGGGTTCAACATCGGCATCAAGAGTTTTTACTTTTTTGCCCCTTTTAAGTTTTATTTTAAGCTCGTTTGATCTTTTTTCCCGGCTTGTTCCATGATCAATATTGCCGGTTATAACGGACGATCTTATTTCATTGCCGTAATCCTGATAAGTTTCAAAATCTAATTTGTAAAGTTTGCCGTTGCCTTTGTCTGTACAAAGAGTCATATTCCAGGGTTCAATATTTATAAAGTTCCTTGCCTTGAAAGCCTGATATTTAGCCCTTGTTTTATTCCAAAAAGTCCATTCTCCAACCCATTCATTGATAGAATAATCATATACAAGTGTTCTGTCGTTTATGGTTAAAAGGTATAAAGTTTTACCCTTAAGGGTAATTTTTTCACCTTCTGCGTTTTCATAATCCGGTTCATCATTCAAGATATTATCAATAGGTTGAGAAACAACAATCGGTTGTCTGCCATCGATCCTTATTAATCGTCTTGCTTTATTCATAAAAAGATAGGCGTTATCAATTAGTTTTATTGTCCAGGGTGAACGGGTTCCGTCTGCAATTGTGGCCCCCGGTATTGCTGTCAATGGAGTTGTTTTATCATTATAAAAGTTTTCAATTGATCTTTGGCCAAACAATGCTAATTCGTCCCATTCTGTGTGCAATGCTGTTAATTTATCAGGATGGCTTTCCGCACTGAAAAAAGCACCTTCAAACGTGATTGGATCAGCAACCTTTGATCTTAAAACAGATTCATCATATTGAGTATTTGAAAGCTCATTTGAAAGCAGATAGGTGTCAAACATCACGACATGAGAAGATTGGACCGGATCATTTGCACCGTTAAGTGTTGAGGTTGCGGCCCCATTATACACGACAACTCTACCACCGTTTGTGATAAAAATCTTTCTGGTTGCGCCTGCTGTTATAAGTGAAAAATCGCCTGATTCTGCAAATGTGACGTTTTTTCCTGCTGTGAAGACTCCTGAAGAAATAAGCGTGACTGTTCCATTTTGTGTAAGGCTATAAAGATTTGTACCAGAAACAATATAAACTAAATCAGTGTGTTCCCAATAAAACCAACCGTCAACGGATTGAGATAGTTCATCGCCAAAAATTGCAAGACCTGGCCTTCTAATTGTTGTACCGGCCAGGTCTTTTATAACGTCATTTCTTTGATCTGCAACATTGACTTTACTTTCATCCTCAACATTTGACCAGAAAGGTACGTTTACCGGTATTTTGCGAAATGTCATTTTTTTGCTGTCTCATCTGTGAAAATACTGATTAATGTGTCAAAGTTTCCTGTCAACATGGCAACAACGATTATCAAACCTATAATTGCCATCAACCATTTTTTAGTTGCTGGCTCCATGCTGGTCCATAGGCTTAATGGGTTTGGAATTGTAATTTTATCCTTCATAATTCCCCCGGTGCTGTTATTATTTCTTTTTTGTTTTCTGATTCTGCTGCAAAGCTTGCAAAGGCCCTTACTGCTTTATATGCATACCCTGCCCTTGTTTCTGACATGCCATCTTCAATGCAGATTTGTTTTAAAAGATCATCAGCAATTTTGCGTTCAAGTTTGGCAATAAGCCCTTTTCTTATGAGCTCGTAAATCGCATCATGAACAAGCGAACCCCTCATGAAATTTAAAGTGTCAATTGCAGGCCCGGATGGACCGTCCCAAGCATAACCCGATTTAATTTTTAAAACACCGGAAAGGAAAAGTTGAAGGAAACCAGTTTCAATTGAATACCCGATAATTCCAGTTTGAATTTTATAATCTTCTGCAAGTTGATATTTATATCCTTTCCGGTATTTTATTTGGTCATTCATTTTGGGTCATACTCCACATGAACATGTGTTCCATGGAAGACAACGTCAAAGCCTTTTCCTGCTGCTTCTTTTATTTCATTATCAGATATCAATGAATCCCTTCTGAAGTCAAAGGCGCAACCTATCCCATGAAAAGATCCAGGTGCATGGTTTCCATCCCTTACTGCCGTTAGAAAAAAATCACGCCCCCTTGATTCGTACAATTTTATTATTCGACCTTTGCATTTTTGTGTCTTTTTTTGAAGATCACCACAAACACCCGCTTTAATCCATTCAGTCATTTTAAAATTCCTTAAATCCTGTAGGCTGTGGAACATATGGGCTTGAAATCTGTTGTGATATTCTAAATCTCATCAGTTCGTTTGCACTACTCCACCGGTCTGGAACTCCAAAATCATCAGAAACCCGACCTGTCAACATTATGGTTATCGGGTAAACTGCTAAATCCGGTATAGCATCAGTAGAACCCCAATTTACAAGACCGTCATTGAACAATTCATCATAAAGACCTGTGTATGCATCTTTTATGATTTTAACCTGGCTTGGTGGTGCGACCTGACCGTCTGGCAACCTTCCCAACTTCCTTAATACTGCACTTGCAATTTCCGTTGTGGTTTGAGACATGGTATCACTTCCCCATGATTATATATTCATCCTGGTTTAAGTTTTCGGCTTCCATCCAGGTTGTGGCAGCCTTTTTGCTCTCAAAAGTTTTTGCCGGTCTGCTGTATGGTTTGCCGTCACCCTTAAGCTTAAAGACTCCAAAGGTATCAACGTCCTTGTTTACCCCGGAAGCTTCAGGAACAGGCAAAATATCTTCATCTGAAGGCCTAATTATATGGGTTACGTCAAGCTTACCGTTTGTCTTGACCCATATTTCAGCATCTTTAAGACTATTAAACGCCTTTAATTTGACGTTTTCTTTAACCGTTGTTGGTCTGAGCCCGGTCATAACCTTTTTGACAGGATAAACATAATATCCTGGCGCTGCGTGATTCCCTTTACAATCCACATGGAAAAATCTATTGCCTTTAAATTTTTCAATAGCGTGTTTGTTTTCTTCAGGAACATCAACCGGGTTATTCCCATCAAATTCGACACCATAAGAGATCATGTTTTTTTTGTTGCCCAAATACGTTACTTTCATTTTCCTGCCTTTTTAATTGGCCCTGGTTGTTCCAGGGCGCATAATTAATATAAAAACTTGATTAAAATATTTATAATATCAAATATTTAATCAATCCATCGTATAATCAACCACAATTCCCATGGTAGCTGCTGCAAAAGTTGCTGCTGCCGTGTTCACTGTTGCAATCAATGCAGTTTCTTCAGTGAAGGTTTTGCTGCCTGAAATAATCAGAACACCACCAAAAGGCATTGAAGTACCACTTTCAGGCTTAACCCCGACAACTGCATCACCATGAATTGTGCCACCGTTGAGAAGTCCATCAGGATCAGGCCCATTTGTGCCTGCTGTTGCCCAACCAATATCAATATCAAGTGTGGCATCCGGTGCGGTCCCACCGTCCATATCACCCATATAGAAGCGGCCACCAACAACGGTTGCACCCCTGGGTACTCTTGCAAGCTGAAAAACGTCACCGGCTTCAACTGCTGCCGTTACCGCATACACCCCGTAAGTTGATTTAAGGTTTCCTGCTTGCCCCCTGCCGTATACCGGGAAGCCTGCAACACCTCTTGTGCTTGTCAATGTTTCTGCTGTTGCAAAAACATAAGAAGGCACGAAAGAACCAAGCATAATTAAGCTTAGAAAGATAATCGCTGCAAATTTAAATTGTTTCATGTTAAAAATTCCCCATTTTAAAGTTAAAAGCCCCTTGCCGTCAAAGGGCTTGTTTATAGTTTAAATCAAGACCCTTTAAACGTCATCCACTGAAGCAGTATAAAGAGTGAATACACCATGATCTTTCAGCTTGCTTGCATCTGAAGGATCTTTAAATTGCAGTTTGGCAATACCACGTCTTTCAGCAATACCAACGCCTTTGACAAATCCATAATCTCTTGTATCACGGATTGGGAAAGGCCGTCTTGCGATAGCAAAACCAACTGCCTGAAGTCCACAAAGGAAGTTGACACCGACCTGAATATTACCGGCTCCAACTGCTCCAAGATTAGGAATTTCAGGAACTTCACGATAGATGATACCGTTATAAACCTCGTCACCATCCGTGAAGATTGGGTTTTTCATCATGGCCCGAACTCTGGCTTCCCGGTTTGCTGCAGACAATGTTGTGTCGGCTTTCAAGTCCCTGAAGGAATTTGAGTTGCAAAACATAACATACCATTCCTGCTCATCATTAACCGTTACAGGTGAGATTGCCGGGTCCGTGGTTTGAGCCATTCTTTTTGCAAGCCCTGCAATGGCAACTGACAATTTGTCATTCGTATTGTCCAGGTTAGAAAGTGCTGCAGAATGATCATTGGCGGCATTGTTCGATTTAGCTGCCCCGAAAAGAACCCTATCGCTATTTGCTGCAAGCCATGTGTCTCTATTGGCCTGTGTTGCAACTTGTGTATAAACGGGATTTTTAACGATCTGAGAAGAAAGATAAGCCTTTCCTTGCATACTCATCATAGCAGTTATGATATGATCTCTGGTCCGCTCCATCATCCATTTTTGAAGTTGTGGCTTTGCTGCCTTCAAATAATCAATCAGGCCCATGTCATTTTCTTCATCATCAATGGCAACTGCGTTCCTGATATATTTTACTGCAACCTCAAAGCCATCACTTTTAAGTTCTTCTTCAGCACCTTCCAGGGTTTCACTTCCCATTGTACCCTGTCCAGAAAGGGCATTAACAAGAGAAAAAACCACCTGGTGACCTTTTTTCTTAGATAAGTCCTCTTGCATCTGAATAATGTTATTGATTGACCGGCCCATGTATTTATTGAACCGGTTCTTTCTGACATATTCCACATAAAACTGCTGTAACCATTGGGTCACTTTTAGTCTGGTGGGCGTTGCTGTTTCAGCCATTTTCTATGACTCCCTTTTTTATCTGTCACCAAATGCCGCTTCAAGTGGATCGTCAAGGATAACCGGCCCGGCCTTTTGTTGCACCTTGCCAGTTATTGAACTTGCTGCAGGCGGTAATTTAGTGACGGTTTGTTTAATTTTATTTTCAATATCCGTGATTTTTTCGTTCTTAAGTTCAGCAAGTAATTCTGCTTTCAATTGCTCCTTAAGATTTGCCTTATATGCTTCTGGATCATTGCCAAATTCTTGCAAAGACAAGTGATTCGTGGCTTGACTATATGCCCATTCTGCAGGATCAGGTTGTGCAAGCATGGTATTTACCATGGCCGGGTTAGATTTTGCTAAACCGACAAAAACCTTGTACTTTTCGTCATAATCTTCATGACGGCCCCTGCACTGTGATTCTGATAAATTCAGAAATCTTGAATCATTCTCCTGTCTTAAATCTGTCTTAATGGCTTCAATTGTCTTTTCGGGATTTTTCCAGTCAAATTCTTTCTTGACCGGTTCCTGGGTTTGCCTGCCCTGGCTTAAATCAAAAACTCTTTGTTGCGCTTCTCTTTTCTTTTCTCTCTCTGCAGCCAAAGCAGCATTCAACCCGGTAATCTTTGCAGCCAATTCTTCAGGCGTTTCAACTTTTGGCAATTCTTCCTTTTTTACTTCGGTTGTTTCTTCTGTCTTAACTTCTTCTGGTTTGACTTCTGGCTTAACTTCTTCTTTCATGTCCACAATGTTTGATTCATTTGAAAACACATCTGCCAAAGGATCAACATTAAAACCTTCTTCAATGTTTGATTCCATACTATCGATTGCAGGTGTTTCATTCTCTGGTGTTTCAACTGTCTTTGTTCCTTCCATTTTTCTTGCTCCTCTAATCGCCCGAACCCGGCGGCGGTTTGTTAATAAAAAAGCCTTAAAAGTGTATTATACACTCAAAAGGCTCAATTGTTTTGATACCTATGTTTAACTTAAACTATTCAGGCTTAAGCGTTTCTTCCTTCGTTATAAATTTAATTTGACCGTTTTGAAAGGAAATAATAATTTTGCCATAAAATTTCCTTGCACAAAGGGCTGTAATTATTTCAAATGCCCATTTCATTTAAAGTACGCTTCAGCCTTTTTTATCCCGGCCATAACTTGAATTTCAGGATCGTCCAAATCCATCAAGTCATAGTCAAAATCGTTCGCCCCTGGGGAACCTTTTATATCAATTTTTAATGCCTGTTTAATTGGGAAGAAAAAACATTTTAAGGCCTTCCCGGTCCGGTTGTTGGTTAATCTTATACTTAAATTGCCGTTATCGTCCATCAGGTCAGCCCGTTTGACTTCTTTTAATTTCAAGAACTCTTTAATGATTGGCCTGTAAATCCTGTGATTTGCTGATAATTTTGATATTGTTTGCATTAAAATTCCTTTTATTTAAATGGGCTCAATCCCTCACTTAACCTTTTTATAGCATGGCCAACGGCCTTATCGATAATTTCTTTATTCGGCTTTACATCTGTTAATAAAGAGTTTATTTCTGGCCCGGTCAAGCCTGGGACAAGTAAAGGAATTTCCATATTGCCTTGACCGAAATCAATACCTATACTCAACTCCGTTGAAATGTTTCCATCAGGCCTTTTTAAAACGCCTAAAAATCCCGGGCCTTTTCTTGTCCCATCTTTTCTTAATCCAAAGCCTGCCATTAAAACGCCCTATTTTCAATGAGTTTGGGTTCTGTTGCCTGCTGAATATCCAAAGCAGTATCAACGATAATATTCTTTGATTCCTGGTTCATTTTGTTTGCTGAAGCAGCATTCTTCTGAGCCGTGGACTCATCCACACGAATCTTTGCGGTTGCTGCAATTTTTTGTAGTTCTTGAATTTCTTGCTCCGCTTGTTCCCTTGCCTGTTGTAACGCCGCTTTTTGCTCATCGTCACCACCTTCAATCAATTTTATAAGCTCATCCTTATTCCTTAACTGACTTGCTTTTATCACAAGTTGAAAAGGCACTGCTGCAGGATTGGCTTCATACATTCTGACAAGAAGCTCAAATTGTTCATGCTGCAGGCTTAAAGTGTCTGCTGCCTGATCCATGATAATATCAACGTCAAGCTCATTTACCGGGTTTGCGATACCGATAACAACATCTAATCTTGGATCATTCTCAAATTGGGCAGGAACGCCGCCAAATTCTTCAATTATCTGATTTCTTAAGGTTATATTCTGATTAATTCCGGTCCATTTGATTTTTGAGTCATCGCCTAAAACCCTGACCCAGCGTTCTTCTGTCCAGAACTGTTTAATCCGGTTGAACATCATCCGGTAAACTCTTAACCTGCAGGCCTGGTGACCATCAAAAAGAGAACCAAGCTCAACTACTCCACCCTGCTGCAAAGATTGAACCGCCTTGCCTGATAATGACCCGGTTGGAAGCTGCCCCTGCAAGACTGCGTTTGCCCCTGCTGCATCAATTGCCTGCTTTGCTTCCTGCAATAAAACCGCCTGGCCGGTTGCCATATCGTTTGTTTGTAGAATCCCGAAATTTTCACCCCATTTACCTATCCCAAATTCAACATGGCCATCAGCCTTTGATAGTTCTTTTTTGTGTGCCGCAACATCCTGGACAGCCCCTTTTGAACCCCATGTTTGCCTAACAGATAACAAATGCAAAAACTTTGAGTGTCTATGATTTACTTCATCCTGCAGGTCAAGATAACTTGCAGCTTCACCATACCGGTTGCCGTGTCTGTCCACAAAAGCAGATTGAAGTTCAATTTGTGGTTCTGGCTCATCATCTTCATTCAAATAAGGTGAAACTGTGGGCCTGATTGCAAAACCGCCACCGGAAAAAACGCAATATTGCCAAACACCCTTTTTGAGAAAATAACAGTAAAAAACTCTCATTCTTTTTCGATCTTTATCAATGAAAAATAAAGGCTTATCTTCAAAAGTGTCTGAATCCATTATCTCATTTTCTGAGAAAGTAAAAAATTCTTCAACTGCATCTTCAAATTCTGGTGTGTTCCTTGCCTCTTCTTCATCCATCCATTGCAAAGTACCCCTATATCTTGCATCTGAAAAATCTTTTTTTCTTGAATGTGGATCATAAAAAAGCCGGTCCCATGGCAACTGATTGTGTTTGACTTCAAGCTTGTCTTTTTTCTGTGTGACAATAACCTCGTGACCTTCAACGCCTTCAATAAGATAATCACTGAAACCGTCTGAAAATTCCTGATCACTTGCATTATTTTCTTCCACATATCTTAAGGCATCCGTGGAAACTTCCCCTGATTTATCATCGTTTGGTTCCCTGGGTAACGCCTTTGGATCAGCCCGGTTTTGCGTTTCCATGCCTTTAAGGAATTGAATTTTAGGCTTAATACGGTTGTTTGTAATACAAGGCCTGCCGTTCAATTGTCTTTTTTCGGCTTCCGTCCATTGGTAACCGTCAAAATAATCCCTGGCTTTTTCTGACAATGTCCTTGAATCAATAGTTGCTTCCAGATACTCACTGGCAAAGCCTAAAACCAAATTCAATTCAGTATCACTTGTTTGTTTTATACTATTCGCCATTCTTTTACGCCCTCATCTTCAAATTCATCATCATTCATATATCTGTCTTTTGGTACGTCCGTATCTTCTTCAGGTTCCGGTGCTGCCCATGGGTTTGACATGCATCCATATCTGCATTCGTCTGCTGCGTGATCTTCCATCTTAGTATCTAAATCTTCCGGGTTATTTGGATCGTGTTGCAAAGCCGGTATTGTCCTTATTGAATCAAAACAATTATTGAAGAAAAAAAGCATTGGGACATTATCCATGCCGGTTAGTCTGGATCTCATCTGGTCCCATCCACCAACTGCACCAATTTTGGGAGTCCGTTTATTATCTGCCCGGTTAAAATATACTTCTTTGTCTGAAAATCTGGAAGCCATTGACGGACCACCATCTTCAGCAAAGATTGCAGGATCAGCAACAGAATAGGCATATTTTTCACTTCCCGATTTTTGTACTATGCCCATTGCCACCTGTTCAACTGTCATTTTTAAGCCCACATCATTTTTATTTTTCTTGCATCCATACCATTCCCGATATTTGACCATTGCACCTTTTGGCAAATAAATCCCGTGAAATGTTTGATACCCGCTTGAAATAGCGTACCAACCCACAGAAAAAGGTTTTGCTGAACCCCAATCAAACGCCCTGAATTTTGTCCAGGTTTTAGGTATGAGAAAAGGTTTGATAATGTTTCTATCTGACCAATTATCAAAATACGCACCCTCAACCACGTTCCAATCACCATCAAGTTTGGCCTTGACAAGTGCCTTGCTTCCAAGCCCTTTAAGCTTTGCCCGATATAAAGGATCATCTTTAAGCATGGACGGATTATCATCAAGAAGGGCAGGAATAAACTGTCGCAACATACCACCTTCTTCATCTTCCATTTTTCTGATATCATACGGATTGCAGTTATCGATGAAAGTCTTTTTAACCCATAAATGACCGACATTACCAGGGTTTGTGCCGCATATAATTCTTGGGAAAAGGCCTTTAAGGTTTGCCGGTAATTCAGGAAGCCCAACAGCCCGAACACGACCACGCAAAAATCTATAAACTTTTTCTGTAAAATGCGTGAGCTCATCAATGAGAAGTAAATGAATTTCGGCTCCGTCAAAATCATACATATTTTTTTCATGTTCACAATGGCAAAGATATATTTTAGACCCGTTCCAAAACCTGATTTCTTTATCAACGATCTTTGCAAATCCAAAGGCAACCCATGGAGCAAGAAGCTTCCTAAAGCCTTGCGGCCCTTCAATATGATTTTTAACAAGGTCTTTTGTGACCTTCCTGAAAAGATAAACCTGCAGGCCTGCAATAATTGAGCACCATATGATTGCTGCTGCTCGCATAAGATGCGATTTACCGCCACCTGCTGCACCACCATATAAAGTTTCGGTTGCTTTTGAGTTATATGCAATTGACTGTTTTTCATGAAGGTTTAAATTAATCTCCGGTAATGGTGACATTTAAAATGGGAACAATACTTTTGCCCCCTTCTCCTGTTATTTCTTTTCTATCAATAACTTTGCCTTCTGTCCTGTCTAAAAATTCTTTTATGGCCTTAACATCCCCTGCAACACCTGCATCATAAAGCGATTTATATAAAACTGCCCGTTGTGAAGAACTCGCTGCCTTTCTCATTTCAATGGCTTCATTCTCGATCTCTGAAACTTCTGCAGGCCTGAAATGATGATAAAAAGTGAACCTTGAAAGTTTTAAAACATCGCTGCACATTTTGCCCCTGGGTATAAACTCTTTTTCAGGATCACCCCAATAAGAAAGCATTTTTTGCCTATGTTTTTCTTTGGCTCCCATTACCAACGCCTGCCCAATCCATAATCATCGTCAATGCTTGGGATATCGTTATCAATAATTTTCAGCTTGATTATCCGTTCATCAATCTGGCCATCGCTCAAAGTAACTTTATTCGTGATTGTGCTTTCACCAACAGAACCGGTAATATGAACGGAAGTAATACCTGCAGAGTTTGCTTCACTGGATAAAGTGACAGTTCCATCTTCAACCGTCCAGGCACTTGTTGAAATTGTTAAAGCACCTATTGCCGGTTTCCAGTTACCGGAATATTTTAACAAAGCGTTTTCAGATTGTGAAAACCTGAAAATCTTTGCCAATAATGGGTTAAATGTTCTTTTGACAATGTTCATCTTGATTCGCCAATTAATACAATTAGGTTTGGAGTCCCGGCCCCGGCCCTGACATAAAAAATAACGCCTGAAGTGTCCGTTACACAATCCATTGAAACAAAAGTGTTTGCAGGCATAGTTGCGGCACTGGTTCCTGCTGAATCAACGGCCATGGAAAAGGCAACCCCATCATCAGTATAAAAACTTATTGCCCGGCATGGTCCATTGGTTTCAGGTATCGTAACAGCAACATAAGTTGAAGCGTTCAATGCCGTGATATCTGGTGGATTTATAATAGCATAAGCAGAACCAACGGCCAAAATTAAACAAACAATTGTTATTAAAACTTTTCTCTTTAACATCTTTCTTTTCTCCGTTTCGCTTCAATTAATGAAAGCCATATTAATATTATCAATCCGTTTAAATAATTGATCCTGAATGCTGAATTTGAACTACATGATATAAAAATTCCTATTATTGCAAGTTTGAAAATTACGTCATATTTGATAACCTTAAATAATTTTTTAACATAAAAAAACAATAAAATCAAAAAACCAAATCCAAGTTCAAACCAAGAATGAATAAAAGTATTGTGAGCCCGGCTGAAATATCCACCCTCATAAACTTCTGATAAATACTTTCTGGAAACATATTCCCAATGCCCCAAACCAAAACCGGTGATTAAGTTTTCGTCAAAATAAAACTTAATTGCAGCAAACCAGACTTTAACCCTCAATTCAATTCCAGGTGCATGAATATAAATAGCGAACATCACCAAAACCGCCAATAATGTGCAAATAGATTGAAACTTAAAACCCTTTTGATAAAAAACATAAACCACCATTAAACCAACAGCCAAAAGACCACCAAACGATTGAGATATTAAAATGCCCATAACCAAAAATGGTAAAAAATAAGACAATTTACCACGATAAAATGCAGGGGCGCAAAGAGCGATTAAGGCGCTTGCTTCATTCCTGTTAGCTGTCAAACCGGTAACACTTCCATTGGATTTGAAACCAAGAAACCAGTATGGATCAAAGATCTGAAAGTGCTGCAAGATTAAAAAAATAACATGGATAATAGCGACAATGCACAAAACATTTAAAATTAAATTTTTCTTTGGCTTCAACTCAGTTATGACAAAATAAAACAATATGCCAATTGTGACAATCCTTAAGCTGTTTATACTGGTTAACGTGCAGACCGGGTAATAGCTGGCAAAGGCACAAAGCAGCAAAAATAATGCAGGAATAATATATTTTTTATGGAAAAGGTATAATGAAAAAAGAAAGATCGTCAAGTATGTTGCAGATAGTTCATAGCTCAGTCTAAAATTTGCCATGGGCAACCTGAAAAGAAGAACAAAAAGCAATGAACCCGGTATGATATATTGTGTGAATTTTTTATTTAGGTAATTCAATATCGTCCTTATTGATTTTTAAGTGATATAATATCAGTAAAATATTTTTAGACATTTTATCTATTTCATCAAACGCCTTTTGAGTTGTAGTCCTACCTTCCTTTAATTCTTCTCTCATCGTTTTTTTTGTGTTATCGCATTGAACATGACTAACAAAATTTATTTGCCCCGACTCTGTAAACATAATTTTTTTAAATAATTCGCTAAGTTTTTTTACATCTTTTTGATTGTTCTTAATATCATTCTTGAAATTATTCCATATTGTTGCAATCATTATAAAATAAATCCCAATATAGATACCATCCCTAATCCCGATTTCCATTTTAATCCTATTAAAAGTAAAATGGGCCTTGTAACATCAGACAACCCAATGCACTTAGCCCATTAATGAAGGAGGTAAAAAACCTATGAAAAAGTGTTCCAACCATCTTTTGCCCAACCCGATAAAAGATATTATCACTGACAAAACACATTCATCTGTAAATTAATTTTTGTGCTTAGTCAAGGGATTTATTTTGGTTTTAATATGTGTTGTATTCCGGGTCCCGGTAAGAAAATTGGCAGGCCTGCCCTTAAGAATAAAAAAAAGCCGGTTTCTTTTAGAATGTCTGGTCAGACTGTTGAAAAGTTGAACCGGCTTTCTGCTATGTCTGGAATATCAAAATCTCTATTTATTGAAAGGCTTATAAATCAAAGTTCAAGCCTTTGAATAATATCAATAACAATCTCTTTGAGCCTGGCAATATGCCGGGCTCTCCTTCTCATATCGTCTGCAATTAAAACCAATGGTGTGTCTATCGCTTTTTCACATGGGCATGCAGGCTCAATAGGCCTTGTGACTGGTGAAAGTCTACTATTTAAATCTTCAAGTATTGAATCCAAACTATTGATTCTTTCATCTAAAATTGAAGATTGTTCTGCTATTTGTGATTGCCTGTCTGTCTCTGTATGTAATTTTGCATTTCCTACTTCCATTTTTTTCTCCTTAAATAATTATTATTAAAAAACATCTGTCAACCATACGTCAGTTTCTTCTTGAAGTTCCTGACGTATGGTTTTTTTCCCCAAAGTTCCTTTTAAAAATCTATTTGTGTCACTTGGAGTTACTATATTTAGTGGACTTATAGCACAATTATATTGCTCTGCAAGGGCTCTATGTCTTGCTTCTGCCATCACCTGGCGCCTTTCAGCACTTGCCATCATTAATTGCCTTTCTTTATCTAAACATTGAAGCCCATCCAACGATGAACCTTGTTGCATCTGTTGTGATAGTGGTAGGTTTAGTGTTCCACCAAGCGAACCAATTTGTGCCGCAAGTCCTAAAAAAACAGGCGGTGGTAAAACCGCCATTACACTTTGCCTTTCATGTTCACATTGATATTTGGCAAACGCTGAAGGATTTCAGAATACATTGCCTTTGTTTGATCAACTTCATTTTGCAACCGTTTTTCCATTTTATCACGATATGAATCTTTTACTTTTGCAATCTCTTTGTCTTTTTCACGATCACAGTCAAGAGCCTTTTTCTTGTGGTCCAAACCAAGTCGTTCTTCCTTCATTTTAACCATATGCTTTATATCTTCATCTGCAATTTTCCGATCATGTTTAAGCCGCTTATTTTCTTCAATATGTTGTGTTTTAGCTGCTGCAATCGTGTCTTTCAAGCCCCTTATTTCTTTTTCCAGGTCAAGCAATTGTTTTACTGAATCTCTTTTAGCATTCAATAAAATAATTTCTTTTTCAATCTCTACTTTTTTGTTGTTTAAAAAATTAAACATTTTTTTCTCCTTCTGATTGTTGTTTGGTTAATGTCGCTCGTAACCTGGGCATTTATTATTACATGGGTAATCTTTTGTAAGATCGCAAAGACTCCAAGCCGTGGCACAAACGTCCGTCTGCATTTTTTTATTCTTTTTCCAGTTAAAACCGGCTACAAAGCCAGCTAAAAGAATAACAAGTTGAATTATAACTTCTTTCATTTATGCCTCCAGTAAAAAGAATGTTAAAGTTAACCTTCAGGCGGTAAAATTCTGCCACAGTACCGACACATTTTCCCATAAGAATCATCCCAATCTTTACAGGTGTGACAAACCCCAGCCTGTTTAGGGTTCAACTTTGTATTAAACGGCAGATCAGCCTCCACACTTTGCTGAACTTCTGACAAGGCTTTTAAGTCTTTGTTTAAAGTAGGTTTGCCACGCCTAAAAGCCCAACATATTGGTTTAACGGCAAGCAAAAGCCTTTGCAATTTTTTTGAATCATTCATATTTAGTCCTTTTAATGCTGGTATCACCGGCCTGTTATTCAAAAGCACGAAGTTCCGGTGGATGCACTTCGTCTAATTCACAGTCAGCCTTCCGTTGTTCCTCAAGGCCCGGTGCATTAACATCATTGGACGGCTCTTTGAAGATTCTAAGGGCTGATTCTAAGCCAATGACCACACCTTCAACTCTTTCAAAACCGTGAGGATTTTTTTCTTTGTTCCAATTTTCTAAATCAGCCTTCCACTGACTTAAGATATTTTCAACTATTTGAATTTTACTCATAGTCCGCTCCAATGTTATGATGACCGATGTGGGGATTGAGCGTTCCAACTGACGAAATCCACTATCCCGAGTTATTTCCACGCTCCAGGAAAGGACAACTCCCCACATTCGTTCTATTATTTTATTATAGCCGTTTTAAAAACTTGCGCAAAATACTGGCAACGACCACACAAGTATGCAGTCAGTTTGAATCTATGGTTGTGCTTGCAAAAATTTGAACATGTCCAAATAATTTTAATTCGTTTTCGATTCATTAGCTAATTCCTCTATGGCTATAATAAGGTGTTATACAGTTTTTTTTCTGGATAACCCACGGTTTTTGTATGTTATCCGGTTAGTATCTCGTTATGTTCATCCAAAAAGCCTTTTATCCAATCAGATCCTATACCGGATATAATTATAATCCGTCCCTCATCCCCCCAAACCTTTGAAACCCTACCATCCCAAACAGAAGAATCCTCTTTGTAAATCGCATCTAACAAAGCCTTCTCAAGATTATCTTTGTCGGGCCTACTACAATGTGGTATATGTCTCATTGAGTTTCTCTTTTTTTTCGACCACGACAAGGGCATTTTAAGGACGAATAAGACATGAAACCCACTTTCCGGTACAGTGACCCCCAAAAATCTTATTTCGTCCTTAAATCTATAATATCTTTGATCACAGGCCCGTTTTTTCCACTTTGCCGATCTCGTTTGTCGTGGCTTAGGCACTGGGTTAATATTATATACCTCAAATTTCATATTTCACCAAACAAACCTGCAGTTAAAGAAATCAATTCGGGTGAACCAGATAACTTCTTAAATTCTTCATTCATCTGAATTGCATCAGCTTCGTTAAAAGTTCCATTGACTTTAGATAAAATATTATCACAATATGACCATGGATTTCTTGAACGATCCCAATAAATTTTCAAACCATCTAAGCTTTTTTCAATTGCACCTGGATGTTTTTTTAAACTTATTTTTTTCTGAGCCCATGCCCTGGGATTAAATTTTTTCTTTTTATCTGAGTTTTTAGGAAGCTTTAAAATATCATCACAAATGGAATTTATTTTCAAGAAAGTATTCGATAAATTTATTGTGAAATCTTCATTTTTTACATTGTTGTTTTTTGGTTTAAAAGTCACAGCGTTTTTTGCTGGGGTTTTCTTTTGTGGTTTGAATTTTGAGGTATGTTTTTTTACATTTTGAATCTGGGGTTCTTTTATCTGTACTGTACTGTTCTGTTCTGTTTCTCGCGCGGAAGGTATCGATATGGTATCGATATGGTATCGATTTAAATCTATTTTATACCCATCAAGAATACCCCTATTTTCACTTATAAATATCTGTAATCTAAAAGGATCGTCCTTTATCCCGTTCAATGCAGCAACCGCAAATTTTGGATTTTGACATTGGTGAGCAAAAAAATTCTTTACCCAAACTATATTTTTTTCAGGATACCATATAATTTTGGGTTTTAATGGTATCGATATGGTATCGATATGGTATCCCAATTCAAATAAAATTCGCTTTTTACTGATCTCATAGATACCCGCCTGATTACAAATATCATTGGTCCAAAAATAGATAAAAGACAACTTGATTTCAGGGCCTAAATTTTCAAACCATGGGTCTTGCCATGTCCCGGTATCAAATTTTCGATATGACATTTTTATACCTCAGATAGATATTTCTTAATGGCCCTTTTTACGTTGTCCTGAATAGAGTCAGGTATATTAATTTGTCTGATAAAATAACCATATTTACATTCAGAACCAATATAATACTTATGAAACCACTTCAATGAACGTTCATCATATGATAGTTTTTCCCTTAATTTTTTTATCATCACAAACCCCTTTTAAATATTAACGTTATTAATCTTTATTTAATAAAAAAACATTTGTCAACTATTTAATTCTTATCATCGGCTTATTACTAAGTTTTTCGGTCCCTTTTAAATATGCATCATAAATATGCACTTTCGTTTTTTCAGGAATAACCCAAGAACCACCCAATTGAACCTGGCCCGTTAAAAACTTTATTTTACCACCAGACAAAGGGATTAAACCAATTAGATTGTTTAATAAATAACTGCAATCATCTTCAGGACAAATAATATTTGCATATTGTTTTTCTTTATAAGTTGCAGTTGAAGGTGCAACAATATATTCTCTTTTATCAATAATTAAAATTTCTGGGTAAAGCCTGGTATCTATTATCAAAATAGTTGAAACACATGCCAAAAACAATCCAAAAGAACATATTAACTTTTCTATATTGTTCATAAAATTATCCCTTTATTTTAAATTAAACCCAACAATACAACCTATCAAAAAACCTATGAAGAAAATGAAAATTGTCATTTTAAATTTCCTTTATAGTCTTGCCATGCTGTTTCTATTTTTTTATATTTTCTATAGTAATGAAGATTTATAAATCTTCTTAAATTTGTTGTGTACTCTGTTTTCTTATACATACACAAGTATGGTGTTAAACCGAAGTTATGAACAACCTGACATCTGTGTAGGTCTTCTTCTTCTGTGGTATTATAGCCAATTAATATATATACAAGGTTTGAATTTGATCTCATTTTGTACTTATTTAAAAGTGATAAACCATTCTTGATCAAAAACTCATCTTCAACCCTATCCCAAGCAAAATGAATTCCCCCTTTTCTGCCATCATGTGTTATAAATTTTGTTTTTTTAAGAGCATATGTTTTTTCATCGTCAAGTAATCTTAAATCATATCCATTTTCATCAATAACAGATAGGTTATTATCCCATATTTCATTAAAGGTTTCTTTCCACTTTGGATCCTGAAAAGTGTTATTATTTAAAAGACAAACTTTTTTAAATTTTGGTTCATGGAAATTATAAATAGAATGATGTTCTACATCAGGATGATTCATCCTTGGGACCTTACAGAAAAAACAATCATTAAAGCATGGTCTAAATGTATAGCCTAAACTATAATCAATATTATATAATTCATAATCAGGTTTCATTTCTTCAATTTCTTTTGGCAAAACAGACCCTTTAATGGCAGGACCACCAAATTCGTCTGCAATAAAAATATTTTTATTTTTTTCAAATAATATAGATGCATGGGTAAAATCAGAAGGGAAAATGGGAGCATTTAGCATCGTAGTATTGCCACATAATTTATGCCAAGTTGATATTTTCATAAGCGCCAAATTATGTTTCGGTGCATCAGTTAATAAAGATATTTTCAATTATACCCCCTTCAATAAATTTCTAATAGGATCATAACAACTCTGTTTTAAAATCTCACTCCTGCCGGTCCACTTTTCAACCTTTCTTGTCACCCTCTTGCTACATCCCCTTTGAATACTGATCCCCGGAATATCTTTGATGGTCTTGATACTGCCCACCGGGTAAAATTTCTTGATATAAATATGCAGCTTTTCAAGTTCAGGTAAAGTCATGTGGTCCCGGCATTTACCATGTTTAATTTTGAGCTCGCTATTTATCCGTTGCTGCTTATACCTATTTTCAAAACAATATTTATTGATATGTGAATGAACCACCTGCCTAAGTTCAATTTCCTGTTCTTTTACAGTCTTTATTTCATTCACATAGGCATTTGACTGCACACCACCCAAACCAGTATCAATCCCCATTAAAAACTGATCCTTTCCGGTCATACTTGACGATATTGGAGTTATTTCTTTCCTGGGCTCAGTTTCTTCAAATATTTCCGGTCCTGTCAATGGCTCCATTTCCTCTTTTACTTTTGCATAAAATTCAATAGCTGCCACCTGTTGCCGCTTAATCATACCAACTACTTTTTTAAATCGTTTATCCATGGGAGCAAAAACATAACACTTTTGTGATTCATAAGGCCCGGCATTTTTATCTATCCTAACACCCCTTGCAAGCATTTGTTCAATCCATTCCCTTGATCTTATATTTGTTAAAACACATTCATGGGTTATTGCAGGAACGTCCAGGCCTTCGTATGCCATAGCAATTGTCACCAAAACGGAACAATCATCAAATTTAAACCGGTTAATTGCCTTTATCGCTTCTTTTGACTCATGGCTTGTTGCAATCATCGCATTTAAACCAATTGACCGCTTAAGCATATAAAGCACTTCTTTTGCCTGGTTATAATCTGCCGTTATGACAAGAAGCTTTGCCCCCGGGTTTTTCTTTTTAATACCCCGCCAGTGAATAACACATGATCTAAGCATTTCTGCGGCAAATTCAGAATTTAAAGCAGTAAACAAAGATTCTGATTGTTGCGTGGGTGTTCTTGCTGACTTAAAAGAAGGTATACTTTTAACATCACCATTCGCCCGTTCCCATTCAAACTGCCCATCATTAAGATGAAATTCAATTGGTAATATTGCCTTTTCTTTCAATGCCTGCACCCTTGAATAAACAATTAATCTTGATTCATCACAATTTTTAAAATAAGGAAGCTTTTTCTTATAATTAATATAGGCTATTTCTTTTTTATCGCCCCTGCCTAATGTGCCGGTCATCTTAATTAAAAAATGACCGGCCATTACAATTTTATCAATTGATTCATGCCAAACGCCATTCTTTTCAAGATGATGCGGTTCGTCTAATATTATAATATATTTTTTAGATTTGACCTCATTCAGGACCGTTAAATATTTATCACTTGAAATAGCCTGATAAGTTGTAACAAAACCGTCTGTTCCCCTGCAGGGGTTTATATCATTCGTTGCTGCCCTGATCAGGCAATCATGATTAAACATTTCACGAAAAAAAGGATCAAAAAAACCTCTTTCCCCCTGGTTCTGCAATGCCGATCTTGGAACAACCCACAATATTTTGTCTGCAAGCCTTGCCTTGATCAATTTTGTTGCCTGAATAGGAATTGAACTTTTACCGGCTCCAGGTGTTGCAACAATATCAATTATTTTAACACCTGAACCATTTACAATGCCGGTGGCTATTCCTTCAAAATCCTTTTGATGTTTTCGCATCATTGTTTTTTACCCTCAAACAGTACAAATACAGGAAGTGAAAGTATGCAGGAAAAGATTAACCAGTTCCATGGAGTTTCCATCATTGCAGATAATATCAAGCACCCGAACCAAATTATGCCGGTTAAAATATTTATTATTTTCATTTTATTTCCTTAAAGTTAATAACTCAGTTAACCAGTAGGCGTATAATTGCCACACTGTTTGTTACACTTGCGATAGCCAGGAAAATCACACTTGCTCCAATTACCGCAGAATGAAGCCTGACTGTGTTCAACCGTATTATTGGGAGGCTTTTTGGCTACCTCTCCCATGTATTCAGGATTGTTTAAAACTTGTTCTTTGTAAAAAGGATTAGCCATGTTTTTGTCCTCTCAATAAGGAGTTAACCAGTTTTTTTTCTGGATAACACCACATTATTGTATGTTATCCGAACATATTAAAATTTTATCTCATGGTCAGACATTGCCACAACATCAGGATTATGACTGATAAAAAAACAAGTATTAAAATCCCCGGTTGCCATCATGGATCTGTAAAGCTGAATAAAGTCAAGGGCTTTTTCACTGTCTAATGCTCCGTCTTCTTCATCGGCAAACAATGTCATAAAATCCCGGCCTGATTTCCGTTTTGATACAAGAGTCATGCCCAAACTCAAAGCCTTTGCAATCCAAACCTTTTGGCCCCCTGACAGGTTGCTAAAATCATCTTCTGATCCATCATCACGAATAACTTTAATCTGGAACACTTCCCGGCCCGTTTCAGGGTCCTGGGTTACAATCCTTATTTGTGAATCAAGACCAAATGCCTTTTCAAGTAAAGTGTTTGCTTCTGAGACAATCAAAGGTGCTGCCCCGTCAATTTCAAGTGCCTGCAACCCGGTCTTTGAACATGCCAACCTTAAATAATCCCATTCAGACAATTCTTTTAAATATATTTTTTCCTGGGATTTCTTTTCCTTCAAGGAAATAATGGTATTGTTTTTTTTATCAAGCTCATTTTTAAAAACTGCTGCAGACTCGTTCAACCGGTTCAATGAATCAGATAGTTTTTTTTTGTTTTTAGTCGCCTGATCTTCTTCACTTATTTTCAATCTCAATTCAAAATCAATGCTATCAATTATTTTAATATCTGATATTTTAGCCCGTTCAAATACAATAGTTTTTTTAAGATTTTTAAATTGCTCTGATAGTTGAAGATACTTGCCTTCAGCTATTGTAATTTGTAGTTTCTTTCCTGCCAATTCTTCCAGCCCTTGAATTTTTTCCCTACATTCCAAACGCCTTGACTTGTAAAAAGATTTAAAATCGTCAATATCAATCCATTTTGCCATTGCAAGTTTTCGGGCATCTTCAAAACCTTCAATTTCTTCCTGCAGGATATCAACCTTTGAATTAATATCTTTTGTTGAAACTTCTAAGCCCTGCCTGCAGCTTCCAATTTTTTTAGACAAAAGATTTAATTTATCGTTACCATCAAGCCTTTTTGTTTCCATGTCCACCATGTCTTTTTTTAATGCAGGCAACTCTTTTTTTGCTTCTGACACAATATTCAATGCAGGACAAATAATGCTTTTGCAATCTGGATCAATGGCCATGGCAATTTTTTTATCACATTCACAAACACTTTTTGCAAGGCCTTCAATTATCAAATCAACTGTATTTAAATTTGTTTCAAAAAACTTGGATTGGCTCTCCAACCATGACAGCGTTGTCTTTAACCCATCAAGAACCAAATCATTTTTATGGTATTCAATCCGGTTTTCTCTGACTTCCTTCTCTCTGGCAAGGCGTTTGATTTCCTTGTCAAGCCTGCCCTGCTCATCAATGGAACATTCAAAACATTCTGAGAAGTGCCTTTCCTGTCCCTGGTATTCCTTGATTTTTATTGAAGCGGTTAAAACTTCATGTTTTTGACAAAGAAAAATATTAAGGTTATCTGTCTTCGTTTTTATTTCATCCTGTTCAACCACAAGCTTTTCAAGATTTTCTTCAAGTTCTTTTTTCCTGTCAATATCATTCTTTTGTTCAATCTCTTTCCTTTTCAATTCTTCAAGCTCTGCCGTGGTTCTTTTAATCCCTTCATCTGTCAATTCAATATCCCTTTCAACATCAACTATCCTGGTCTGATTCTTTTCAATATCATCTTCAATATTCCCAAGAAAAGATATTGATTCCTGGCAAACCTCAATTTGCCCTGACAAAATATCAAGTTTTTTCTGAAAAAAAGATATCCCATGCTTTGCCTTTGTCTCAAATTCGACAAGCCTTTCAATCCTTAGAAATTCAACAAACAATTCTTTTATTTCGCCGGTCCTCATGTCTGAAATATTACCTGAATTTTGAGCGCAAAAAACAGAATTATAAAAAAGAGTTTCAGAACCAAATAGATTGACAATATAATCATCATATTCTCTTAATTTCCCATTGACAACTGATTCACCATCAACGACAATAAAAGCTTCTGCCCGGTCTGATCCTGAATCAATCTTTCTGATTGTATGAAATTCCTGATTATTATAAACAAACTTCGTTTCAATAAAAGAATCCCTCAGAAAAAAATGGTGTCTCAAAGCCCCTTTCCTGCTTGCAAAGGTTCTATATGGGCTCATTAACTCAAGCAAAGTTGTTTTACCTCGACCATTGGGACCAGACAAGGCAACAAGGCCCGTTTTGCTCGTTAAGTTAAACTCAACCTCATCAACTCCCAACCCCTTTTTGAATCCAATAGCACCACGAACTTTAATGTAATTAATTTTCATAAGTTTTTTACTCCTTTTAATATGAGATTAATCATATTATGATTAATCCCATAGATAAAAAAATATGTCAACTGATATTTAATGTAATGTTCACCAGCACGGCTTTTTGTGTCTGGTGCAATATTTTATTGGCGGTTTTATACCGCAACCGCCTACAACCCACACTGGCATGGTGGGTAATTGTCTTGTTCAAATAAGTGTTGTTGATCGTCTTGAATTATAGCAGGTATAGATTTTTTATTTGCCGATAAAGTAAATATTTTTCGGCCTTCGAGTAATGATAAAACCATAATAGCTGGTATGACTCTGGCATATTTCAAAGCCAATATTTTAAATTCATGATTTAATCGTTTGCGCATATCCATGTTTCTTTTTTCAATTTTTGTTGCTTGACAAAATAAATCTGGGTGAGTTGCTCTCAATTCAATCCATTGACTGTTTTTTTGATATGGGCAGATAAAACAACCTGATTTCATTGGGATCGGCAAACCATGATTAGTTATTATTTTTTTGCACTCATCTCTACTTATTCCATTTTCAAGCAACGGGAATCTATTTTCTATACTTTTTGTGCTTGATATTTTAGCTCTTTTTGCTTCACCAGTATCAAATCCGATCATCATAAATGCTGGTTTTTCTACATATTTATTTATTATTCTAACTTTAAATTTGTCGGAACAAATGCGATACATAAAAGACGGAACCATGAAATGGTGCCAATAATAATCATATAAATTTTTATAACCTTCAACATCGGGTTCTAAGACAGTAATTAACTTATGCCCATGATCTTTAAGCCACTTTTGAAACATCTCAAAATATTCATAGGTTTCGGGCCAATCAGTCCCATGATCCACAAAAATAGCTTCAAATTCTTCTTTTTGGTCAAGCAATAAAAGCATCATTGCAACACTGTTGACACCACCGCCAAAACTTAGATATTTTTTCATATTTTCCTTTATGTATTCACCCGTTTATCGGGTGCAAGTATTGATTGGTATGGTGGGGCTTTATCCATCCATAGCCAATAAGGTGTTATCCAGAAAAAAAACTGGTTAACTCCACATTTTTGTTTGTTATCCAATTAGTTTCCAGGGCTCAGAATCACCATTTTCAATTTTACCCGCTTTTTCCAAAATAGAGATAGATATACTTTCACCCCTCAATTCTGCCATGGCTTCAATCTTATCTGCAAGCACTTCAGATTCAAGCACCCTTGCAGCCCTTACGCTTTCCCTGGGAACACGAATAATTAAAACTTTAACACGTTCAGCCCCGGCATTTTTGAACAATGTTTCAATCTTGCTTTGACTAAGATTATCAACTTCATCCTGCCAAACTTTTATTTCAAACTTAACATGACACCCACAGGCATATAAATTTTTTGGCATTTTTTCCATTGAATCAACATATTCCTGAATTGTCATTACTTCCTCATTGCAGGTATAGTCTGATTTTATACTTATCATATCTCTTGCAGGCGTTTTAATAAATTCAGATTCACAAGACCATTCATATTGATCAATAGGCGCATTCATGGCATTGTTCAACTCATGAACATAAAAACCTTTTTCTTCTGTTTCACCAAAATTCATTCGTGTAGGTGAACCAGAATAAAAAATATTATTACCCATGACCTGGGCCTTGTGAATATGGCCATAACAAATAAGATCGGCATTCATTGATTTTAACTGATCCTTTAAAACTTCTATGTCCCGGCCTATCAATTGCTGAGTTTCGGAAATAAAAGCTCCACCAATTTGGCCATGGCCATTGACAATATGGGGAAGGTGTTCAAGTCCCCTGGGCAGGTTGCCAAATGAAACCATTAAAATTCCCATTGCATCAGAAATGGCTTTGTCTGTATCCTCAATTGCACCATGATTGATAAAATATTGTTTTGTTGGTTGTGGTATCTGAGTAATAATAAATTCAGGTGCAATTTCACCACCAACCTTTTTCCATTCCTTTGCATGAAGATAATAACCAAATTGTTCTGGCATATCTGAAACAAGAATAGGATAATTACCCCGGCATTCATTTAATGCGAGTGCTGCATTGCCATCATGTGAAGGAGTACCAATCACAATGGCAACCGGTGCAATATCAAGCATCATATTTATCAGTTTAAAAATTGTCCTTGCTGATCTTGAATCAAGTGACAAGTTTTTTGAGTCAGTGATATCACCCGATATCAAAAAAAGATCAGGCTCAACCGTTTCAGAATGATTGACCATAAAATCAAGGCATTTCGCAATTTCATCATGATTCTTTTCATTAAAGTGCCAATCTGCAGAATGAATTATTTTCATTTTTTGCCACCCCCTGTTTTGCCCGAAAGATAATTAAAAAATTTATTTCGCCATTCCTGATCCATCCCGGCAACACCACCGTTTTCTTTTGTCGTTTTTTCATAGTGTTTATAATCTTCATCTGCAGATTTACACATGGTTTTAAGTGTTTTTATCTGATCATCAATTGAACAATTTTCAAAATCAAGTGGTTGTTTTTCTGCCGGTTCAAATTCTGCATTTTCTTCCGGTTCTTCCTGACTTGGGATATCAATAACATTGCTATCATTATAATCAGGTTCATGATAAGCAATCTGTCCGGTATCTTTAACACCACCATAAATCATGGTTTGAGACTGAGCAAAACCGGCTGTCAATTGTTTTTTAACTGCCGGGTGTTTAATATTCAAGGCATAATGCACCAATATAAAAGGCATTCCAATAACATCATGCTTGTTTGAATATTGCCCCTGCAGGCCTAAAACAAACCTGATCACCCTGGCTTTTGCCCCTGATTCACAAAGGGTCAACTTATTTTTTCTTTTCTGTATCAAGTCCCGTTTAACCATGGCATTTACAAAAGTATCTTTTGCCTTGTGCCCGTCCCTTTTCCATTGTTGCTTTGGATCATCCGGTATTTTATCCCAATTTCTGGAATACTGTTCTGTTAGTTCATCCTCAATAACTTCCAAATCAATATCAGATTCGGCTTTATGGAAGTAAACCCTCCCGTCTGCCTTCATGACACCACCAACCGCCCGAAAAGAGCAATAAAAACGATCCGTGCGGCCATCCGTCCTGCAGGTATCAATTGCACTCCATTCAAATGCTGCTGCAGCAGATAATCTTAAAAGACCATTATAATGAATCCTATATTTGCCGGTTGCCTTATAAACCTCATCATCCCTTAAAAAAACAGTTTCAACCATAGGCATATAAAAACTATCTTCCATGCTCAGGATTGGGGAAGGCATGAAAATAAAAGCCCCCTTTTCCCTTTCTTCTGCAATCATTTTCTCAATGTCCTGGTAGTCTTTCATGGTTTTTCACTCCTTATAATTAAAATTGATCATTTTTATCAAGGCAATAGAAAAAAATTACCAAAAATAAAAACAATAAGACACACAAAGAAATAGGTATAAAAAAAAACCAAATCATTTTTTTGATCTCCCCTTTTTTTTGTGTTTTTTATTCCATGTTGTGCTTTTACACAAAGGGCATTGAACAGGAACACCATCGGTTTTTCTGGTAATCCATTCATGACCACAATTAGATTTGAAACACTTGAGTTTTTTTGACAAAACACCCTCCTTTTATTAGAATTAAAAACGCCTATACTTCTATATATATACGCCTTTGGAGGATGTCAAGTTATTATTATGATAATAATAATATATTTAATTTAGAACTATGTAATTTTTCACTAAGTATCTTTGATATAACATCACATATATAGTTATCTGTTTTCTTAACCTGTGAAATAAGTTGCATTTATATATATTTCTGAACCAGCTTTTAAATCTGCTGCTGCACCACCGGCCACCCCTGCAGTAAAATGATACAAACTTATGACTGTTGATGCTCCTCCGATTCTGGCTTGCATGGCGGTAGTACCTGTCGTTTCTAAATTGTCTACCCATAAAGATACTGCAGTTCTATAACCAGTAGTACCACCCGAAGTGAACGGAAGTGTTCCAATATTAGCTATTCCAACCGGGGAAGATACAGAACCTACAATTAGTATGCCCGTAACAGTTACAACTCTACCTATCTTTGTGTACTGAAGAGTGTCAAAAGACCCATTAAGTGTGACGGTTCCACTTGTGCTGCATACTATAGTTGCTGTAAAAGAACCTTCCTGGTAATCATCTAAGTTATTTACGTCAGCACTTGCAACTGCTGTTACCGGGAATGAAACACCCCCTGCTTCTGCAGCTTTTCCACCTATCCCAATACCTGCAGCAAATACTTGACTGGCTAACCCTGCTGTTGGCAATCCTGTGGCATTTGTAAGCACACCACTTGCCGGTGTTCCAAGAGCAGGAGTTACCAAGATTGGAGAGATTGCCCTTACTGGAGCCCCTGTCCCTGTTGCTGCTGTCCAGACTATAGCTGAACCTGTGCCACCACCGACAGGTATTTCCCCGGTTGTCCCTGACGTAGAAACGCCAGTTCCACCCTGTCCAACAGTTAACGGGTTAGTTAACCCTATGATCTCTATAATATCATCGTTGACCCCTTTTTTAGCACCCCTCGATTGTATTGTTATACCGTCACCCAGACAAAGTGCAGGAATTAATAGTATAAATAATAGATAAGCCAGTTTTTTCATCTTGTAACTCCTTTAATTGTTTGATCTTGCCATTTCATACCATTTGCCGTCAGCTTTTTGAATTAGCATCAAAGTGTCTGTTGCTGCCATAACGTAATTTGCAGAACCACTCAGAAATATATTTGTTCCATCAGTGATTGTAATGGAGTGTTCAGCAATTATTTTAATCTCTTGACCCTCAACTCCATCATCAAAATCAGTGATAGTGGTTGTTCCACCTGTTAAAAAATAATACCCATTCCCAACGGTGGGAGTCGCATCATCGGCTAATGTGGATATTTTATAGTGTATAACTCCACCTGCCCCCTGTAGCCTTAACCGTCCGTATGTCCCTGTGCCCGTGGGCGTACCACCTTGAACCCAAACTGTTCCCCCTGTTCCATTCGTACCGTTTCCGTCACCACCATTGACTTGCAAAAGTCCACCTGTTGTGCCTGTACCACCTGGGCCACCGGCTCCTGACGAAACAGTAAAAGTTCTGCCTGCTGCATCTGCAGTTTGCAATGATGGTGCAATTGCAGGGACCATAAGGGACCTTCCATCTGACATATCCCATACACTGTTATTTGTTCCAAGATCTTGCCATTCTGCAGGCATCCCACCTTCACCCGTTAGAATAACAATTGTTCTGATAGAGTTAGCGGTAAGTTGAACATTCATGGTTGTGTTTGATTCAACATAGGCTTCAATATAGTTCTGAATATCATCAACGATTAACCCATAGGCGTTCTGTTCGGAAACTAAATTATAAACCTTATTAGCTGCGGAAAATCCTACAGTCCCACCACCTGTTACATCACCTACCCTAAAACCTGCCCCTACATTTGATCTGGTATAGGCTCTATGAAATGTGCTGGCGTTTACTGAAGCCCCGCCAAATCCTGTTGATCCATCAACTCTTATACCGTCACCTTGATTAGAGTTTGCAACTAAATCAGCATAATATCCACCACCACCCCTAATATGGAAACCGTGACTACCATTTGAGTTTGAATTGACATGCTCCATCTTGATGAAGCTACCACTCCAAACCTCAATACCTGCTGAAGATTCTGCAGCGCCAGTGCCCGTAACGGTGAAATTCTGATATCTATTATCCTGGCCTAAAGCAGATACAGTATTGCCAATTTTTATCCCAATAATATCACCACTTTTCTGAAGTTCTGTTTTTTCACCATCTACCCCAAAAACATCCACTCTGGCATAAAAAAGCAATCCGGTTGTTATTGTCATAGTTTTAGCAGGAAGTATATAAACTGCAGTTGCCGTGCCTGCTGCGGTATACCCTGCTTGTAGGGCAACAGAATCATCCGTACCATCCGCTTTAATGCCCCACCATTCAGCGTATACCGTTGAAATATTGTTGCTTAGAACAATAGAATCCTCAACTATAGAAGCACCAAATATTTGGAATTCTCCTGTGTCTATCGTTCCATTTATGGTTAATATTCCGGCGCCATTAATAATAGAACCTTTTTCGATATTTAATTTAATATTAGATGGTATAGTTTCTGACGTTGTAAGTGTATATGTTGTAGTTGTACTCCCTGAATTGTGGCGCAAAACAATAGTTGCCTGATCTGATCCGATTGTATCAATATAATATTTTAGAGTATTATTATCACCTGTCACACCCTGGTCTGCTGCCGAATAGTCAGGGAAAAAACCGTCAAGCACGGCATTTGTTTTATATTCTGCACCGGTTATGGTTTCTATTAAAACATCATCTGAATCATAGATTTCAAACTTATAGATATTATCACCATAGAGCTCTGCCTTACCTGAACTGTCAAGTATTGCAGGATTTGCAGCAGTTCCACCCTTGTCTTTGTCTGTAAATAGGGCAGATAGTGTGCTCGTACCATCAAGAAAAGACTTAACCTTTCCACCTGACAAAACCTCATCTGTTGTTGGATGTCTGTAACCTGCAAGTAAAAAGTCAATCTGTTTCGCTGAGTCTGCATAAGCAGAAACGGCCAAAAATAGAAATAAGAAAACAAAAGAAAGTTTCTTTAAAAATTTAATCATTTTTCATCATCCTTTTTTAAACCTATTAAACCAAATGCAACTGCTAATGATGGTAGCTCAGACTCTATAACCGATCTTATTTGTTTTAATTCTGGTTTTGCATCAAGAGCCCTTATAATTTCGGCCCGGTTACCACCCTTTTCAACAAAGGTTCTAATAACTTCACCCATCCCAAGACCAACAGGACCAAGTTTGCCCATGATTGTCATTAATCCTATTTTGTTCATTGAGTCCAGGATAACACTTGCTGAACCCTTTGGGACCGCACCGGATGGTGGAGTCAATGCCGTTGCTGCAGCACTAACTTTTTTAATGTCTTTTAAAAGTTGTTTGTTTGTGGAAAAAATCAAGTTCAATTTATCGTCACCGATCTGAGCAAGTCGTTTGTTAAATGGTACTGCACCAAAGGTTTTAGCCCCTTGAATTTTCCTTGTTTGTGCCTTGAATGCAGACTCAATCAAATCAAGAACCGTTGCGGCCTGTAAGTCTCCGATAGCTTCAATGCCTTTCGGCCCGGCTTTTTTCAAAGAAGTGATTGTCCTTTCTAATAATTCAACCGGCTTATTTGTACCGACAATATTTTTAAACACCTGGCTTGCTTCAATTACTGGTGTTATTCCGTCCCGTTTTACATCAATCAATTTGCCTGTTATTGCCTGTGGGGAAAATTCAGTTTTTAACTGCCTGACAACCTTTCTGGCTTCAAGTAACGGTGCAAGGATATTTTTATCCTCAACCCCTGCAGCTTGAAAAATATCAGCCAAATTTTCGGCTTCATTGTCCAGGGCATCTTTTATGGGTCCGGTTATTACTTTAATAGCGTTTGTCTGGTCTGACCTTTCAATCCTGTTTAAAGATTTTCTAAAAATATCAAATGTTGTGATATCCATTGGAATTGATTCAATCCCTTTGTCGGTTAATCTTTTAATTGCTTCATCTGAAGTATCAACCCCAAATTCTGCAAGAAGATTCTTGACCGCTTCAACCTGGTTGGGTACTAAATCGCCAATCTCTCTAAAAGTCCTACCGTCTGGAACTGCCTGCTCAATTTCCGTAACAGGAAAGGGTAAAAACCCGGCATTGTCTGCATTCTCTGCAGCAAGTTTATAAAGTGCATTTTTTTTATTCTTCAAAAGAGTTTTACGACCTGACAAAGCATCTTTCAATGCTGTCCCGATATTTTCAGGAACACCGGATTTTTCTATAATGGTTTCCAGGTTGCCAGTTAATCCCTGACTTTGTTGAAGCCTTAAAGACCTCAAAGGATCGCTCAAAGTATCTGCTGCAGATTCAACAAGCCTGGCTTCCGTTGCCTGTTGTGCAAAATCCTGCGTAATATCGCCCTTTGTTGCCGGTATCCCTAAACCTTCAAATTGTGCCGCCCTTGCTGCCTGTTCAGGAACAACGCCCGGTTTTTGTTTTGATATGATTTCCATAGATGCTTCTTTTACATCATCAAAAGTGATTCCTGCAGCATCCAATGCATTTTCAAATTCTTCCGTGGGTAATCCGTCCGGTTTTAAAATTGTACTCTTTGGCGGACGTTTTAAGAACTTCCTTACAATTTTACCGCCAATGCGACCAATGAAAGGCAAAATAGCCTCCAAAGAACCGGCAATACCAGCCCCAATACCACCACCTTTAATTTGTTCACTTTCTGTTGCTCCTTCCCCTTTTCTAATTAAAAAACCCTCTGCTGCTCCAAGTGCTGTTGAAGCTGCAACCTTTGCCGGTATTGTCGTTAATGCCCCCACCGGTGCAGCCAAAAAAGGCAATGCTTCCCCGACTGCCTCGCCAACGGTTGTGGTTATTGGCATTTGTTTTTCAAGCTGCTCAAATATGGCCCTTTCTTCAGGCGTTTCCTGACCACCTAAACCCAAGAAATCAACACCCAAAGCACTGATAATTTTATTCAATCCACGACCTACAAAAATAACCCCTGTTTTTAATATTCCAGGCTCACCAATATCAGGACCGGTTTGTAAATCTGTTCTTTGCAATCGTGGCCCCGGTGTTTGTTCATGTGTTTGAACTCCTGTCCTTTGAAGTTGAACACCTTCAGGTTGTTCTGATTGCTGTGATTCTTGAACACCTAATATCTTTTTTACAGCGTTTTGTATAACTTGTGGATCTGTACCATCTGGAAAGTTTAAAACCCTTCCATCTGGTAAATTTGCCTTGATTGTCATTGGATTATATTCCCCTGTTCATCAAAGTTTAATTCATTGCCTGTTTGTGTTTCCTGGTTGCTTTCTGCTTTTTCATCAAAAGCTCGCCTTCTATCATCTTCGTCTATTGCATCTTTCCAATTTTGGAAATGGGTTTTTACCTGTTCCAAGTTTCTTCTTAGTGCTTCAGGGCTTTGACCAGAATCAAGAGATGCAACCGCACTATTCAAAAGAGTTAATTCTCTTTCTGATACCTGGCCCAATGCGCCACCGGTTGGACTTGCTGCCCTCATCTGTTGTAATGCTGTAAACCCTAAGTTTGCCTTAATAGTATCAATTGATCCTTTTAAATCCCTTGCCGGTGTTCCTGGGATTATTCCCAAAGTAGAACCAAGAAGGCCCGAAGTGAATAAATCAGTAT
>Ga0257124_1000632_pt1 | contig 35770 bp, 29 predicted proteins | sample SI106_150metaG_FD_190154 | JGI IMG/M metagenome (GOLD analysis project Ga0257124, IMG submission 190154) | Marine microbial communities from Saanich Inlet, British Columbia, Canada - SI106_150 | ecosystem: Environmental > Aquatic > Marine > Inlet | place: Canada: British Columbia | collected...
AAAAATGAGCGATGAACAAGAGAACTTGTTAATTGATTCAACTGAATACCTTAAATCAGGGATTCATATTGGAACAAAGTTTAAAACTAAATATATGGCTAACTTTATTTATAAAACTAGACCAGACGGATTAAGCGTATTAAACTTGAAAAAGATTGATGAAAGAATTGGTTTAGCGATAAATTTCTTATCTCAGTATAATCCCGAAGATGTTCTGATTGTATGTAGGAGAGAAAATGGTTGGAAAGCTTTAAAGAAACTAAGTGAGCTTACAGGGATTAAAGTGATTTCTGGAAGATATCCTCCTGGGATTCTTACAAACACCAAATTAGAAACTTTTATAGAACCAAAAATTTTAATGGTTTGTGACCCTTGGCCAGACAAAAATGCTGTTGAGGATGCACTTCGTGCAGGTATTCCTGTTATCGCTTTATGTGATACAAATAATCAATCTAACAATCTGGATTTAGTTGTACCTTGTAATAATAAAGGTAAGAAATCTGTTGGTTTAGTATTTTATCTGGTCTCTAGAGAATATATGCGTAAAAAAGGTTTATTGTCTGGTAATGATAAAATGTCTGCAGAGATTGACGATTTTGTTGATGAATAGAATTTGTTTTAATTTTATTTTTTTAACTTTTTTTTAACTTTTGACTATTTAAGAAATTCAGCTAAATGTTCTTCAGAAGTAATAAATTGTTTTAATTCCTCTTTTTTATGTAAAGCAATTTTAAATTCTTCTCGTAACTCTCCCCTTTCTCCACCAAACTTTTGGTCAATCATAAGAACTAATCGGTCTGCTTTCTTACTCCATCTTTTTGGTTGACTTTTGATAATTTCTCTCAAATCTTTAAGATAATAATCTAACACTAGCAACATGTGTTCAAGATCTTTAAACAATTCTTCAATCTCTTGTGCCTGTAATCTAACTCCTTCAATGGGAGAATTCTCTAATTGGTTAAGACTTTTCTTGAATTTTGGATGTAATATTAGCTCAGCTAAGGTGTTGGCATACTTTTGAATTTCATTAAGAACTTGGTTAGCTCTCTCTTTATCTTTTGGCAAAATTACTGCTTTAGGCATTGTCATCATTTCCGTTTGGATACGATCTAAGCACCAACCAATATGTTTCATATTAATCTTAAAAATAAATTCATATATAAAATTATTCATTATGATTTACCAATCATTTTTTATAACTGAATTAAAATAGCTGCTTTATGAGATTAATAATTGTTAGACATGGTGAAACTGAAGAAAATAAAGCCCATATGTTACAAGGGCATTTGCCAGGAAAACTTTCTAAGTTAGGTAAAGAACAAGCAAAAAAAGTTGCTTTAAGATTAAGATCTGAAAAAATAGATATTATCTATTCTAGTGATTTGGCTAGAGCTACTGATACTACAAAAGAAATTGCTAAGTTTCATTCTCATATTAAGCTTCATCTTACAGAAAAACTAAGGGAAAGAAACCTTGGAGATTTTACTGGAAAAGAATGGGATAAAGTAGATTGGAACGATCCACCTCCTACTGTTGAATCTAGAGAAAATATGAGAAAAAGAGTTAAAGAACTCTTGGATGAAGTTTATTTAAAATACAAAGATAAAACTGTTCTTTTTGTTGGTCATGGTGGAATTAATAATGCTTTAATCGCTTTAATTAAGAAGCAAGATATTAACTACCAGTATGAAAGCCAAAATAACACAGCGATAAATATTTTTGACATCTTTGAAGATTATCAACATAAAATTCATTGTTTGAATTGTACTAAACACTTAGACTGATTTTCTATTTCTCATTATTTAAAAAAATGCTTTAACTAAAATATTTCTAAGAAGAATGTTCACGTATTTTTTTAACAAGTTCATCATCTGCTCTACCATCATTTAAGCGTGTAGTTAAACTAATTTCATCTCCCCATGGATGGTCAGAAGGAATAAGAGAACCATCTTCCAAATTAAACTTTTGTACTCTTATATTAATAGGAAAATCAGGGCCAGTTCGTTTTGGATACAAACTTTTTATTTCATAAGCAAAAGAACTAATTATATCTGGACGAAGATAGATGTTGCCATTATACCCGCTATTTTCTAAATCATCTCCAAGAGTTGGTAATTCTTCTTGTTTATTTCCCATAAGTATTTATTATTTAAACTTATTTATAAAGTTTTCGGAATGTAACTACTTTAAAATAACTAACCTGACTGATTTAATGCCCTCTATCGCTTTTCCATAATCTTTAAATACAATCTTCAACTAAATTCTTCCATGAAAAAGGTAGTGACGTTAGGTGGCGGTACTGGTAACTTTACTGTTCTCAGAGGTTTGAAGAAATACAATCTGGATTTAACCGCAATTGTTTCTATGGCTGATGATGGTGGCAGTACAGGAGTATTGAGAGACGAACTGGGTGTTCTTCCTCCAGGAGATGTCCGACAATGTTTAGTGGCTTTATCTGATTCTAGTAAATTAATGCGAAACTTAATGAACTATCGTTTTGAAAACGGTTCTCTTGGCGGACACAATTTCGGAAATCTTTTGTTATCGGCATTAGAGAAAGTTACCGGAAGTTTTGAACATTCTATTGAAGAAGTTAGTAAGATTCTTTCTATTAAAGGTAAAGTTCTTCCAATTACAACCAACCAAGTTCGTTTAAAGATGATTTTAGATAATAATAAAATTCTTCATGGCGAAAAAGAAATTTATTCTTCTACAGAAATTGATAATGGTTTCCGAAGTCTCTTCTTGGAACCAATTCCTAAAGTTAATCCGCGGGCAATTGATGAAATAATGAACGCTGATTTGGTTGTTATTGGTCCAGGCGGTTTGCATAGCAGTATTATTCCTGTTTTATTAGTTGAAGGGGTCAGTAAAGCTCTTAGAGAAACAAAAGCGGAAAAAGTTTTCGTCACTAATTTGATGAATAGAAAAGGTCAAACCACTCATTTTAAAGCTAGTGACCATCTTAAAGAAATCAGAAAGTTTATTGGTAAAGATGTCTTTAATTCTATTGTCATTAATAATGGTCCGCCCCCAGAAGATCTAGTTGAAGCTTATGCACAAGAAGGAAATTTAGTGGTTAACGATTTTGGTGAAGATGAAAGGGTTATTTGTACAGATTTACTTAGCCATAAACTTAAAGAAAGACAAGAGGGCGATTTATTAAAAAGAAACCTTATCCGTCACGATCATAAAAAGCTCTCCCAAGTTTTGATGGGGATTATCAATGAACTCTAAACTTTTGGTCTTCGATCTGGATGATACCCTTCTTTTAACTTCTGGCGTGATTAAAAAAGATTATTCTAATTTGGAACAAATCAAACTTTTTCCTGGTGTTAAAGAATTTTTAATTAACAATCATTCTCAAAAAATATTGGTTACTAAAGGAGATAAAACTATTCAGGAAAAGAAAGTAAATATTTTAGGTATTAAAAATTACTTTGAAAAAATATTCTTTCCTTTAACTGATGCACATAAAATAAATTGTTTTAAAAAAATCATCAAACAATATCCCAATAATGAATCATGGGTCATTGGTAACAAGATCACCTCAGAGATTTGTTACGGAAATCAATTGGGATTAAAAACCGTTCTATTGAGGAAAGGAAAATATAAAACTTTAAAAGCAAAAGATGATTCTGAAGTCCCAGACTATGAAATTGACAAATTTACAGAATTGTCTAATATCCTAAAATGCAAGCAGTAATATTAGCAGCGGGGAAAGGAACAAGAATGTATCCGATGGCTTTAGATAAACCTAAACCGTTAATTGAAGTAGCGAACAAACCAGTTCTAGAACATAACTTGGAACAAATGTTGGGATTAGTTAGTGAAGTTGTGATTGTTGTTGGTTATAAAAAAGACATGATCATCAACAGATTTGGCGATAATTATAAAGGGATGAAAATAACTTATGTTGTTCAAGAGGAACAACTTGGTACTGGCCATGCAGTTTTAATGGCGGAAAAATTTGTTTCTGAAAAGTTCTTAGTTTTGAACGGAGATGATTTGTTTTCTCGTAAAGATATGGATGCCATTTCTAAATATAATAATTGTATTCTTGTTAAGTATAAACAGGACGCTTCTGCTTTTGGAGCAGTTGTGATCGAAGAAGGGAAAGTTAAAGATATTGTAGAGAAATCTAAAGAGTTTGTTTCTAACTTTGTTAATACTGGAATGTACTGTTTTTCTCCAGAAGTTTTTGAAATCTTAAAAACGTTAAAACCTTCTATTCGAGGTGAATATGAACTTACTGATGCGGTTAAAGTTCTCGCTCAACAAGGTAAGATGCATGCCGAAGAAGTTGTTGGTTATTGGATTCCTGTTGGTTATCCTTGGCACATTTTAGAAGCAACAGAAAAATTATTGGGCGAGAATGAAGAAGTTTCTATTAAAGGTAAGTTAGGAAAGAATGTTGTTATTGAAGGTACAATAGATATTGGTGAGGGAACTATTGTTGAAGATGGTTGTGTTCTGAAAGGAAATATTGTTATTGGTCGAGGTTGTTTAATTGGTGAGAATTGTGTTTTAGAAGGTTTCACTGCTATTGGTGATGGTTCTCGGATTGGCGATAAAGTTAAACTAGAAAATACTATTGTTGGAGCTGGTTGTGAATTGGAAGAGGGCTGTTCTGTAAAAGATTCTGTTCTCGGCGATAAAGCTCGATTGAGTGCAGGCGTAAGTATTTCTAACGTTGGTAAAGATAAAACTGTAAAACTTAATGGTAATGGTAAAGAACACGATTCTGGAAAGAAAAACCTTGGCGCTTTTGTTAAAGACAAGTGTGAAGTTTGCAAAGGTTTACGTGCCGGCGAATGTGTAGATAAGGATTGTTAGAGGAAAAACTTATAAAACATAAAATATTAATTCTAATATCATAAAAAAGAGGTAGTTCATGAAATCTAAGATAAGTACACCTAAAAAAATTAAAGCAAAAAATCACAGTCTTAAATTCAAAGTTAAAGATATGGACATTGCTACCGGTGGTACTTTAGTCGTTATTCTTAATGCTAAAGATGCTCATTTGTTAGATTTACATTCTGGTGACCGGATTTTAGTTAAAACTAATAAAAAAGAACAAGTTTGCATTTTAGATATTTCTGAAAGTAAGAAAGCTGTTCCGGAAGGAAAGATTGGTTTATTCGAAGAAGTATTGGACAGATTAGATATAAAAAACAATCAGATAGTAAAAATAAAATTCACTGGTAAACCTGAATCTGTAAAACATATTAGAAGTAAACTTTACGGTAAAAGATTATCTTACACTGAACTCTTACATGTGATTGATGACATTACTCATGATCGCTTAACTGATATTGAAAAAACTTATTTTGTTGCTGCCGGTTTTATTGAGGGTTGGAACAATGAAGAAGTTGTTGATATGACTCGAGCAATGGTAAAAACTGGATATAAACTAAAATTTCCAGGAGTTACATTAGATAAACATTGTATTGGGGGAGTTCCCGGTAATAGAACCACAATGGTTGTTATTCCAATTATTGCTGCGGCAGGTTTTACAATTCCTAAAACCAGTTCTCGAGCAATCACTTCCCCAGCAGGTACTGCAGATACTATGGAATGTCTTGCTAGAGTAGAATTACCGGAAGGAAAGATTAAGAATATTGTTAAAAAAGCTAAAGCATGTATTGTTCATGGAGGAAGTATGAATTTAGCTCCTGCCGATGATAAGATTATTGAGGTTGAACATCCTTTATCAATTGATGCTGAAGGTCAATTATTAGCTTCTGTAATGGCTAAGAAATTTTCTGTATCTGCTAACCATGTTTTGATAGATATCCCAATGGGAAAACAAGTTAAAGTAAAGAATTGGAAACAAGCAAAACATCTCAAAAAAATGTTTAAATTAATCGGTAGAAAATTAGGGATGAATGTTAAAGTTATGATTACAGATGGAACTCAACCTATTGGTAATGGTATTGGTCCTTTTTTAGAAGCGATGGATGTAATGCAAGTTTTGAAAAACGATATTTTAGCACCACAAGATTTGAAACATAAATCACTGATGTTGGCCGCAACTTTATTAGAAATGACCGGTAAATATCGTAAAGGTAAAGGTTTGAAAGTCGCACGTGAAATCTTGGAAAGTGGTAAAGCTCATAAAAAAATGAATGAAATTATTGCTATGCAGGGTAAACAGAAAAAAGTTAATATTGGTTCTTATCAACACATTGTGAAATCAACAACAATTGGTCGGGTCAAAGAGATTGATAACGAGGTTATTGCTAAGATTGCCAGAATGGCTGGTGCTCCTCAGGATAAAGGTTCAGGATTATATATTAATAAAAAAGTTCATCATCCAATTAAGAAAGGAGAAGTTCTTTACACTATTTACGCTGAGAATGAATTTAAATTAGGTTTGGCAAAAGAATTTGCTAAAAAGAATAACGGTTATATCATTAAGTGAATATTACAATCATAAAATGTTTAATTTATTGAGATGGTTTAGGGAAAGAAGATGGAAACATCTACTTGCGGGTTTAGCTTTTGTATTTGCTACTTTTGCAAGTGGAAAAGTTAAAGCAGAATATTCTCCAACTACTGTAAAAGCTGTTACTGAATCTAGGGCCTATTTTAAACAAATTAAAAATCATAAATCTTGGTCAGAAATTGAAGAAGAAACTATGGGGGAAAAAATTGTTGCTATTATACATAGTTTAGCAGACGACGTTCTTTCTGATTTGAAAAAAGGGAACTATGCAGATGCTTTAGAAGAATTCAAAACTTTACATTCATTTTCTAAAATGGCGAGTGAGTTGGGTGTATTTGCAGAGGTTGCAGACGATTTAATAAAAGTTAATGCGGCTGTTGATCAACTTACTAAAAAGAAAGAGAAAGGGGTTAAAAAGAGTAAAATTGGTTCTCTTCCTTCTGGAAGATACATTTTCAAAAGTGAACATTTCTTTTTAGATCTAAAAATTAAGAATAAAAAAGGAAAACTCTTAGTTTCTTATAATAAAGCAGGGATCCCCCTTAAAGAAGGTGAATGGGAAGAAGCAAGTAAAGGTAAACCAGAGGTTATCAAGAAATACGTACTTAAAACCATTCTTAAAAGTAAAAGTTCTTCAGACTATTTACGCTGAGACTGAATTCAAGTTAGGTTTGGCGAAGTTTGCTAAAAAGAATCATGGTTATTTGATTAAGTAACTATTTTATTCCCGTACTTCCAAACCCTTCTTCTCCACGTTCTGTTTGGTCCAACTCTTCAACTTCAATAACTTCCCTGCATTCAATTGGTTGAATCAGCATTTGAGCAACTTTTGTATTTTTTTCTATTTTATGAACCTGGTCAGAAAGATTATGAACCAATATTTTAACTTCTCCCCGATAGCCAGAATCAATAACTCCTGCCATGGTTTTTATTCCGTGTTTGGTAGCAATTCCAGATTTGTCCCAGATTAAACCCACATATCCTTCTGGGATGGCCATGGAAATTCCGGTACTAACCAATTTTCTTTCATTTGGTAAAATTGTTAATTCTTCGTTAGAATAAAAGTCCATCCCTGCATCTCCTGGTTTGGCATATCTGGGTAAAGCAGCATTCTCACTCAATTTTTTAATTTTAATCAATGTGATTCACCAAATTTTTTTAATAATCATATTTTTCTACAAAACGTTAAAAATCCAGTATGGCCTAACATCTGAAATTCTGGCCGCATAATCCGATCTTCAATTTTCCATTTTCTCTCAATTAATTCAAGAGTTTCTAAAACATTTATTTTACTTCTTCGACAAGTATCAATAAACATTTTCACTTGATTTAGATTGGGAAGATAAACTACTAAAAAACCACCAATTTTCAACGCTTTTTCAGCATGTGAAATAACTTGCCATGGTTCAGGAAGATCTAATGTAATTAAATCTAACTCTTTCTCTTTGATTCCTTTAGAAACGTCAGCTTGTTTTAATTCAATATTTTTAAATCCAAACAACTTAATGTTTTTAGCTACGATATCATAATGTTCAGGGTTAACTTCATAAGTAGTAACTTCTTTACAAACGTTTGCTAGAGATAAACATAAACTTCCACTTCCTGCTCCAGCATCAACAACTTTTGAATTTTTATTAACTCCGGTCTTAGCAAGAATCATCCCAATATCTTTTTGAATAATCATTTGTGGTCCTCGTTGCAGAGATTCCCATAAATCCGTAAAACTAGGTTCAATCAGAAAGAAAGTTTTCCCTTTATCAGATTTAATTAGGTTTTCTTTAGATCTCAAATCTTTTTTAGATATGACTCCCAAAGAAGTATGGAAATTATCATCTAAATCTTTAACAAAATGTTTGTTGCCTGTCTTTTGTTCAATCAATATTTTTTTGATGTTTCTCATTGTAAATGTCTTAATTAGTAATCTTTTTAAATCTTCTGGATAAAAATAATTGTATCAAAAAAGAAAGAAAAAAATAAAAAAAGTTATTCTACAGTTAAACCCGTTGAACAACAACAAGCATCCACCACACCACACTTTCTAGGGATTGGAGTCTCATATGTGTAACCCTCAACACTACAAGTTATTTCTGCAGTATTACCATGTTTGTCAACACAAATACCATCAACGTAAGGTTCTTTCTTTGCTATGGCTGTACAAAAATCTTTACATTCTTTATTTGGATCAGGTAAGCAGGCCCCATCACTACAACCAAAGTCACAATTGATACCTATTCCACTACAAGAAGAATCACAATCTGTCCCCGGGAAATATTCGATTAATTTATTATCCTCACAGGTGTCCACATAATCTAAACCATCGCTACCTGTACAAGTTCCTTTTACAGGAGTTTCTAAACCGCCATCAGTATCGGTAAAATCACAAGATGAGTCTGGTAAACAAGCTCCATCAAAACATCCGTTTTCACATTTATGTTTATTACCTACACAAAGTGCATCACAATTTTCTTGAACTAATCCAACCTCAAAAACAAAGTCATCTGAAGCACAAAAATCAGATTTTGTTGAACCATCAGCAGCAGTACAATACCCTTTCTCAAAAAGTTCTATTCCGCCATCTGTATCTTCAGATGTACATACTTTTACATCTTCAACTGGTTCGTCTTCAGTGGGAGTAGGAGTATCTGTGCTTGTATCTCCACCACTTGTTCCAGAACTACTATCACTAGTATCTGTTTCTGAAGGCCCACTATCAGTCTCACCACTAGTAGTTTCTACTGGTTCTTCAGTTTCTGTAGTATCATCTCCAATCAGATTACTAACAGGAGTATCACCATTTCTAGAAGTGGGCATTATTTTGTCTGTAACTGTTAATGTTAAAATTATCGCCACAACCACTGCCACAATCCCAATTGTCAAATGAGGGATATTTTTATTCTTCTTCTCAACTTTTTTATTAGTTTTAGCCATCTTTCAAATCACCTATTTTAAATTATATTTATAATTATATTCTTAGAAAGTATTTACTACCATATAAACTTTTTTAATATTTACTTAATAATATCTAACAATTCTCTAAAATTAGAAATCACATAATGAGCTTTTTCTCTCACTTCTTCTGTTTTGGGATTGAAAGCGACTGCTTTACCTACTTCTTCAAAAACAACCAGATCGTTTTCATGATCACCAACATAACAGATTTGTTGCGGTTCCACTTGATATTTATCACAAATCATTTCTAACCCTTTTGTTTTATCCCTATTAGGCATGCCTGCAACTACTTCCCCAGAAAACTTTCCTTTTTTCACTAAAAGTTCATCAGCCATATAAAAATCTAAACCAAAATTTTGACATAATTCATCAGCAACAAATCCTAAACCATTAGATAAGATCCCCTTCTGATATTTACCAGAAAGTGTATTAAAAAGTTCTTCAACTCCTGGGGAATAAACAATTAACTTCATAACTTTTCTTTTAACCTCATTAAAATCTTTACCTTTAAGCAATTCTGCATCTTCTTTCGCCCATTGATTCCACAAATGTGAATGTTGATAGAATTTTTCTAAGTTATCCTCAAACTCTTTCTCTACTCCTCCCGCTACACCTACAGCATCCCAAGTAGATTGAAATTTACTGCTGGGATATTGGATTAACGTTCCGTCCAAATCAAATAATAACATCTTTGTATTTGCCATTGTTTACAAAATTAATTAAAAGAAATAAAGAAAAAAATAAAATAAAAAAAGATTATTTCTTTTTCATTGCTACTGCAAAAGCCAACATGATTGCAATCAATACTAAGAACACTAATACTCCTAAAAGTAAAGTATAACTACTACTTCCTCTAAACGAAGTTTTAACAGTACTTGTTGAACTTGGTGTTGTTTGTTTTGCATTCATTTGTTGCTGTAATTGCTGTTGTAACTGCTTTGCTAATACTGCATCTGCTAACTGAGCTTGTTGTTGTGTTGCAGTATTTTGTTGCACACAATCTTTAACTTCAATTGTTACTTCATCAGTTTCAGTTTCGTCACCATCATCGTAACTAACTTCAATAGTAAGCGGGTAAGATTGTGCAGTTGCATCTGCTAAGAAGCTGTCTAAATAGAACTTAGCTTCATCTTTAGGGTCATCTCCTGAAAATTTGTCTAAATCTAAATCTTTAGTTTCATCCAATCCTAATGCACTATTTTTAACAGTAACTTCAACGTCTTCATTCTTCTTACCAACATTCTCAACAGTAACTTCTAAAGTACTATGTCTGCTTGGACACTGCACAATTGAGGCACTCAAATCTAAGTCTTTAATTACAACTTTATGATCTTCTCTGTCAATATCAACGTCTTCAGTAGTAATAGTTTCATGTTCACTATCATCGTCTGCAGCTACACCCTCAGCAATAATTTCAATGGTGTATGAATCATCATCAAGCTCTTCATCAGATAAGTCGAAAGTAATTTCTAACCATTCACTCTTTCCTTCATCTAAATCAATTTCTTCAGATTCTTCATCAATGTCATCACCGTCAACGTCTAGAATTGTTACAGTTACAAAAACATCTTCCATGTCTTCACTGTAATCATTCTTTAATTGCACTTTGATAACATTTTCGTCATTACCAAGCTCAAGCTTTCCAGTAGTTTTACCATTAACTTTAAAACCATCTACACTCAAATGGCTCTTTGGGTTAATCTTAATACTTGTTGATTGAGTTACAACTTTTAATTCATTCTTTCCAGTAACTTTTAGATTTCCAATGTTATGTTCACCGGCATTTTCATCTTCTGGAATAGTAAACTCTAATTTTACTGTGAATGAATTTCCAGCTTTTAATTCTTTAACTGTTAATGGACTTACAGTTGCTTTGTAATCATTGTTAACTCCTGAAAGTTCAACAGTTAAATCAGTAAGATCATCAAATGAACCAACATTTGTAATAGTAACATCAACACTAACATTGTCTCCTCTATCTTTATCAGCGATTACAATTTCAGAGATAGTTAGTTCTGCTTCTTTATCTTCCATTACTTTGTAAGTTGAAAATTCAGTAACTTTGAAAGTAAATCCATTCTCATCATTACTGATAACATCACATACTTCTGGATCTGGACAAACTTCAAACGTCATTTCTTCTTCATCAAAACTATCTGCAACAAAAATTAAGTGCTTATCATAGTTCTTGTTTAATGTGATAGTTGCTGGAACGTTCAGTTCAGGGGCTGCCACTGTATTTATTGCTACTAATCCATCAGAGATTGTAATAACATCATCAAGGTCGAACAAGTCATCTAAATTTACAATCCCATTGAAAACAATTTTACCATAAGTATTCTCTACAGTAAAATCTTTGAATTCAATTAAGTCCTCGCCAGTTGCATCTTCAGCAATGTTAGTTGTTAACAAATTAGAGAATGGTTTGTCTGTAACAATAACGAACCAAGAGAATTCTTCTCCATTAACATCTGCTATGATATCATAGTTGCCCGGTTCTGTTTCAGAAAATGTGTATGTGTCTTGTCCTGAAGAAACTAATTCTTCTTCTTCATCTTCTTCTCCTAAGACATACCAATCAACAACACTCTCATAACCTTCTTCATTCAAGACTACTCTCATTTCCATTTCTTCTTTGTCTTCAAGAATCCAAATATCATTAGTTTCGTCAACTTCCCATTCTTCTGTAAACCAATCATATGATTGCCCTTCTTTTAAACAATCATTCTTTAAAATTAAGACTGTCTTACTATGTGAATCGTATCCATTTCTGTAAGAAATTTCAAACTTAACTGTATTACTTCCACTATTCAAATCTCTAGTTGGAACATCAATTTCTTTTGTTAATTGAGTGTTTGGTGCAATTGAATCTTCTAATTCATTTACTATTTCTTCACCAGCACCAGTAATAGTAACTACAACATCATCTTCAGTATTACTTCCTGTGTTAGTAAGTACCATTCTTACTGTTGCAGTTGGATCACAAGTGAAACCTTCCCAATCATCTCCTGCTAAAAGTTCTTCATCAACAATTAACTCGGATACTACTAAGTCTGCAGCTTCTTGTTCTAAGTTAAATGTGAATTCAAATACGTCACTTTGTAATTCAGTATTGTCTTCGTAATCCTCTCCACTTACTGTTAATTCGGCATCATATTCGCCTTTTTCTAATAAGTAAGATAATTGATCATTGAAAGTTATTTCTTTGCTTTGTTTAGCTTCCAAGTTGATTGCTTCTTCACTTTCAATATCAATTCCGTTAGTAACCAAATTAGCAACAACTCCGGTTACTGCATGGTCTAAATGATTAGTCACAGTTAACTTAACTTCAATTTCATCAAAAGGATTTAACGGTTCACTAACTTCACTTTCAGCAATTAAATCGTTGTTAATTTTAACATTACTAATACTTAAAGTATTATCAACAACTACATCAACATATTCAGAGAATTTGTTTTCTTCTCCAGCACCTAAATCCTGAACAACTTCAATTGTTAATTCTGAAGTTCCGGATTGGCCTTTATTTGGAGTATCACAACCTAAATTAGTGTTAGTGTTATCCATACTACATTCAATAACATCTAAATTACTTTGGCCAACGATACCTTCTTCTTCATCATCTTCAGCAATTTGAAATGTTAATGAAGTTTCATAATCCTTATCTTCAAAGATGTAAACATATTCTCCATCATCTTTTTCAAAGAAATCAACTTCTTTCTGATCATTTGAACTCTTAGCAGTTCTTAATTCTTCTTCAATTGCTTCCCAATTCAAACAAGCGCCTGTTGTAACTTCAATTGTTGCAGAACCTGCAATAAACTTTTCACTTGCGCCTTCAAAGTAAGGGTTAACAATGTATAAGTATAGTGTGTGAGTTCCATCTTCAAGTTCAGTTAAATCTAATTTTACGATTTCTATGTTTTTATCAGTAATTTCTGATAACGTTTCGAATTGACTAATCGCTGGAGTTCCTCCATTAAAACTTGTAAATTTACCTGTAACTTTATCAAAACTATTTCCTTCTTTATTATAAACTAATAATTCTGGAGTTACAGCTTCTTCACCAGTATTAATCAAACTTAATGTTAAATCAGTAACTTTTGCACAAGTTAATTCTGTATCTAATAGACTTACTTCATCAAGATGAATATTAGCCAAATCTTTTTCAACATTAAATGTGATAATTTTTTCATTTTCATAATGTCCAGCAACCCACCATGGGAACCAGTCAGCAATCATGAAATCATCATAAGTTGCTTTTACACTTAAGTCAAATGTATCTGCAGAAACGTCATAAGGTACTTTGAAAATAAATTCGTCAGTTCCAACATCTCCATTCTCTAAAGCCCAATCTCCATCTTCACAATTTATATTTAGTAAAGCATCACAAACGCCAGGTTCAACAGTGTATGTTTCTGCAATGTCTGAAACGTCTGCTTCAACATCAACATGACCCATTTCATCATCAAAATTGTTTACAAAAGTAACTTTTACAGTAACTTCTTCTCCAGGAGCAGCAGGAAATTCTTCTTCACCATCCCAAACTTTTCCGTCAATTTCAACTTGAGTAACTTCTAAAGCTGGTTTGATTGTTAAATTAACACTTTTTCCTTCTGAAGATTCAGCAGAATCAGAAACAACAATAATCATTTCATAAGTTCCAAAATTATCTTCTGTATTAAGAGTAATAGTTAAGCCATCTACTGTGATCCAATCAAGATTATCGAAAGTTTCTCCATTAAATTCTGATGAGCCGTCTACCTCAAAAGTTTCACCATCATCTCCTGTAGCACCAACCACAATAGTTGATTCAACTCCTTCAACTAAAGTTCCTTCTGAACTGATTGTAATCTCATCAAGTGTTAAAGTACCAATTACTGGGGCATCTGCCAAAGCAACTTTAGCAGTTAATAATAATGCAACTACCACCAATAAAATCATTAATATTTTTGTATTTTTCATTTTTTACCTCGTTGTTTTCGAATTATTATCTTGTTAAACATCTAACATCTCATTTATTTTCCAAAATAAAGGCGCAAGCACTTTATTTTGGTTCTAAAAAGTTGAGATCCTTTTCTTGACTTTTTATTTTCTTAACAAAACCACAAAAAACATGATGATGATTGCTAACATCATTACAATTGCTACTAAGATTATTCCAATCAAGAAATCTTCCTGACTATATGAATCTTCAATTGTTTCTATGATTGTAGAAGATGTTAAAGCAGTATTTACTTCTTTATCTTCATTAGTTGTTTTAATATCATCAACTAACTCTTCTTCATCTTCTTCACTTTCATCATCATTTTCATTAATATCAAGTGTACTAGTAATTACTTCTGTTTTACTTTCTTCTTCAGCAACTACTTTTTTATCTTCAACTTTACATTTTCCAATTTCTAACTTAACCCTTTCAAAATCTACGGGTTCGTCTTTATCAACATAAGTTGTAACATCTAAATCGTAAGTTTTTGCTTTTGCATTCTTTAAACTGAAAACAAAATCATTTTCCCAAAGATCATCGTCTCCATGTCTGTCAATCTTAAATGTTTCAACATTTTCATCAATCCCTAATTCTTCATTAAAGATTGATAACGATGCAAATTTTTCATCTTTATAACCAAAGTTTCTTAAAGCTACTTTGAACGAAAAATCTTTACTACAAAGAGTAACTTCTTCAGGAGTTGTTTCAGTTTCCATAATTCTTAGATCTTCTTTTGCTTTTTCAATGTCAAAAGTTAATTCTCTTTCAATTTTATATTCAGAACCTTCTTCATCTTCTCCTTCTAAAGTAAGATCAATTGTGAAATCTCCAGCTTCAGCATCTTCATTAATAATAAAGGTAACTTCGAATTCTTCTTTAGAATCTGCACTCAGATCATCAAATTCATATTCTTCTTCAAAATCACTATCAAAGAAATCATCATCAGTTTCAATAGTTAAAAGAATGTTTTCAATATCAACATCATAATTGTTATCTAATAAATTTTCCACTTTGAATCTAAATGTCATTTCTGTAAATGGTTTAACTTTCTTTTCAAGTTCAAATGATTCATCACTTTCACCAAAAGAATCAGATTCTTGATCTCCATCTTCATCAATATATTCTACTTTAAAATTGTCTAATGATAACATTGATTTTGTTTCTTGAGATAAAGTAACGGAATCTAATTCTCCATTATTAGCTCCTTTAATAACTACATTACCAATACTTTCTTTACCTGCATCTTTGTCATGGGGGACATTTATGATCAATGTAACGGATTTTTCACCGTTAGAAGTATCACTAAGAGGGGGAATAATCACTTCTTTACTTTCAGAAGTATAATCTGTAGGCATTCCGGTCGCTTCTAAAACTACTTTTACTTCTTCAGCATTGTTATTTTTAAGAATAAATGTATTTGAGGTTACAACAATTGTATCTTGATCCTCATTGAATTGATCATAATCTACACTTAGAATTACTTCTGTATCAACAATATCTACGTTGGTTGTTGCCAAAGGCGCATCTGCAAATACAGAAAAGCTAGCAATAAATAAGAATATCATTAGAAGTCCAATTAATAGTTTAGTTTTAATTTTAATCCCCCTGAATAGTTTTTATTCAAAAGTAGTTACTCTGTTTTTTAAAGATTTATATACTGCAGTATATAGGTTGAGAATTCGTCTAAAAGTAGTGACGAAAAAGAGAAAAAAAATTAAAGGTTATTTATTACCCATATAAAAGAACTTTTCTATGGAAACATCGTTTTCTTTATAATTTCCAGAACGAGGATGATTGTTGTTTTCAGATCCACTTGCTTCTTTTGTTTGTTCTTCAGATTTCTGTTCTGTTTGCGGATTAACGTTTGAAACCACTTCTTTTACAGTTGGACTAGAATTCAACATTCTATTTTTCATAAAAGTAATCTCTCTTTCCATAGAAGTAATTTTCTCTTGAAATTCACGAAATGTTTTAATTATAAATTGGGTGTTTTTCCCTAGAATCTCTTTAATCATCTCTTGAGAGAGATCATCATTTTTCTCTGCTTTTTGTTCTTCAACTTTGATTTCTGGCTGAACTTTTTCCATTGTTTGCCTAATATTAGCATAATCTTCAGTATCTCTCCCTTTAAAAATTTCTTCGGCTTTAACTACCGCTTCTTCTCGGTCTTGTGCCAGACCTTGTTTCATTAAATCAAGAGCAAGATTGTTAACTTTTTGAATTCTTTCTACATCCATTGTTTGTACCTCGTTTTTTATGGTTTGAAGAAATATAATTCAGTTATAACGTTTTCTATTGTCAGGGATATAAGTTAAAATTTTAAAAAGAATCAATCTCATTAAAACTATTATTAATTAAACTAAATTAGAGAAAATGGTCTGTTTATTTTCCAGCTGGACAAACTAATGGGATTGAAAATGGTAAAATTCCTGCTGTTCCTAAATAAACTAAAGCTAATGCTACAATCAACCCTACTACGAATCCACCCATAAAGAAATGAAATTCAATAGCGATTAACTGTGCTTTCTTTTTCTTAAAGAAACTACACACAAAAGGTATTTGGAACGGAAGAATCTTTTTTGATCCTAAGAAAACTAATGCTAAACCAACAATTAATCCTACAAAGAAACCTATAATTGCGAATTTTCCTTCAATAATACCTAATTGCCCTCTTTTTTGCATGGAACAAAGTATTTTTTATTTATATATAAATGTTTCTATTCTCAACATAAAAACCAAAAGACTTATAAATGATTAATTAAATTAATATATAAAACTAACGTTTAACTAACAGGTGATAGTTCTTAAATAAAGGTGAATACCAATGATAAGAAAACAACTTAAAGAATGTCCAGAATGTGCTAGTAAGAATATTTTTAGAGATACTAATAAAGGAGAAACTATCTGTAGAGATTGCGGTTTAGTAATTGAAGATAGAATGGTGGATTTTGGTCAGGAATGGCGTGAGTTTGATGATGATTCTAGAAGTAAAAGAAGAGCAGGTGCACCTACTAGCCAAACTCAGTTTGATCAGGGTTTAGGCACTGAAGTTGGTAGTACCTCAGATTTTTATAAATTAAGTTCAGATCGAGAAAGAGATCGATTTTTTAGATTAAGAAAATGGAACATTAGAATTAGTACGGCTATTGAAAGAAATTTAAAAGTTGCTTTGGCTGAGCTTAAAAGAGTTAGTTCATTCTTAAAATTACCTAAATCTGTTGAAGAAGAAGCTGCTAGAATATATAGGCAAGCTGTCCAGAAAGGCCTTGTTAGAGGTAGATCAATGGAATCTGTTGTTGCTGGAGCATTATATGCTGCTTGTCGAAGACATGAAGTTCCTCGAACTTTAGATGAAATGGGTGAAGCTTCTGGAATTGAGAAGAAAGAAATTGGAAGAACTTATCGTTTTGTTACAAGAGAGCTTGAAATTAGTATTAAACCAAGTAATCCTGCTGATTATATTCCTAGATTTGCTTCTGCTTTGAAATTATCTGCAGAAACTCAATCTAAATCTGTAGAAATTCTAGAAATGGCTCGAGATATTGAATTAACTTCTGGTAGAGGTCCAACTGGGATTGCTGCCGCTGCTTTATACGTTGCTTCATTAATCCATGGCGAGAAAAGAACTCAGCGAGAAGTTGCTGATGTTGCTGGTGTAACTGAAGTAACTATTCGAAATCGGTATAAAGAACTGATTAAGAAGTTGAAGTTAACTAAAGAAGTTGAAAAGAGCAAGAAGAAATAGATTCTTTTATTTTTATTAATTTGTTATTAGTGGTGTAGGTGTTTTCATAAAAAAATAAAATGAAAAACTTAGATACCCCCTTAACATTGGATGAAATGGTTGCTGCTCCAAGTATTGCAGAATTACAGCAAGCATATGAAGATAAAGGCGAGAAACATATTACTGAGAAAAAGTTCTTACGTGCAGTTAAAAGAGATTACTCTGCTTTATTCAAAGAAGAATTCAGTCAAGCTATGACTCGAGAAGCCTCAGAAGAAATACCTTTCTCTGAAGTGATTGTTGATGACCAAAGATATAAATTATTTGGGGTATTTCATCCAGTTTTCGTACATTTTACTGAATTGGGAAAAAATGTTAAAAAAGAAATTGATAAAAGTAACTCTTTTTTCTGGGAACAAAATCTTCTTAAAAGATTTGATCCTAAATCTAATTTCAAATATGAAAATCCAATTGAAATGGCCGATCATCAATATATCTCCTCTTTGTTTAATTTTCGTATTGGTTTGAGAGCTGGTGCACTCTTGCCTTATGCGTTACCGATGGGTTTATTAAAAGCAATTAGTATGGCTTTTTATTATAGAACTACTGATACTTCTACTTATCTTGTGGAAAAGATTCAAAATGATCATAACTATAAACAACAATTAAAAATTTTTTTTAATATGCATTTAGATTCTGGTTATTATAAAGAAATGCCGGTTAATGTTGACTTGGAATTGCGTGCTAAATCTGGCAAGTTTAATTCTGTTCAAAGAAGATCTGCGTACATGGCAGAATTCATGAAAGCATGTAATCATTTAGAAGCTGAAAAGAAAGCTATAGTTGGAGCAAAACATGTTGCTGAAATGAAATATTTTCTTTTAAATGGTTTTTCTGAAAGGGATGTTGTTGATAAAGCTCATGATGATGCTCAGTTATTTATGGGCAATAAAGAAGCTTATCAAGGAAGAGTTATGTCACCAATGGTGTCTCGGGCTATTAAACACACTGTTGCTGGATTTATTTCAGGATTGGCAGTTGATACGGCAGTAGTGTATACTTTATCTCAATTACTTTAAATTAACATTTAAAAAAAAGATTAGAAAATACAAAAATAATAAATACTCTTAACTATTCAAACATAAAATGAACCTAACGCCTGAAATGAAAGCTCAATTACAAGAGCAAAAGAAACAATGTGTTTTTTGTAAATTAATCTCCGGAGAAATGGAAGCAAAGAAAGTTTTTGAAGATGATTTAACTATTTCTATGGTTGATATCCATCCAGCGATCAAAGGTCACATTACTTTCATGCCTAAAGAACATTATCCCATTCTTCCTTATTTGTCACAAGAAGAGTTTAAACATTTGTTTGGAATTATCCCTCAACTATGTCAAGCAGTTAAAGAAGCAATGGTCACAACTTCAATAAATGTTTTCATTGCCAATGGTGGTGCAGCTGGACAACAAGCCGGACATTTCTTGATGCATCTTCTTCCTAGAGAAAATGGAGATGGTTTTTTCAATTTCTTTTGGAAACCTAAAGAAACTTTGGAAGAAGAGAAATTAAAAATTTTACAAAACAATTTTCCAATTATGATGGGGAACCATTTCAAAAGAAATCCAATGTCATGGCATACTGGAACAGGAGAAATGGTTAGTTATCTGCAAGATGTTTATGCCAATGAAATAATTCTTTATGAAGATGAACAAGCTTTAGTAGTAATGCCTAAGAAAGGGGTTGTTAAAGGCCACATTCAAGTTTACAGCAAGATTGAAGAAAAGTTAATTGAAAATTTATCTATAGATGAAGCATTTCATTTATTCTCCACCGCATCATTAGCCGCAACTTTAGTTTTTGAAGGTTTAGGTGTACATGGAACAAATATCATTTTGAAATCTGGCGAGACTGATGACAACCCAGATGGAAAATTGTGTATCAATATTCTACCAAGAATGGCCGAGGACGGATTAAATAATTCTTTGTTATGGCAACCAAAAGAGCCAAGTTATGATCTAGATTCTGTTAAATCCAGAATTAAAGATAAGACTTGGAAAGTTAAGTATAAAGAAGAGAAAAAGAAAGTTGAAGAAACAGTTGTTGAATCAAAAGTAATCAAAATCGGTTCTGAAGAAAAGAAATCAAATAATGGTGTTGATGAAATCAAAGAAGCGATTGAAAGAATAAATAATTAATTTCTATTCTCCTGCAAAATCAACCAACTTAAACAAATCATATCCAGCAAGTTTCTCTGCTCCTTTCAAGTCAGGAAGATCAATTACAAAAGCGGCACTAACAACTTTTCCACCAACTTTCTCTACTAATTGACAGGCAGCTAAAGCAGTTCCACCAGTAGCTAGCAAATCGTCAATTAACAAAACATTATCTCCTGAAGAAATAGAATCAACATGCATTTCAATTTTATCAGTTCCGTATTCTAAAGAATATTCTTGAGCAACAACTTCTCCCGGCAGTTTACCTTTCTTCCGAATCAAGACAAAAGGTAATCCTAAATCTTTTGCTAAAGCAGCACCAAAAATAAATCCTCTTGCTTCGATACCAGCAATTTTATCAATCCCACAATTAGCATACTTTTCTTTAAACTTTTCAATACAATAAGAGAACGCTTTTGGATTTTCAATTAATGTTGTAATGTCTCTGAACATGATTCCTTCTTTTGGCCAGTTAGGAATTGTTCTGATTGTTGATTTCAAATCAAAACTTTCTTCTTCTTCTTCTTCTTCCTCTTCTTCACAATCTTGATGACAACAACAAGATGAATCACAAGAGTTAATTTTTTGGACAACAATAGTTAACAAATTAACAACCTTCCCTACATTTTCTTTGAAAACTTTCAGAACTTCTTCCCAAGTTACTGGAGGGACATCATCAAATAAACAATCGTAATCAGTAGCCATGGCAACAGCAGCATAAGGAAGACCAATTTCATTTGCAAGAATACATTCCGGTGCAATTGACATATTAATCACATCTGCTCCCCAGGAAGCAAACATTTTTGATTCTGCTTTTGTACTAAAGCGAGGACCTTCAATTGTTACCACTGTTCCTTTGAAATGGCATTTCAAATCTAATTCTTTTGCCGTACCATACAACACACTTCTTAACTCTTTATTGAATGGTTCGGCCATTGGTGTGTGAACTATTTTTCCCGGTTCAAATGAATCATGAAAACTTAATTTTCTTAATCTAGTGAAATCAATAAACTGATCTAGTACAACAAAATCTCCTCTACCAATTTCTTTCTTTAACGAACCACAAGCAGTAGTGGCAATGATGTGAGTACATCCAATATCTTTTAATGCTTGAATGTTAGCTTGATTATTTACTTGTGTTGGGGGGATAGTATGTTCTCTTCCATGCCGAGCAAGAAGAACTACCTCTGCTCCGGAAATTTTTCCAACTTTTAATAGTGAACTTGGTTTACCATATTTTGTTTCCACATCAAGATCTTGAGCATCTTGTAATATTTCTGGATTATCTAACCCAGACCCACCAATAATTCCGATTTTAACCATTTTGTTATCACCTATTCGTTCACTTTTTCTTTTAACTCATCAGCATTAATATCTTTCAACCCAACACCTTTTTGAGCAACAACTTTCGAAGCTAATAAAGATCCTAATTTTCCAGACTGTTCTATATTTAATTCGTTAGTGTAACCATATAAGAAACCGGCGGCATAAGAATCTCCTGCTCCGGTAGTATCAACTGCTTCTACCAAATGAGCATCAATCATTGTAATCATTCCTTCCGAACTGATTAAAGAACCTTCTTTACCTAACTTTACTACAGCAACTTTTGTATGTTTAGCAATTTCATTAAGTGCTTCTTCTGGTTCTAATCCTGTAAATTCTTTTGCTTCTTTTTCGTTAACAAAAACTATGTCTGCGTGGTTCATCACTAAATCTTTCAGAAATTCTTTATTTCTTCTGATTAATCCTGGGTCAGCAAGATCAATGGAAACTAACGTGTTATGTTTTTTAGCCAATTCAATAGCATGCATAATTGTTTCTTTTGTTGGTCCTTCAATTTGGTAACCTTCTAAATGTAAGATTTTACTTTTTTCAATATCTTCTTCGAGAACATCTTCTTTATACAACTCTAAAGCTGCTCCCAAATGCACAGAGAAAGTTCTTTCAGAATCAGGGGTGATAAAAGTTACTGCATGCCCAGTTGTTAAATTATGTTTTTTGATTCTACTCTGGAGTCCAAACTTTTCAATTTCTTGAACATAAACTTCTCCGTGTGAATCATCACCAACTTTTCCGCAGAGAATTGCTTTTCCACCGAGAAGAGCGATTCCTTTCAAAGTGTTGGCAGAACTTCCACCAGGAATTGTTTCAATCTTTAATTGATGATGGTTAATTTTTTCTAAAACTGATTTGGCTTTCTCTTCATCAACTAAGTGCATTTCGCCTTTCTTTAAATCAAATTCAATAAGCTTATCTTCGTCAACCTCTATTAAAAAATCCATTAATGCAGCTCCTAATCCAATTACATCGTTTGTTTTCATTCTCAATATCGATAATGTTCTGACTTATACGGCCCTTCTTTTTTAATTCCCAAATAATTAGCTTGTTTATCAGTCATCACGTCAAGTTCTACACCAATTTTCTTCAAATGCAAACGAGCTACTTCTTCATCTAATTCTTTTGGTAGAACTGTAACACCAATCGGATGTTCTTTTGTCCACAATTCAATTTGTGCTAAAACTTGATTAGTAAAACTATTTGACATCACAAAACTAGGATGGCCAGTAGCACAACCTAAATTGATTAATCTTCCTTCAGCAAGAATATAAATCTCTTTTCCATCTAACAAATATTTGTCATATTGCGGTTTGATATTTTCTCTTGTTGCACCAGATTTGTTATCTAACCAATCCATATCAATCTCGTTATCAAAATGGCCAATGTTACAGACAATAGCTTGGTCTCTCATCATTTGGAAATGTCTATCTACAATAACATGATAATTTCCAGTTGTGGTTACAAAAAGATTTCCTTCTTTAGCAGCGTCATCCATTTTTTTAACTTCATACCCTTCCATTGCAGCTTGTAAAGCATTAATCGGATCAATTTCAGTTACAATAACTCGACAGCCGTAACCTTTCAAAGATTGACAACAACCTTTACCAACGTCTCCATAACCAGCAACAACCGCAACTTTTCCTGCTAACATCACGTCAGTTGCTCTTTTAATACCATCTACTAAAGATTCTCGACAACCGTAAAGATTATCAAATTTAGATTTTGTTACAGAATCGTTAACGTTAATCGCTGGAAAGAGAAGTTTGTTTTCTTTAGCCATTTGGTATAACCTGTGTACTCCGGTTGTAGTTTCTTCAGAAACTCCTTTAACTTCTCTAGCAACATTAGTCCAACGTTGATTATTTTCTGCGTAAGTGCCTTTCAATGAAAGTATTAATTCTTTGAAATCTTCTCCCTCATTTGAATAATCTTGTTCTAATACGCTTTGGTCCTTTTCTACTTCCACTCCTTTATGGATCATCATCGTGGCATCTCCGCCATCGTCAACAATTATTGTTGGTCCTTTACCATCACCGAAATCTAATGCTTTCTTTGTACACCACCAATATTCTGCTAGAGATTCTCCTTTCCAAGCAAAGACAGGAGTTCCTGTTGCAGCAATCGCAGCAGCAGCATGATCTTGTGTAGAAAAAATGTTACAACTGCACCATCTTACATCTGCGCCTAGATCTTTTAATGTTTCAATCAGAACAGCAGTTTGAATAGTCATATGTAATGAACCCATAATTCGAGAACCGGCTAATGGTTTAGTTTCTTTATATTTCTCACGTACTGCCATTAAGCCTGGCATTTCTTTTTCAGCAATCTTAATTTCTTTCCGACCCCATTCTGCTAGGGATATATCTTTTATTTTATAATTTTCCATTTTGTGTGTACCTCATTTTTAATTTGTTATCATTTGTTTGATTCATTTAAATAAATTGTTGTTTTATGTTTCATATTACCACTATAATTTAAAATATATTTTACATTAACCAAATGTTATTAAACTAATTATCATTTTAAGTTTTTATGGATACAAAAGAATTATCACAAAAATTAGACAGAATCCAACGTTTGGAAAATGTATTATTAGAAGATCCAAAAACAGTAGGGGTTAAATTAGTTACAGTTATGGGTTATAATCATTTAGTTGATTCTTTACCAGATGTTTTTTCTTATCAAGATTTGAGGGCATTGCATGGTTATTTGGCTGACAAAGTTAGTGGGAATGCGGTTATTGAAAAAGAAAAAACAGAAAGAAAAAAACAATTTTTAAAAGAACTTAAAGGGATTTGTTCCCCAAGTGCATATCATCATTTGGAATCTAAACTAAATGAATTATAATTAACTTTTTTTCAACAAAATATATAAACTAAGTTTATTTCTTCATATACATGACTCATCCAGGCGACTTAGTAGAAATAAAAACGCACGCTCAAACAGAACAAGGTATTTTAATGCCCGATCCGGATGAAAACACTATCATCATTAAATTAGATAATGGTTATAATCTTGGTTTTGCAAGAAAAGAAGTTCTTAGTATTAAATTGCTTGAGAAAAGAAAAGAATCTCAAAAAGAAGAAAAAGAAAAAAGTTTTGACAAAAAAAAGAAAACTATTTTAATTCTTCACACTGGCGGAACCATCGCTAGTAAAGTTGATTATAAAACTGGAGCAGTTTCGGCAAAATTTACTGCTGAAGATTTATTAGAAATGTTTCCAGAATTAAATAGTGTCGCTAATATTGAAACAGAACTAGTTTCTAACATGATGTCTGAAGATATGCGCTTTGATAATTATCAAAAAATGGCTGAAGCGATTAAAAAACATGCTAAGAAGAAAATTGCTGGAATTATTATTGGTCATGGTACTGATACTTTAGGATATACTGCTGCGGCATTATCATTCATGTTTGAAAAGATAAACATTCCTGTCTTGCTGGTTGGTTCTCAAAGAAGTTCTGATCGAGGTAGTACCGATGCTACTCAAAATTTGATTTGTGCTGCAGAGTTTATTATTAAAACAAAGTTTGTTGGTGTAGCGGTTTGTATGCATAATTCTGCTAGTGATGATGTTTGTGCAATTCTTCCAGCAACAAAAACAAGAAAAATGCACACTAGTAGAAGAGACGCGTTTAAAGCTATCAATGATTCTCCAATTGCTTTAGTAGATTATAATAAAAGAACCGTTAAATTTCTAAATGAAAATTATTCTAAAAAAACAAAAGATAATGAACTGATCTTAAAAGAAAAACTTTCAGAAAAAGTTGGTTTATTAAAAGTTCATCCTAATATAGATCCAAAATTGTTTAAATTCTTTACAGAAAATTATAAAGCCTTTGTGATTGAAGGAACTGGTTTAGGACACGCTCCTACTAATATGGGAGTTAATCTTAAGAATTTTGAACTGTTAAAGAATTTTATTAAAAATGGTGGGATTGTTGCGATGACTTCTCAATGTTTATACGGAGCAGTTCATCCTTATGTTTATACTAATTTAAGAAAGTTATCTGAGATTGGTTGTCTTTTTTGTGAAGACATGTTACCAGAAACAGCGTTCATTAAATTGTCCTGGTTGATGGGTAATTATCCAGAAGATAAAGTCAAAGAGTTAATGGTTAAAAATTTACGTGGAGAAATTAATACAACAAGAACTTACGAAAAAGAATTTATTTAGGGTGATTAAAAATGAAAAAATATATTTTATTATTGGTTTTGTTAAGTGCCGTTTTATTAATATCTTGCACCCCTGCAGAAAAAGTTTGTTCTGTAGATACAGATTGTGTTCAAGCAACTTGTTGTCATCCAACTGCTGCTGTTCCGAAAGAAGCCGGTCCGGATTGTGCTGGACAATTCTGTACACAAGAATGTATGCCGGGAACGATTGATTGTGGTCAGGGCGAGATTAAATGTTTAGAAGGTAGTTGTCAAGTTGTATTGAATGAATAGATTTTATTCATAACTTGCTCTGATAATATCCACATTGTTTTGGATGATGCTTGCTCTTAATTGCGGATCTCTAATCATTGCACATCTTACGTTAAGTTTTTCTTTTATGTCTATTAAATGTTCTTCTTTTTTTATTGTGTGGGAATAAACCCATAACATATCCATAAAAAAGCTGAGGGCTTTAGCTTTTAATTCTGTTGGTTCTTCTTCGTGCCATTCTTTAAATTGGTCATATTCAAATATTAAATCGTTAGGGTTGTGGTAAAGGTTTTTAATCCCACCACAGATATATTCGGTTATTTCTCCTTTAATGAGGGCGATATTTTCAACAATTCCTCTTTCTCTCAGTCTTTGAGCACAAATATCTCCTAGTCCAAAAGCCATTGCTACATAAACATCATCAAATTCGCTTGAGGGATATTCTTTTGACTCCGAAAAATAATGGTCTAACATCATCTCTTGTGCACTTTTAAGCGGATAACTTGTTTTTTGTCTTTTAATAATTGCTTGATAATCTGGGTTATTCTCTGTTAAACAATCTTCAGCAACCAGTTCATATGTTCTTTCCACATTTTTATAAGTAATTTGAACGTTTCTTTGAGCTTCTTGAATTATTGAATCTAATTCTCTTGTTTCTTCAGGTTTCAATGGAACGGTGTTATCTACTATTAATTTTAACTTCATCTCATTAGTTGTTAGGGTTGGCTTTTTAAATACTAGTGAAGTGAAGCCATTATGGTCTGTTTGTATTCTGTAAATTATATTCTGTAAGAAAATTGTGTTTACTACTTTCCATAAAAGTTAGAGTCATTCAAAACAAAAATATTTATAAAATCCAAAGATTTGTTAAATCAATCTAAAAAATGAAATCACACCACAAAATAATCATTGTATTTGTTTTAATATTGTTGATTGTTGTTGGTTGTTCTAAAAGAAGTGGGGTTATAATAGGGGTAGAAAATAATTGTGAGAATTTGGATGGTTATGAACGGGATTTTTGTTTATGGGATTTTGCTAAGACAAGTGCAGATGAAACTATTTGTGGAAAAATAGATTATGATGAATCTAAAAATCAATGTCTGATTGAAGTCGCTAAAGTAAAACAAGATAAAGCAGTATGTGATCAGATTAGTGAGGGGTATAATAAAAATCAATGTCTTAAAGGAGTTGCTGTCGTTAAACAAGACATAACTATTTGTAATGAAATAACTGCTGAATCTACTTTGGAATTGTTTGGAAATACAAAAGACAAATGCTTTAGAGAAGTTGCTTTAGCAAACGGGGACAAAAGTCTTTGTCAACAAGTAGAAAATACAGATATAAAGAATTGGTGTTTGGCTTCTTTTGAAAAAACAAAAGAATCATGTCAAATAATTCAAGATGCCACCAATAAATTTGATTGTTTGATTGGAGTTGCAGAAGAAACACAAGATGTATCAATTTGTGATGGTCTTGTTAGTTTAGGAAAGAAAGATAAGTGTTTTCAAAAAGTAGCCTTTGTAATGAAAGATAAAATTATTTGTGATAAGATTTTAGATGTATATACAAAAGATTCATGTACTTTTGATATTGATTATGGATAAAGTAATTTAATATTTGTTAAATCAATTAATCTCTATGTAAGTAAACAGTCATTTTAAACAAACCTTTTTAAACAGAGAAATATTCTAAACTCCCATGAAAGAAATCTGGCAAGTTACACAAGAAACAAAGACTTTACCTAAACTAAATAAACCTTTGTTAATAGAAGGATTACCTGGAATTGGTAATGTGGGTAAGATTGCTACTGATTTCTTGGTAGAAGAATTTAAAGCTAAAAAATTATATTCATTTTTTTCATACAAATTTCCTCATTCAGTTTTTGTTAATGAAGATAATTTGGTAGAAATGCCAAAAGTAGAAATTTATTATAAAAAATTTAATGGAAACAAAAGAGACTTACTTTTACTTGTTGGCGATATTCAACCGATTGATGAAGAAAGTTGTTACACTTTTTGTGATGAAATATTAAAAATTGCTAAACATTATAAATGTTCAGAAGTAATTACTACTGGCGGAATTGGTTTACAAGAAATGCCAGAAAAACCTAAAGTTTATTGCACTTCAAATGATAAAGATTTATTCAAAGAATACATTAAAAAAGGAATGCTTGTCGAGAAAAATATTTTTGGAGTTGTTGGTCCTATCGTCGGTGTTTCCGGAGTTTTATTGGGATTAGGGAAAAAAAGAAACGTTAAAGGCGTTGCTCTTTTAGCAGAAACTTTTGGTCATCCTATGTATCTAGGAATTAAAGGCGCAAAAGAAATTCTAAAAGTTATTGAAAAGAAATTCAAGTTTGGCATTGATATTAAAAAGATGAGTAAAGAAATTACTGAAGTTGAAAAAGAGTTATTGAAAAAAACTAAAGAATGGATGTCTGAAATTAAATCTTCTCAAGCTGGAGCAGAAGGAAAGAAGAAAGAAGTCAGCTATATCGGGTAGAATTTTTCTGTTAAATGCAATTTTTTGTTGATTATTTTCTAATTGATCACTTTTTTTTCTATCATCTCACATCATTTTATCTGTTTTATCCCCTATTTTTAACCCTCCTCCTTTCAAAAGCTTTATAAATAAATATATTATACTTAAAAGTATTAAATGAATAACAAAAAGAGGGATAGATTAGACGTAATTAGGGCTAGTTCTAAATTTAATTCTAAAAAAGGGCAAATAACTGTTTTTATTATCTTGGGAATCTTAATGCTTTTAGCTTTAACTTTGGTTATTGTTCTTAAAACTGATGTGGTCTCATTTAAATCCGAAGAGGTTATTCTTACAGAAAAAGGTAAAGTTGAAAATTTCATTACTACTTGTATGGATAAGATTGGCGATGAGGCTTTATTTGCAATTGGTGTACAGGGCGGTTATATTGACGTTCCGCAAGATTTAACCACTGCCGATTTAAGTTTAAGAGTTTCTCCTATGAATGTAATCCCTTATTGGGCTTACGGTGCTAATACTAACATCCCTTCATTATTACAAATTAAAGATCGAATTGACGAATATATGGAAGAAAACTTGCGTGATTGTTTATTTGACATGGAAGCTTTTCAAGAAACTTATGATTTAATTGAAAAGAGTGACATTACTTCTGATACACAAATTGTTGATAAACAAGTTATCTTTAAAGTACATTGGGACGTTGAAATAAATAATAAAGCTGGTGAAGTAGTTTCTGAAGTTATTAATCATCAAGTAGAATCTCCTGTTAAATTAAAACGTCTTCGAGATTTGGCAGAGAAAATAGTATTCAGCGAATTAGATTCATTAAAACTAGAAGATATTGCTCAAGACTTAATCGCTTTAGAACACCCAGATGTTCCTGTTGCCGGATTTGAAATGAGTTGTAATAAAAAAACTTGGAACACTAAAAAAGTCGAGGAAACTTTAATGGATTTGTTACGAGTAAATATTAAACAACTTAAAATTAAAGGGACAGACGTTATTGATTTTCCTGACGCTTATTATCCTGAATTTAAAGATGGTTTAACTTATTACGAAAACCATTATCAATGGGATTTAGGGGCAGATTATAAAGCACCTGATACTAGTGTCGTGTTTAATTTTGATTCTACTTACCCTCGTATTTTTGCGGTAACACCAGTATCAGGATCAAAAATGAAAAGTTCTCAATTGGGTACAGGTAATGCTTTATCTTTAGTTTGTATTCAAACTTGGAAATTCACTTATGATTTAATTTTCCCTGTTGTTGTTAGTGTTAGAGATGAAACTACTGGTTATGATTTTAATATTGCTCTTACTGTTCATCTATTACAAAATAACCCTAATCGGGGAGAAAAAACAATTCGGCCTTCTTACATTGTTCCTTCCGATACTAGTGATGAGTATTGTAAAGATAGAATTATCCCCATGACTGTTAAAACTTATGAGTTAGTTGAGAATGGTAAAGGGGTAAGTTATCGAGAAGATTTAGGCGATGTTGGCTTATCATTTACTTGTTTACGATACACTTGTGAATTAGAAAATACTGAATATGATTTTAATAATCTTGGTTTTGCTGGTATTAGTACAAATTTCCCTTATTGTGTTGGTGGAATTTTAAGAGGAGAGAAAGAAAATTATAAAGAAAACTTTGTGCGGGTTGTTACTGCAAACAATAAAGAAGTTGAACTTGATTTGGTACCTTTAATTCCTATCCCTAAAAATAAAATCAAAATTATAAAACATCAATTCCTCTCTAAAGACTTTCCTTTAGGGGCTGGAGAAGAATTATCACCTGACGAAGTTGCCATTGTCAAACTTAAATTTACTGGAACTAATAATACTCAAAATGAATTAACTCACGAAATTAATTTTATTGAATCAAAAGAAATTGATCAAAAAATTGTTGATAAAGATATGATTGAATTATTAGCTTTTGCTGATTTTGATTATCATGTTGAAATCAACTTACTTAATGAAGATAACTTTTTAGGCGGATATATTGGTAGTTGGACCGCCCCTTGGGTGGCTTTAGAAAATACTGATGAAATAATTTTTCACGTTTTAGCTAAAGATAAACCCAGTGATGATGAAACTATTGATTTATTATTTAACTTGGAAGAATTAAGTAAAGTTGTTCCTCCTCCTGAAATTAAAACTAAACAAGATTAAAATTAAATAAAAAATGGTAAATAACAAAACAAACCGGACGAATAAGTTTTTTGTAGCCCTTGTTATCATTCTATTTGTTAACTTACCTTTAATCAGTGCTTTAGAAATATCTAACGTTCAAACTGATGATGTTACTGATCGTTCTGCTGAAGTTACTTGGGATACTGATGAACCTGCAGACAGTTTTGTTATTTATGGTGAAGATAAAGAGAATCTACAAAAGAATGGTAATGCTAAAGAAGTTACGGATCATCAATTCTTGTTAGGAAATCTTCAACCTGGAAAAAAACATTATTATAAAGTTGAAAGTGGCGATGTAGTTGATGATAATTCCGGAAATTTTTATTCATTTGAAACTTTACCTCCGGACGTAACTCCACCTGAATTGGTTGTTGAAATTCCAGAATTGGTTGCGGGAACAAAATTTGAATTATCTGGTTGGACTGAACCTGGCGCAGAAGTTAAGTTATATGTTGATGGTGCTTTATCTGCAACCTCTATCGCTTTGAAAGAAGAAGATTTGGGAAAATCTTTTGGCATTGCTGCTGAAGAGGAAGTTGTTGAAGACGCAGTTGAACCTGAAACTTCAGCAACTGAAGAAGCAATAGAAACTGAAGAATCTGTTGAAGCACCTGTTGAAGAAGCCGCAATTGAACCTGCATCTGAAGAATCTGTTGAAGAAGCTGCAGTAGAGCCTGAAACTGACGAAGCGATTGTTGGTCAAGCTTTTGGTTTTGGTGAAAACGTTCCAGAAGGAAAGTTTGTCTTCTCTAATGTTATTATTGGTAAAGATAAAAAAACTAGTATTAAAATAGAGGCTTTTGATATTGCTGGAAATAAAGCTGAATCTTCTGGTCAAGTTTTCTCAGATTCCAGTAAACCAAAATTAACTTTCACAGCTCTTCCTGAAATTGCAGTAGATAATTCTTTTAAATTAGAAGCTACCATCTCTGAAGAATCTACTTATGAAATTTTTGTTAATAATAATTCTGTTGCTAAAGGCGATGGTTTAAAGATTGAAGAAACCATTTCTTTTGAAGAGGGAGATAATATTTTAAGAATTGTTGTTAAAGATGCTGCTGGTTGGGAAACTGTTAAAGAACATACTGTTTATTCTGACACTCAAGCACCACAAGTAAGTTTTGAAATTGAAAAAGGTAACGAATATTATCAAGGGAAAATGCTTACTCCCGGTGGTGGTTATAAAAATAAAGCTCAATCGAGTATCCACGGAGAGACTGAACCGGGTGCAACTGTTTATCTTTATGTTTATCGTCCTCTTGGTAATGAGTATAAACCCGATTTTAAGAAAGCTTATGCAAAAGTTACTGCTGGTAAAAACGGCACTTTTACATTTAAAGATGTTGATTTTGAAAGTGAATCTCATTCTTTAGAAGATTTAGCTCCAAAACAAGTTCCTGCTGAATTGTTAGATTATACTCTGTCAGGACTTGAAAAAGCTGCTGATCAAGAACGGATTAGTTATTATGTTTTTGTTGTTGCTGAAGATAAAGTGGGTAGGTCCGGTTCTGCCCAAACTACTGTCTCAATTAATACCTGTTACTCAAATGATTTTGATTTTGACATTCAATCATTAGCTCGATTTCAACGACCTTTACGTTTGAATCCTACTTTGCTTGATAGCGGTCGTGAAGAAGCTACTGCAGTTTTCAATTTGTCTTATCGTGGTACTGGAGTTAAAAAGATTGATTATACTACCGGTGTTGAATTACAGGAAGCTTTTGAAGTCACTTCGGTGAGTTTTGATCGTGCTTGTACTCGAGAGATGATAGAAGATGAAAGTTCAGAATTAGGTTGTGTTATTATGCCTCCAACTATAAAAGGACTTCCTAATGCAGATAAAACTGCGTGGTATACTACTTTTAATTTACATACTGCAGAAAAGTTAAGTGAGACAGAAGGCGATTTCTGGAATGAGTTCAAAAAAAGGCAAGTTGTTTTCCCATTAAAAGTTAGAGTTAGTTATCGTGAACGTGATAGTAATGGTAAATTTGGACAAACTAAAACTCAAACTAGTTGTTTTGATTTAAGTTATTTTATTGATATCCCTGTTGATAGTAAAGACATGCTTCCTGACTGGTTAGCTGATGAAGGCGTAACTGCTATCCGTTCAACCATAGATACTATCGATAAAGTTTTGCCTTACTTACAAGATGCAATTTTAATAGCAGGGGTAAGTTGTATTGGTTCATTTTTGTTAAGAATGATTGTCAGATGGTCAAGATTGTTTGTTTCTAAAACTGAATCTTATGCTGCTACTGTGAAAAAAGTTGCTGATACTGCTACTGGTGATGGTGGCGAAGAACAATGTCCTATTCCTTCAGAACAAAGTAAATTGTTATTGGAAAGTACAATTGATCATTGGGATGAAATCTCTGGAATTCTTAACCCTACAAATAATCGTCTTTCTGTTATAACTGATGGAACTTATGGCCATGAAAGTGCTGCTTGGAATAGTAAAGATTATACTTTAGATAAACTCTGTCCAAAAACTGCTGGTTTATGGAAAGCTGAAGCTGCTCTTGACCAAGCTTATCGTTGGACTTGTGACCGAGTTTTTTGTCGGAAAGTTCCTGCTGGTTGGACTTCAACTAAAACAGAAGCAGAAATTCAAACAGTTATTGTTAAACAAAATCAATGTACTATCTCTGCTCAGGGAATTCCTTTACAAGAAGTTGAAAATTGTCAAGAAGTACTGGAAGCAAATTCAAATCCTACTGATAGTAGTGCCATTTTAAACATTAGAGAAAAAGGAATTACTACCTGTTATCGTTTTAATGAACGTTTGTATATTCTTTCTGGAATCAGTGAAAGAACTTCTGAAGGCGCTGAAATTGTTTATCTTGATTTGATTAAACGCTTTGGACAAAAACTAAATGCAGCAACCATTTATTCTATTCCAGAAAGATTAATGGCTTATCGGCCAAAAGGTTCTGAAAATTTTATTGTTGGTCAGGATAGAACTTGTGAATCTGCTTGCCGAAACGATCGTAGACCTGGTTATAGTTATGCTAAAAGTAGTAGTGTTTCAAATATTGCTAATGAGCAGCAAGGTTCACAACAAAATGGTTGTTATGAAGAAATTCAAACTACGGATGGTATTGCTTTAAGAGGAGAATTAAACGGAAAAAAGAGATTAATGGGTGAGAAACCAAAAGATAGTGGAGAAACAAACGAAGATGGAACTCCTAAAACACAAATTTCTCAATTTTCTGCTGGTTATACTTCTGATTGTTTCATTAATTTAAAACCATCCACTGGGAAACCTGAGGATTTTGTTGGCAATAAAGCACTTGGCGATACTTGTAGTAATACTGCAGAATGTCCTAATGGGGCTCGTTGTATAGGTGGAGAATGTCAATCTGAAACTTCTAATAATCCACTTGTAGCCACAAAAATAGAAGGAGATTCCACTGGGATGTTACAATGTGTTTGTGATTTTGTAGAAGATGGAAAACCACAGTCTGGAGCAAGACAAGCTGCTAGAGAAATAAATGATGTTGCTGAAGATTGGATTTATCGTCAAGACGCTTTGTTTAAAGAAAATAATCAGAGAAGAGGAACAGAATATCCTACTTGGCGTTATTATTCTGGTAGAGATTTATCTTCTGCTTTTGGTGCAGATTATTTAATAGATTATTTTAGAGGAGAGGGTAAAGAAGAAGTGGCTACTATTGACCCTCATTCACAATTTGTTGGTAGATATCAAACTCTTTGTTTGTCCGGAATTAGAGCAGACTTAGTAATGTTAAAAAGTATTTTGGAAGGTTTATCTGGTTGTATTGAAGAAGCTAAAGTTACTGGATTAAGAGATGCCGGTGTTTGTAAAACTGTTTTCTCACAACACGTTTGTGGTTTAATGTACAAAGTTCTGGCTTACTTCTTTGAAGATTGCAGTCCTATTAATATGGGTGATCAAACTAAAAGTGAGGGCGGAGTTTTAGATGAAATTGGATTTGGATTTAATGCTGGCTTTGAATCAATTGGTGAATCAATGCAATCTTCCATTAATGATATTAAATCAGATTATGGTAATGCTAAGCTTAACGAATTCTTTGCTACTGGCGTGCAAGGTTTTACGCAATCAATTTGTATGGCTGCCTTTGGTTATGATTGGCCGTTAGGAATGGATTTCATTTTAGATTCAGCTTATGCTTTCCAAACAAAGTCCACTGTTATGGCTTTCCCTCGAGAAAGAGAACTGGCTACATTTAATCCTCAAAAAGGAACAGCAGTGTTCAATTATAATCTGGGAGTATTAGTTTTCCCAGGATGTCAAATTAGAAGCGTAAGAACTTATTTGAAATGTGTTGGTCCTGAAGATAAAGGTCATCCAGGCATTGAGTGTGGTTCGCAAGGTTGTGACTGTTTCCATACTACTGAAGTAGCTTCGGCGATTGAATCTGAAAAAATTAAGTATCTTGACCAAGGCCGAGGTTTAACTAATCTTCGTGCAGGACAGATGATAGATTTAGAAATACCTTCACCACAAAAAGTGGACTCTAACTATCGTTATGATCATGTTGTTGTTGAATTACAATTAGATAACAATGAAAATTCAGAAAATTGTTTTGATGAAGGTTATAAGGATGGTAAATTTTATTTCCCTTTATTAGATATCTCTCCGCCAACAGAATTTGTTTGTCAAGTTCAAATTGCTTCCGGCAGATATTATTGTCCTGAAGTACAACAATTATTTGGTGGTGGGGTAACTGGTTATCTGGAAGAACCTTACTTCACTTGCTATGATGATAAAACACAATCGTGGACTAATTGTAAAACTCCTGGTTTATTTACTAAAGGGGATGAAATTAGGGTTAAGGCTCATTTTAATACTGATGGCGGAAAGTATTGTTTGAAAACTGAAGTTACTGGTATCCCTCAACTTAAACAGGAAAAAACTATTGATTTACCTGTAGCTCTTCCTGGCCCTTCCGCAATTGAAATTTTTAATTTGGGAACGGTTGGAGAAAATTTATTTTCCGGTTC
>Ga0257124_1000634_pt1 | contig 35500 bp, 30 predicted proteins | sample SI106_150metaG_FD_190154 | JGI IMG/M metagenome (GOLD analysis project Ga0257124, IMG submission 190154) | Marine microbial communities from Saanich Inlet, British Columbia, Canada - SI106_150 | ecosystem: Environmental > Aquatic > Marine > Inlet | place: Canada: British Columbia | collected...
GTTGCAAGTCTTCAAATTTGAATTGACAAATTTCTGAGCGTCGACGCATGGTTTCATAGCCGAGCTGTAAAAGTAACCTATTTCTGAGGCCGACAATATCGTCAGAACAAATATCTTTGAGTTTGGTTAGAATATCATAAGTTAGAGGTGTTGCTTGTTTTTGAGGTCTTCCAAATTTTCTTCGAAGTTTTTTAATAGTTAAAATAATTACAGGTTCTTTTGTGGGGTTGGCGCTTTTAGTAAGACTGAATATACTACTAAGACTGGCTACTCGCCTTTGAATAGTTGCAACAGTTAGATTTCCACCCATCTGTAGAATGTAGTCTGCAAATTTATCTTCATGAATATTAAAAGGATCGTAGTTATATTCCTGACACCAGTTGGAATAATGCATATAATCTGACCTATAAGATCTAATTGTATTAGGAGCGTATGCACCTTCAAATTTGGCTAAGATACTATCAATCATGGTATTATCTCCTGTAGTTAATGAAACCATATATGTGATGTATTATACATCACTTTTAATGTATAAATGATATCAATTCATCAAATTAAAGCAGCTCGGTCTATGTTAAGCTGGAGTGCTGCCGAACTAGCTAAAGCCAGCGGAGTTGGGCCGGCTACTATTCGTCGCTATGAAATGCAAACTGGCATTCCATCGTCTAATACTTCAACATTATTGGCTATCCAAACAACATTGGAAGATGCTGGCATTGAATTCACTGGCAATCCTTTGGTTAATCCCGGCGTGGTTCTTAATTTAAAACACGGCGCTTGAATGGTCTTCACGGTCCAATTACAACAGCCTTTGTTTTCTCAATCAGAAGGTATTTATATTGAATGATCTAGTTAAATCTCTCGCTCCTTTTCTGTCTAGTCCTAAGCTTCTGCCTGGAGAGTCTGAATCAGAATTTCAGGCAAGTTTAGAAGGTTTACTTTCTGAATTGGAAACTCCATCTCCGCTCAATGTTGCGCTGGTGATTCAGTTAAATCTCTTGGGGTGATATTCCCCGCAGCTTGCTGCGTATAGATCGAATGGTTTTTAGAAAATCGGAGATTTTCACGAAACTCCGATCAATACCCCGCTTTCACGAAGTGGAAGTCGAGCGTAGCGAGATAGCTTGCTGCGGGGATGTTTATTGAATGTTTAAGGTGGATTAAGCGCCATACGATGGACAAAGAGTTACTTCTGCATGAGTCTATGGCCAGAATATTAACCAATGTTGGCGATTATCCTAAAATGTATAATAACGATATAGTGTCGAATGCTCTTGAGAATATTTTTACTGGCAACGCTAGTAAGGATGACAAAGAGGTAGTTGATAACTTATTAAAAAAAGGCAAGTTGACAATATCGGATCTTCGGGCGCGTGGTTTTAAGAATGCGTCCAAGCACCTCAAGATGGCAGATGAATTGATTCATCGACAGTATCAGACCATGCGACATCTTCAGAGGAGTATCGATGCGGTGGACTTTAAGTCTAGAATAATCAAGCGTATGGATCTTGAGTTGACTGATCTTGAAAACAAAGCTCAAGCTATTGATGTTAAGCCATCCTAAGGCTCTTGCCAACCGTCTAAATGCGCAGCTATCAACTGGGCCAAAAACTAGTCGTGGTAAGCGAGTTAGTAGCAAGAATTCAATCAAACACGGCCTTAATGTAGAGATTGATTTTGAATCCTCGGAAGCTTATACATCTTTAAGGTCCTTGTTGTCTAAGGAAGGGTATTCGTCATTTGAAGCGGCTGATATTGCTGCTAATCTGCTTAATTACCGTCGCGTGATGGATGCGTACTATGAGACTTACACCAAGACCAAAGAGGTGGATGAGTCTACCTGGAATATGAATCTAGAAGGTATTTACACGGGCTTGAGATCGATGGCTAAGGGTTCAGAAGTCACCCCTTCAGAAACTCTAGGCGTGTTAAGAGTGTTTGCACGATCACAGCGTAATGAGCGTCGTCAAGGTGGACCAGTCTCTCGTCGTACAGTCGATTGCCATAAGTTGATTCGCTATCAGCGTCATTCTATTTCTCGTCTCTCCAAGGCAATTCGCTCGGAATAAAAAAAATGACAAAACGAACCCATTTATGTTTGACCTTTGATAAATACCCTTATCGACAATAAATGTAGGTGCTATGAATATAATCAGTAGGCTCATTTCTCTTCCCCGCTTTACCAAGAAGCTACTTCTAATGTTTGCTGACACTATCTTGCTCGTGTTAGCTCTATGGTTCTCATTCTCTCTTCGGCTTGGCGAGTTATTTATAATAGATATCAGTGACAGGTTGATATGGTTGTCTGCTGCAGCACCTATAATTGCAATTCCTTTATTTATCCGCTTTGGCCTCTATCGTGCCATTATTCGTTATCTGGGTATGCGTGCTGCATGGCCTGTGGTGCAGGCAGTAGCGCTATATGCGGTGCTTTGGGGGTTGTTGGCGTTGTTGAGTGGTGTCCCCGGCATCCCTCGTTCTGTGGTGTTGATCAATGCAATGGTGGCGTTGCTGGTGGTTGGTGGCTCTCGTATGTTGATGCGCTGGCTGCTCCGCCAGACCCAAGAAGGCAACGGTGCACAGTCAGATAGAATGTGTATTCGATTAGTGATTTTTGGTGCCGGTGAGGCGGGGCGGCAGCTTGCTGTGGGATTGGTGCAAAGTCCAGACTACAAACTGTGTGGTTTTGTAGATGATGCTGCTGAATTGCAGGGAAGAGATCTGATGGGGGTGCCCATCCTCTCTATAGAGCAGTTAGAGCCCTTTGTTGAGAGGCAGAAGGTGACTGAACTGTTGTTGGCAATCCCATCTATAACCCGTAAGGCACGTAATCAGATTATTGAACGATTGCGCCCTGTTCCTGTGCGGATACGAACCCTGCCTGGAATTGTTGATTTGGCAAAAGGTAAGGTCAACCTCTCAGAGTTGCATGAACTAGATGTTGAGGATCTGTTGGCACGTGACCCTGCAGAACCGGATGAGTCCCTATTGCAGGCGCAAGTGAATGACCAAGTGGTGATGGTAACTGGGGCGGGGGGAAGTATCGGCAGTGAGATTTGCAGGCAAATACTGCGTCGTAGACCCAAAGTGTTATTGCTGTTTGAGATGAGTGAATTTGCCCTTTATGAGGTCGATCAGAAGCTTTCGGGCCTGGTTCATAATCTTGTAAGCGAGAGCGAGAGCGAGAGCGAGAGGCGAGGTGTATCCCTTGTTCCAAAGGTTATTCCATTGCTGGGATCCGTTCAAGATGAACGTCGATTGACTGAAATTTTACAGACATGGAAAGTCAACACGATCTATCACGCCGCTGCATTCAAACATGTTCCTATGATTGAGAGGTCCATGTCAGAAGCAGTAAAAAACAATATATTGGGTACAGTAACGCTGGTGAAGAGTGCAATGGTGCAGGGGGTGAAAAACCTTGTGTTTATCAGTACCGACAAAGCAGTGCGCCCCACCAACACCATGGGGGCATCGAAGCGGGTTGCAGAGATGGTGTTACAGGCATTGGTTGCCGAGAAGACCCCCGTTTTTGATGAGTTGGGGAGTGATCTCCCGCCGATGGAAGTAACCAGAAAGACAGCGCTCTCCATGGTGCGGTTTGGCAATGTCTTGGGCTCTTCTGGTTCTGTAGTGCCGCTATTTCGTAGGCAGATCCGTAATGGTGGCCCAATCACCCTGACCCATCAGGATATCATTCGATACTTCATGACCATTCCGGAGGCAGCTCAGTTGGTGATGCAGGCGGGTGCAATGTCTGGTGAAGCGGAGGCAGCGGAGGCAGCGGAGGTCTTTGTATTGGATATGGGAGAACCCGTCAAGATTTATGATTTGGCGTCTCGGATGGTGGAGCTTTCTGGGTTTCGGGTGAGGGATGAAGCGCATCCTGAAGGGGATATTGAGATCAAGATTACGGGACTGAGACCGGGTGAAAAGCTCTACGAAGAGCTATTGATTGGAGATAACCCCATGCCAACTCAACATCCCCGAATCATGAAAGCGCATGAGGAGTTTGTCCCGTGGAGTGAGCTGCAACCCCAGCTGCATAGCCTGCAAATTGCTGCAGAAAATAGTGATATAGAGATGATTCGTGGGTTGTTGCAACGGCTGGTGAAGGGGTACCAGCCAGAAAGTCAAATTGCTGATTGGGTATACCGAGAGCAGATGCATAAGGAGTAGCGGGGTCAGGCTGCACGCCGATGCCGGCAAACAATCTAGCGGGTTAAAGTCCCGTCTGGGGAATTGCTCATACACCCCAGTAGTACTGCGGAGCAGTGGGTGAGTAATTGCCTGCTGTAAGTTCTGCGAAGGCAAAATTACAGGCCGCAACGCAAGTGAATCTGTATTAGCCTCGTTAACCAACGAGGATGTTGACCCTTTGATCTGAAGGGGAAAACTGGCACTGTCTGCAAAGCAATGAGTAACTCAGGCAGATCCTCCGGGGTTATAGGAGTGGCATGTAACGGAAGATTGGTTGTGCAGGTCGGGAGATCCGATAGGGCGGTGGGCAACACCAAACAGATCCTATAAGCGAAGAGCGAAATGGATTTGAGCTTTATTGGAAATCTGAGGGGTTCATAGTACCGTTTGAGGATGAGCGACAACAAAACGACACCCGAGGAAAGGGCCCCTACTTTGTTCACGCTAACCGAAGAGTAAAAGGCTCAAGATGATTGCATGAAGCTAGAAACATCACCCAGCTCGAAAGAGCGAGTCAGAGCACTCCAGAGGAAGCTATATCTTAAAGCCAAGCACCACCATCTATCTTAGAGATCGCTCTGAGTCGGAGCAGACACACGCCACTGATCATACCCTACCACTTTGAGAGCTGATTTTATGAATCGAGCGGTGCGGCAGATAGATGCGCTATTGCTCCAGCGTTAACAGCCTCTTTAGAGCTGCCACTCAATCGGGGTAAGCCCCTGTTTAGTCAGGTAGTGGTTGGTCTGTGAGAAGGGGTGGCTGCCAAAGAAACCCCGGTGTGCAGACAGCGGGGAGGGGTGAGGAGAGCGAATGATCAAATGCCGATTATTATCGATACGAGCCCCCTTTTTTTGTGCATAGCTTCCCCAGAGGATGAAGACCAGATGTTCGCGTTCACGGTTGAGGTGGTCAATCACAGTATCGGTAAAGGTCTCCCACCCCTTGCCCTGATGAGCGCCCGCAGAGCCCGCTTCAACCGTCAGCACAGCATTGAGTAACAGGACCCCTTGGTCGGCCCATGGTGTCAGTGTACCGATGTGGTTCTCAATCCCAAGATCAGTGGCTAACTCTTTATAGATATTGAGCAGTGAAGGGGGAATTTTTACATCGGCTTGTACGGAGAAGCAGAGTCCATGGGCCTGAGCTGGTCCGTGGTAGGGGTCTTGCCCAATGATCACCACTTTGGTCTGGTCAAACGGAGTATGGTTAAAGGCATTGAACCACAGCTCGGAAGGGGGGTAGATGGTCGCACCCTGCTGTTTACGCTGTAGCAGGAACTGACGTAATGCTTGCATATAGGGCTGTTCAAATTCTGGCAGTAGTACCGCTTTCCACTGAGGTTCTATCTTGATACGGTCAGTAGCTGTTGATTGAGTCATCAGTAGATCTCTGCAATGATGATGGGTGTTGCATTCAGAATGGTTGAGACGGATCATAGCATGATCGGTGAGTGTGGTTGGATGGTGTCTGTAATGGTGTGAAAGGAGAGCGTAATGGCAATAAAAACAGAGTCGCCACTGAAGAAATTTTCTTTTTATCTGCTGGAGGGGGTGCGTTTTCTGAGAGAAGATTTGAGTTATCTCTTTTCTGCAGACCCTCAACGCCCCGTGGTGGTGACCAAGCAGACGAAGCTGGATCGAGAGCAACTGTTTCAGAAAATTGCTTCGCTACAGCGCGAGCTGGAGCTGCAGAAGAGGAGAGATACCCATTTTGAGCAGCAGCTCAGGATATTAAAGCGTGCAGTTAAAAATTCACAAGGACAGCAGCAGGGTCTCTCTGACGAGTTGGAGAGCCTGGCCAAAGTGCTCCGTCAATAGTGGGGGGGAGGTGTCTCTTCTTCGAGAGGTTTAAGCAGTGAAGGGGTTAGCTCCTGAAGGCGCCGTTCAGAGTGCGAGAGACGCTCATGGAGTGTCATCACCTCCAGTTGCAGTTTGGTAATAATGTCATTGAGTTGCTGAATATGGTCATCCTGGAAGGCAAGTCGACTCTCAACCTCATCCACTCGCTGTACTACATTCTGTACTATGTTGGACTCATCCATTTTCCATCTCCTCAAGAGTCTCCCAGCGCGCATAGTCGGTACTCAATTGAGTTTCAATCTGTTGCAAGCGTTCGCTGCTCTTAGTGACTCCATCACCCCCATTTTTGTAAAAGTCAGGATCAGCCAGCTTTTGCTGTAGTTGCTGCTGCTCCTCTTCGAGTGTTTCAATCTGTTTGGGGAGCGACTCCAACTCCTGTTTCTCTTTGTAACTTAACTTTTTTCGACCGCTCTTTTGCGCTTGCGCCTGACTGGCTGGAGGGCTTTTATGGGCAGAAGTTGTGGGTTGAGAAGAGTCCTCTTTACGTTGGCGAACCCACTCATCGTAGCCGCCCACATATTCGTTGATTATGCCGTTGCCTTCAAATACCAAAGTACTGGTTACGACGTTGTTGATAAAGGCACGGTCGTGGCTCACCAGCAGGAGCGTCCCCTCATACTCCAGTAGTAGCTCCTCCAAAAGCTCCAGAGTCTCGACATCCAGATCATTAGTCGGTTCATCCATCACCAATAAATTGGCGGGTTTGGAGAAGAGACGAGCTAACAGCAGTCGATTGCGTTCCCCTCCCGAAAGAGTACTGACGGGGCTACGGGCACGTTGCGGGGAGAAGAGGAAGTCTTGCAGGTAACTGATAATATGTTTGGTTTTTCCATTGATCGTGATGTTGTCACTCCCGTCAGCGACACTATCCTGTACCGTTTGATCCTCCCGTAGCTGATTTCTCAGTTGATCAAAATAGGCGATCTGTAGTCGGGTACCATGATCGACGCTGCCTTGCTCGGGTTCGGTCTCTCCCAATAGAATTCGAAGCAGGGTACTCTTACCAACTCCGTTGGGGCCGATAATGCCGATGCGGTCACCGCGTTGAATGGCTACGGTGAGATCATCAATCAGGGTGACACCATCATAGCTATGGCGAATATGTTTAGTGCGGATCACCTTCTTGCCAGAGGATTCTGTCTGTTGAGTGGCCATCTTCACATTACCGCTACGGTTACGGCGTTCACTGCGCTCTTCACGCAATTTTTTCAGTGCACGAACACGCCCCTCGTTACGGGTGCGACGAGCTTTGATTCCTTGTCGAATCCACACCTCTTCCTGAGCCAGCTTCTTGTCAAAGAGGGCGTTGTTGCGTGCCTCCTCCTCTAACGCTTTCTCTTTTTGTGAGAGGTAGGTATCGTAGTCTCCAGGCCAGTCAGAGAGGATGCCACGGTCCAGTTCAATGATGCGGGTAGCAAGGCGGCGCAGGAACTGGCGGTCATGGGTAATAAAGAGCAGTGTGGTCTGGCTGTTGATGAGGAAGTCCTCAAGCCATTGAATAGATTCAATATCAAGATGGTTGGTGGGCTCATCGAGCAGCAGTAGGTCAGGACTCTGTACCAGCGCCTGTGCTAACAGTACCCGGCGTTTCATCCCTCCGGACAGGCTCGAAAACTCCTCTTCCGGCTCCAGCCCCATCTTTGAGAGGGTGGTCTCAATCTGTTGCTGGATCGACCAGCCATTGGCATTCTCAATCTTCTGCTGAACAGCAGCCATCTTATTGAGCAAAGTGTCGCTATGGTCGGTTGCCATTTGCACAATCAGGTGGTGGTATTCAGCAATCAGCGTGCCGATCTCTCCAACTCCCTCAGCAGTGACATCATAGATGGTACCGTGGGTCCCCTTGGGAACCTCCTGCTTTAATCGTGAAATACGGGTTGTACCGCGTTCAATCTTGCCATCTTCGGGGATCGCCTCTCCGGCAATAACCTTGAGCAGCGTCGATTTACCGGTACCGTTTCTACCGACGAGACAGAGCCGTTCCCCCTTCTCAATGATGAGGTTGGCATGGTCGAGCAGGGGGAGGTCGCCATAGGCGAGCTGAATATCTTGTAGTTGTAATAGGGACATGAGTCTATGAGTAGGGGATTGGCCACTGAGTTACACCAAGGCGTTTCAGCTGCTCCGGGCTGAGGTTGTGGATGATCAGAATCTTGGGCATGGTGGACTGTAGGTACTATTTTTCGAAGACAATTTTCGCCACTTCGTCAAAATGGCTGACAAAATGGGGGTTGATACCTTCACGAATATAGTCCGGTAGCTCATTGAAGTCCTTCTCATTTTCAGCGGGGAAAATCAGCTCCTTGATGTTTTGGCGGCGGGCAGCAATTGTCTTTTCACGTACTCCACCGATCGGTAGCACACGCCCGGTCAAGGTGAGTTCACCGGTCATTGCCAGAGCACGATTGATTTTGCGCTTACGTGCCAGTGAGAGCAGTGCAATACCCATGGTGATTCCGGCACTGGGGCCATCCTTTGGGGTGGCACCATCAGGCACATGGAGGTGGACATGGCTCTTGTCGAAGAAATCAGCCTTGCCCCCATAGCGTGCCAGGTTGGCGGTGATATAACTGTAAGAGATGGAGGCAGACTCCTGCATCACATCACCCAATTGTCCGGTCAGTTTAAAGCCGCGACTGTCGGAGTGGACTTTGGTAGCCTCTATGGTGAGAGTTTCTCCACCCATTGCGGTCCAGGCCAGCCCGGTTACAACACCGACCCCCCGGTAGGGTTTCTCGCTGGTGAAGATGGGTTGGCCGAGGAATTCAGTAACATCTTTGATGTTGACCTTAAACGGGCCTTTTTTACCATTGACGATTTTGACCGCAATTTTGCGGATGATACGTCCTAACTGCTTCTCCAGATTGCGCACACCGGACTCACGGGCATAGCCATCAATCACCGAGCGCAGTGCTGCATCACTGATTTTGATCTGGCTCATTTTGATGCCGCTCTTCTCCATCTGGCGTGGCCAGAGGTGGTGCTTGGCAATCTGCACTTTCTCCTGAGAGATGTAACCGGAGAGTCGAATGGTCTCCATACGGTCTAGCAGCGGGTTTGGAATGGTGTCCAGCTGGTTGGCGGTACAGATAAAGAGCACCTTGGAGAGGTCGAAACGAGCATCCAGATAGTGGTCGAGAAACTCGACATTCTGTTCCGGGTCCAGTACTTCCAGCAGTGCTGAGGCGGGATCACCATGATAAGAGGCGCCGATCTTGTCGATCTCATCGAGCATGATGATGGGGTTTTGGGTCTCAACCTCGCGGATTGCCTGAATGAATTTTCCGGGCATAGCGCCGATATAGGTGCGGCGGTGTCCTTTAATCTCAGCTTCGTCACGCATACCTCCCACCGAGAGGCGGTAGAACTTGCGGCCCAGCGCATCAGCCACTGACTTACCAATTGAAGTTTTGCCTACACCAGGAGGGCCCACTAGCAGTAAAATAGAACCATTCACTTCGCCGCGTAGTTTACCGATGGCAAGGAATTCAATGATACGGTCTTTGACATCCTCTAGACTGTCATGATCGCGATCCAGAATTTTGCGGGCACGACGTAGATCCAGCTTATCCTTGGAGTGGATACCCCAGGGGAGAGCGGTGATCTGGTCCAGGTAGTTGCGGGTGACAGCATACTCCGGGGATCCGGTCTCCAGCATCCCCAGCTTCTCCATCTCATCATCGACCTTTTTCATGGCGGCTTCCGGGATGGTGAGCTTTTCGATACGCTCCATAAAGCGATCCCGATCAGCCGTACGGTCATCTTTGGCAATCCCCAGCTCTTTCTGGATCGCCTTCAACTGCTCTTTGAGGAAGAATTTACGTTGCTGATCATCCATCTTGTCTTCAACGTTATCGCGAATCTTGCTCTGCAACTTGGCAACTTCCAGATCCTTCTTGAGTAACTGTAGTACCTGCTGCATGCGACGACGAATGTTCAGAGTCTCCAGTACCTTCTGCAGCTCCTCTGGAGTGGCGGTGGTCAGACTGGCTGCAAAGTCAGTCAGTGCTGAGGGTTCATTGGGGCTGAAACGGTCGAGGAAGAAGCGTAGCTCCTCACCATAGAGCGGGTTGAGTGGGATCAGTTCGCGCAGAGTGTTGATGATCGCCATTGCATAGGCCTTGGTTTCACTCTTTTTGCCCGGACTGGTCTGTTTGAGGTACTCCACTTCAACACGGTAGGGAGGGGTCTCGGAGATCCAGCGCACAATGCGGGCACGTTGCATACCTTCAGCAATAAACTGGATCTTCCCCTCCTGCTTCATCGGGTGGTGCATACGAGCTATGGTGCCAATCTCTACGTAATCATCGGGGGCTGCGAACTCAGACTCATGAGGTTGAGTCATAAACAATCCCACCATATGCTGGTCCGTATCACCAATTTTGCGCACCGTGTCCATCCATGGCTGACCATTCATCAATAGCGGTTGGGTCTGTGCTGGAAAAAAGGGGCGCTCAGAGAGTGGCAGCAGATAGATCTGTTTGGGGAGGCTGTCAGAAGGGAGTGCCAGGTCTGAGGAGGGGGATAGCTCTATCTCAACCTCCACCTCACCCTCTTCATTCAGGAATTCCATCTCATCTTCAAAGTCATTGCTCATAGTGATAGTGATTGTTCTTATAGTTGTATCGAACTCATTTTCTCTGAGTTGGTTTAAATTAGATAGGAGATATTGGGATAGATCTCACTTTTTCAACTTGGGATTGTGATAATTTGTTATAGAATCGGAAAAATTGAGTGTCGAGTGCTGCACCTTGTGGTGATTGCATCGTCAAGATTAAACCTGAAAATAAAAAAGTGAGTTGATTGAATGGGTGATTTAGCCAAAATAGGTATCGTAACGGTTTCTGATCGTGCCAGCCGGGGGGAATATGAGGATCTGGGCGGACCGGCACTACAGGGGTGGTTTGAAAATAACCTCTCCTCCACGTGGGAGCCGGTAGCACGGGTTATAGCCGATGATCAGTCCGGTATTGAAGAGACCTTGAGAGAGTTATCTGATCAAGAGGGCTGCTGTCTGATTGTGACGACCGGAGGCACCGGGCCTGCGTTGCGGGACGTAACACCAGAGGCAACTGAGGCCGTGTGTGAAAAAATGATGCCCGGTTTTGGGGAGTTGATGCGACAAATCTCTTTGCAGTATGTACCGACTGCGATCCTTTCACGACAGACGGCGGGAATTCGTGGTAACAGCCTGATTGTTAATCTGCCCGGAAAGCCTTCAGCAATAGCAGAGACGCTGGATGAGCTGTTTCCAGCGATTCCATACTGTATTGATCTGATTGAGGGAGCTTACCTAGAATCGGAGACGGTCAAGATCTTCCGTCCCAAGAAAAAGTAGACAGATGCTCAACGAGATCAAGATTGTGACCAAAACCCGTGAGGTTTTGCGGTTAACGGCGGATAAAATCCGCGACCCGGAGGCGGTTATTGCGGTCTTTAAGGATGTCAGTGTGAAAAGCTGGATAGAGGTGCAGGAGACCGGAGAGATGCTCAATACTCTGCGAAAAATATCTTTGGGGCAGAAGACCAGTGAGCAGGAGCGCAAAGATGCCATTGAACAGGCAAAAGATGTGGCGCGTACGGTACCGGCCTTTGGTATCTTTATGTTGCCGGGTGGGGCGCTGCTGCTGCCGTTGGTGGCTAAACTGGTACCCTGGAGACTGCTGCCCTCGTCCTTTGACAGAGATAACAATACAATGAAAATTCAAGAAGTTGATGGTAATTTAATTACCTCAGAAACGGCACAAGAGGGTAGCGAGAGCTGTCCGGCAACACCGCGTGAACCGCTGCAAGAGCCGACGACCCTGGAGATTCATCCGGTTACCCCGCTGGCTGACTTCAATGCCGCTAAAGCGGTTGCAGATGGTGAGGCAGAACGACGTCTGGAAATGGTGATGTTGCTCTCATGGTATGACCGGGATCGGGACTTTGAGTCCCCGCAGCACGCCTCAGAGTGCCATGAAGAGAGTGCCATTCCCGGTTATGTTGATTTTGGTATCAACCATGGGGCCGATTTGAAGATCGATATTGAGAATGGACGTTTTGTATTCTACTACCTGTCAGCGTAGGGGTTTATTCAAAGATAGAGGATGGTAGAATACCGGAATGATTATCTGCTCAGGCCGTAAGGCGGGGTAGATGGGTATAACGACTAACAAAGGAAATGAGATGAGCGCAGTAGAGCTAGATCATAAAAATTTTGAAGATACAATCACTAACAACGATATCGTGGTTGTTGACTTTTGGGCACCCTGGTGTGGTCCCTGTAAGAGTTTTGCGCCAATCTATGAAGCGGTCTCAGAAGAGATTGAGGATGTGGTTTTTGCCAAGGTAAATACCGAAGATCAACAAGATCTTGCAGGCCATTTCCAGATCCGTTCGATTCCGACCTTGATGATTTTCAGGGAGCAGATCGTGATTTTTTCCCAGGCTGGTATGGTGCCCGCTGAAGGCTTGAGGGATTTGGTTGCCAAGGCCAGAGAGCTGGATATGGATGATGTACGTAAGCAGATTCAAGAGCAGGAAGCTTAATCTTAGTAGAAGCTAAGTCGGCTGCGGCTGTTCCGTGCTATTTCTGGCAGAATACCTGACTTCGCATGTTTGATCCTACGAAACTTGAGGAGACCCTGACCACCCCAACGGACTATATTCGTTGGGGTGCCTCTGTCATGGCCCGCTCAGAAGCTGCCGGGGAGCTCTATTTTGGTCATGGCACCGATAATGCGTTGGATGAAGCGATACAGTTGGTGCTTCGACAGCTCAATCTGCCGCTGAACTGCCCGGACTCACTGTTGCAGGGCAAGTTGCTGTTGGCAGAGCGCCACTGCCTGGCAGATAAATTCAAGCAGCGGGTCACACAACGGATACCTCTTCCTTATCTGATTCATGAAGCCTCATTTGGCGGAATGGTTTTCTATGTAGATGAGCGGGTGTTGATTCCGCGCTCACCGTTTGCAGAACTCATTGAACAGCAGTTTTCTCCTTGGGTTGATCCGTTATCTGTTCATTCAATACTTGAAATAGGTACAGGAAGTGGTTGTATTGCAATAGCTACCGCAGTTGAATTTGCTGATTCAAAGGTGGATGCAATTGATCTTTCGACCGATGCACTGGTGGTTGCTGCACGTAATGTTGAACGTTATGGACTACAGCAACAGGTACGCCTGATTCACTCCAACCTGTTCGCCGCTTTGGGTGGAAAGAAGTATGACCTGATCATCAGTAACCCGCCTTATGTAGACAAACAGGATCTGGGTTCAATGCCTGCGGAGTTCCATGCAGAACCGCGCATGGGGCTGGAGGCGGGTGAGGATGGGCTGGATCTGGTGGTGCAGATACTGCTGGAAGCAGGAGCCCACTTGCACGAGCAAGGGGTGTTGATTGTCGAGGTTGGTAATAGTGGAGTGGCTCTGGAGCAGCTATTTCCACAAGTCCCCTGGACATGGGTTGAATTTGAGCGAGGAGGGCACGGTGTTTTTGTCGTGGATCATGTTACCTTACACACGCATCAGTCGCTGTTTCGTAAAGAGCAGGAACGGCGAATCAGTCAACAATAATGAGCACACTGTTGAGGGTGTGAAAAAGGAAGTAAACAGAGTATGAATAGCAGAATGGTGATTCAGATTGAGACCATGGACGAGTTCAAGCGTCAGATTGAGGAGGCGCTGATCGAAGTGGAAGAGATGCGCTACTCAATCGAGTTTGATGGCGATTATATGCAGCAGTCTGCCCATTTGATTGGGCCGATTGAAGAGGAGTTGAAACAGTTGAAGCAAGAGGTTGAGGCTGGTACACACCAGTTTGGTGGTCCGCCACTCTCGTTTATTGCAACAATTGATCCACTTCCACTGGCATTTATTCCTTTTAAGTATCTTCTTCAAGTTATTAATCACACACACTTAAATGGTGTTGATTGATGCTGTTATTAATTGTAATGTCAGACCGTGTAAAGCGACTTCCGGACTGTTTAAATAGAGGTAAATGGTGATCATGGAACAGATACTCACTTTTGATATGGAGCTGATTCGCCGTTATGACAAGGCGGGACCGCGCTATACCTCCTACCCGACAGCGGTCCAGTTTCATGATGGATTTGGCCCGGAAGAGTACAAGGCGGTTGTTGAACGTACCAACCAGGAAGATCCATTACGCCCACTCTCCCTATACTTCCACATTCCGTTTTGTGATACCGTCTGTTTTTACTGCGGCTGTAATAAGATTGCGACCAAAGATCGTACCAAATCGCCACCCTATCTGGATCGAGTAAGTAAAGAGCTGGAGCTTCAAGGGGCACTATTTGACCGCTCTCGTGTAGTAGAACAGCTCCACTGGGGTGGAGGTACACCGACCTTCCTCAACCATGATGAAATTCGTCGTTTGATGGATACCACGCGTAAACATTTCACCTTGCGAGATGATGATGAGGGTGAGTATTCGATTGAAATCGATCCCCGTGAGGCAACGGCAGAGACCGTGGCACTGCTGCGCGAGCTGGGGTTCAACCGCATGAGTCTGGGTCTGCAGGACTTTGATCCGGTGGTGCAGAAAGCGGTTAACCGTATGCAGACAGAAGAGGAGACCTTTGATGTCCTTCATGCAGCTCGAGACAATGGCTTCAAATCGGTTAGCGTTGATCTGATCTATGGCTTGCCACATCAGACAGTAGAGAGCTTCCAGAAGACCGTCGAAAAGGTATTGGAAGTACGCCCTAACCGTCTCTCTGTATTCAATTATGCCCATCTTCCGACACTGTTCAAACCACAGCGTCGGATCAATGAAGATGATCTGCCTACACCTGACCGCAAGCTGGAGATTTTACAGCGTACCAATCAACAGCTCTCTGAAGCAGGATATCTTTATATTGGTATGGATCACTTTGCACTACCGGATGATGAGCTGGCAGTCGCACAGCGTGAAGGGACCCTCTATCGTAACTTCCAAGGCTACTCTACCCACAGAGATTGCGATTTGATTGGTGTCGGGGTCACCTCCATCGGTGTGGTCGGAAACACCTACTCACAAAATCTGAAGACTACAGAAGAGTACTACGCAGCGATTGATCAACAGCAGTTGCCGGTCTTCCGTGGCGTAGAGTTGGATGTTGATGATATCTTGCGCAGGGATGTTATCACTGAACTGATCTGTAATTTCCGCCTCCGCTTCATTGATATCGAACAGCGTAACAATATCAAATTCAGCGAGTACTTTGCGACAGAGCTGGAAGAGCTGAAGGTGATGGTAAAGGATGGCCTGGTGACAATGGATGAAGAGAGTATCACCGTAGCGACGGCAGGGCGCTTGCTGATCCGCAACGTCTGTATGGTGTTTGACCGTTACCTGCGTGAAAAGAGTGAGCAGCGTTTTTCTAAAGTGATTTAATTCACTTTCTGTTTTCTTTATACAGCCGTAGCCCTATCAACAGGGCTACGGTTTTTTTGTGGCATAGCTTTTGCTCCAGACATTGAGAGAGCCATTTTTTAGACAGATTCATTAAAAGCAATATCATTGAAAACAGTACATATCATGATGTTGATCTCCCTGCTGGGAGGTCTATCACCCGCCTGGAGTCAGGTTTGCAGTGATGTATATGGTGAGATTCAGACCAAGCGTTTTACCTCGGTTGGTTTCGGAACCTCAACGGAAGAGTGGGCCTCTGTAGGTCAGCGTCAATTGATTGCCATTCAATCAGCTAAACGGGATGCCTACCAAACGATGGCGGAACAGGTTTATGGCTTTCGTCTGAAGGGGGCAACGACAGTCTCAGGACAGACAGTGAAGAGTGATCGCCTCAAGATTGATGTCGATGCGCTGGTTCGGGGAGCCTATGTGGTCTCGGTACAACCTATTGCGGATGATGTGTATGAGGTGCGATTGGCGATGAATGTGCCGCTGGATGATGAACAGTTGGAAAAATTGTGTGACGAAGTAAGAGAGTATTAGGAGAATAGAATGGACTTTTTTTCACTTGCCGGATTTGCGATGAATGTGTATTCATTTTTACAAAAGAATCCGGTTGGGGCAGAGACCCAAAAGGAACCAACGTCTGTTGTTCGGACGGTGAAGCATGTCTCTGTACCGGTCTCAAAGTTAGTACCGAATTCAGCCCCTGAAATGGCTTCAGTATCTGCTCAGGCGGGAACCTCAAAACAGATGCGCTCTCCAGCACCCGCCCAACAGAAAGGGAGTCGTACTACGCCATCATCCACTGCAGCACAACCGCAGGAAAAGCAGCAGCAGAGTGTGACTCGCTCTAACTCAAAGCACAATACCATCACCCCTTTTCGTGGGGTCAATACCCACCACATTGAGCGTGCGCAAGGAGCGATTGGATGGAGCAAGGTGAAGAAAACGGTGGCTACGGAATCTCCAGCACCAGGTGGTCAAATGGCTTCTCTGAATAGCAACATCAATAGCAGTACACAAACAGACTCGAAGCAACGTGCAGCAGAGTCCGGTGTAGATAACAGCGGGCAATATTTCTTCCAGAGAAGGGTATCTACTCGATAGTGTTATCCCCGTCAATCTTGTGTAGCTGGAGTACTTATTCAGAGGTCATCTAGCTTCTGCAGGTTCTCCTGAAGAATCTGATAATTGTGGTTGAGCTGATTTTGCTCACCCTCGGTTAACTCCATCTCTACAATCCGTTCTACGCCACCCACCCCAATCACACACGGTACACCAATAAAGCAGTCATTGATCTCATACTCGCCTTCACACAGCACAGAGGATGAGATGAGACGTTTTTTATCGTAGAGATAAGCCTCGACCATCTCCATGATTGCAGAGGCGGGGCTGATATAGGCGCTGCCGTGGCCCAGTAGCTGTACGATCTCGGTGCCGGCATGACGGGTACGTTCAACAATCTCCTCAATCTTCTCTTCAGACAGCAGGGTCTGGATGGGAATACCGCCTACGGTGGCGGTACGGGTTAGCGGGATCATTGCCGGGCCATGTCCCCCCATCACCATACAAGAGACATCTTTGGCTGAGAAGCGGGTCTCCATCGCAATAAAGAGACGGAAACGTCCACTATCGAGTGCGCCTGAGAGGCCGATGACCCGATTTTTTGGAAAGCCGGAATGTTTATGGAAGATCTGACACATGGTGTCTACAGGGTTGGTTGAGAGCACCACAAAGGCGTTGGGCGCATGTCTGGCTACCTGTTTGGCAACAGACTCAATCACCCCTCTGTTGATCTCCAGCAGATCATTACGGCTCATACCGGCCTTACGGGGGACACCCGCAGTGATGATGACCACCTCAGCATCAGCAATCTCGGTATAGTCGCTGGTAGCGGTAATCTCTACATCCACACCAGCATGGGGACGTAGTGCCATGATATCGAGCGCTTTACCCTTGATCTGATCGACCATACCTGGGAGATCGACAATAACCACTTCAGCGTGGTCCTTTTGGGTGATCATCAATGCCAGTGCGATACCAATCTGGCCACCACCGACGAGTGCAATTTTTCTGGACTGTAGACTCATAGTTTTCCTATCTTCAATGTTACCTGTTGTCTCTCTGTGGATGTGGAGCAACTTCCCTTGCTGCCACAGGCACCACAACCTGGCTTGTAGCCGAACTGTTCAGGGTCTCTGCGTTTGAGCCACTCCTGAAACAGCACCCAGCCGAATAGCAGGGCGACCAGTGCAAGAATAGCAAGTAGATGATTCATGAACTGAATAACCCTGCAAACCCCATAAATGCCATGGAGAGGATACCCGCAATAATCAGATTAAAGGCGGTGCCTTGAATCAGGGTCGGTACATCGGTCAGCTCAGTCTCTTCTCGTATGCCAGCCATCAATACCAATGCCAGAGTAAAACCACCACCGGCACCGAGGGCATAGATAAAACTCTCCAATAGACCATATTCGCGGTTGGTGGCGAAGATTGCCAAACCCAGAATTGCACAGTTGGTGGTGATCAGTGGTAGAAAAATACCAAGTGAGCGGAAGAGGGAAGGGCTCAGCTTCTTGATCAACATCTCGATAAACTGCACAGTACTGGCGATCACCACAATAAAACTGATCAGCCGCAGGTAGGGGGCGTGGGGCAAAATATAGGTGTTGAGTGCCCAGGCACAGATGGCGGTGATGATCAGTACAAAGGTGGTGGCACCGCCAAGGCGTACCGAGGTCTCCAGCTTGCCTGAGACACCTAAGAAGGGGCATAGGCCGAGGAAGTAGGCGAGTACAAAGTTATTGACCAGCAGTGCGCTGATAAAGATCCAGAGGAAGTTCTGTAGGGCTGCGTCGGTCATGATGCACGCTCCTCAGCCAGTTGATACTCAATCTGTGCCTGTTTGCGCTTCTCGGTAATCCAATTGAAGAATAGCAGAATCAATCCGAGTGTCAGGAATCCTCCTGGAGGCAGAATCATGATGATCCAGGGTTCAAAGTTAGGGCCAAACAGGTTAAAGCCAAATAGTGCCCCTTCCCCCAGAATTTCACGCACACTGCCGAGAGCCAGCAGCGCAAAGAGGAACCCGACCGACATGCCGATAGCATCCATCACCGCATAGCCGACACTGTTACGTGAGGCGAAGGCCTCTTGCCGTCCGAGGATCAGACAGTTGGCGGTAATCAACGGGATAAACGCTCCCAGCTCTTTGTGGATCTTGGGAAAAACTGCCAACAAGCTGTAGTCAATGATGGTGACAAAGGTGGCGATAATGATGATGTAGCTGGAGATCCGTACCTGCTTGGGAATCAGGCTGCGCATCACTGAAACCAGAAAGCTGGAGCCAACCAGCACAAACAGTGTTGCTAGCCCCATTGCCAGAGCATTGACTGCAGTATTGGTGACCGCCAACATTGGACACATGCCGAGCACCTGAACAAAAACAGGGTTGTCTCGCCACAGGCCTTTCATCATCTCTTCATAAGGGCTGCTGGGTGTTGCCATTATTCCGCTCCTTTCTGTTCCGGGAGTGGAATCCCGTGGGTTGGAATTTTATGAATCCAGCGCTGGTTCCCCTCATTAATGATACGCACCACTGCCTTGGAAGAGATGGTTGCGCCGGTAATGGCATCCACCTCATGCGGTTCATCACGCAGCCCTTTCTTCACCACCATAATCTCAGGATCAATGGAGAGGTTCTCAAAATTGGAGACAAAGTAGAGATCCTTGTAGATTTTGTCACCCAGTCCCGGTGTTTCGCGGCTCTCCAGAATCTCCATTCCCACCACCTTGCGCTGTTCCGGAATGTAGCCGTAGAGTATACCGATGGTATCCTGAAAGCCAGGACCGGCACTGGGGATGGCATAGCCGACGAATGCTCCCTGCTGGCTGTAGCCACCATAGAGGGTCTGGTCATCGCTGCCCTCTTCAGTACGGAATCGCAGGCTATTGTTCTCGTACTGGTATTTGCGCATCTCAGTCACTTCGGGGAGCACCTTAAATACTGCAGCCTTTAACTCCTCTGCCTTGTTGTGGGTGATGGTGGGCAGGGTTGCCTCATAGACTGCCACAATAGCGACACCGGAGATCAGCCCTGCGATTGCCAGGGTTGAGGCGAGGCGAAAGGAGGAGGGTTCTTTTATCTCTACTGGCGCACTCATTTCGCACTCCTGCCGACACTTCTGCCAAATATGCGGGGCTGGGTGTAGCGGTTGATCAGCGGAGTAGCGGCATTCATCAAGAGGATCGCGTAGAGCACCCCTTCGGGCAGGCCGCCAAAGTTGCGGATCAACACGATCAGCAGTCCAATCCCGATACCAAAGATCCATGCCCCCTTCGGTGTGACCGGAGAGGTGACCGGATCGGTCGCCATGTAGATTGCCCCCAGCAACATGCCGCCAGAAAAAAGGGTGAAGTAGATGTCCGGGAAGCGTAGTGGATCAATCTGTTGTAACAGCAGGGTAAAGACCCCGGCAGAGAGGAAGATCGCCAGAGGGATGCGCCATTCCAGCGCGCGTCGAACCAACAGATAGAGTCCACCCAGTATCAACAGCAGGCCACTGGTCTCACCCAGAGAACCGGCGGTGTTGCCAAACATCAAGGAGAATATAGGCGTACCGGTCTGTTCAAACTTCATTAAACCCAGTGGGGTAGCTGCACTCATTCCATCCACAAGGTGAATGCCTCCGCCGGAGGCAGAGAGGGTGCCCTGGGGTATAGGTGGGACCTGCATAAAAGGGAGGGCCAGGGTGCTGGAGTAGAGATTGAAGAATTGATCGGGGCCAGCGGCGACATGCCAGGTGGTCATCGCAATGGGGAAGGTGCCGAGCAGAAAGGCGCGACCGACAATAGCAGGGTTGAAAAGGTTGTTTCCGAGACCACCCCAAAGTGTTTTTCCAAGACCAATTGCGACAGCACCACCAATCCACGCCATCCACAGTGGCAGGGCGGGGGGCAGTGTCATCCCCAGTAATACACCGGTTAATAGCGCACTGCCATCACTCAGAGCCATACTGCGCTGATGTTTTGGAGTAAAGGCCCATTCGGTCATCATCGCACCGAGAATGGTGACAACCACCACCAGCAATGCGCTGAGGCCAAAGTACCAGATGCCTGCCAGCAGTGCAGGTAGTAGTGCCAGAAGCACATCACGCATTGCAGTTGGTATGCTTAGCTTTTGTTTAAGCAGTGGGGCCGATTGTAAAAGTAGGTCGGGGTCTCTTTTTATCATTTTGTTGTCGGTAGAGATAGTCTTACTCTGTTGTAGACAAGGTAACTGTTCATGCAGCGTCCTGAACTGGATGCTGCCTCAAATTATCCTTTGCAGTACGAATCAATTGAGCAATAGGGATGTTAGAGGGGCAGGAGTAGCTACAGGCTCCACACTCTACGCAGTCCATTACATGATATCCGGTAGTCTCCTCATAACGACGATTACGACTGAGCAGTGCCAACCGTGATGGGTTGAGGAAGTAGGGGCACGCCTCCAGGCAGCGTCCGCAGCGGATGCAGGTGTACTCTGGTGGACGGGCGGTCTCTGTCTCGGTAAAGGCGAGAATACCTGAGCTGCCTTTCAGAATAGGTACATCGAGACTGGCGATAGGGAAGCCCATCATCGGGCCACCCATAATGATCTCACGGGTCTTGTCGTTGAGCGCGCCACTGAAGCGCAGTACATCACGCACTGAGGTTCCAAGCGGTACCAACAGGTTAGCGGGTTGATCAACGCCGGGGCCAGAGACGGTTACTACACGTTCGATCAAAGGTGACCCTGTTTCAAACAGATCAGCAATCGCAACGATGGTGCCGACATTGTTGACCGCGACCCCAATATCCCGTGGGAGCTGACCTGCCGGAATCTCCTTTCCGTAGACAGATTTAACCAGCATCTTCTCGGCCCCTTGAGGGTACTTTACCTCCAGTGCAGAGAGGGTAATGGGTCGCTCAGGTTGCTGTGCCAACTGTTCACGTAATGCCTCAATGGCCTCAGGTTTGTTCTGTTCTATACCGATGCAGGCCCTTTTGGCCCCCAGTTTCTGACGTAGAATCTCAGTCCCCTCAATGACGGCCTGCGGGCGTTCCACCATCAAGCGGTGGTCATTGGTGAGGAAGGGTTCACACTCCGCACCATTGACCAGAAGGTCATCGATCTGTACCCCTTCGGGGATGGAGTACTTTACATGGCTGGGGAAGGCTGCACCGCCCATACCGACAATGCCCGCCTGCTGTATCACCTTAATAAAGGTCTCCAGCGATAACTTTTCCCATGACGTGGGCGGAGTAGTCTCTAAGCGCTGGGTTGAGTAGGGATCTGCTTCAATCACAATCGCCTCTTTCAGTGCGCCATCAAGGGTACGTTGTGGAGTGATTTCGGTGACAGTTCCGGTGACTGGACTGTGCAGTGCCGTAGAGATAAAACCACCCGGCTTGGCGATCAACTCACCGCGTCGCACAGACTGCCCTTTGCTGACGACAGCAATTGCCGGGGCACCGATATGCTGTCCTAACGGCATTACATAACGTTTTCCGAACGGTACCCGCTGGATCGCCAGATCCTCGGTTTGACCCTTATGGTGTGCCGGATGGACACCATGAGAAAAACTTTTGGAAAAGAGAGAGAGTAGGCCCATAGGTCGGTTACGCTATTTCAGCAACTCAGCCATATGCTGACCAATCTCAGCGGGGGAGCGGGAGACAGTTACGCCAACGGCCTCCAGTGCAGAGATCTTATCTTCTGCCGTACCCTTGCCACCAGAGATGACTGCACCCGCATGGCCCATACGACGGCCAGGGGGGGCTGTGACCCCCGCAATATAGGCAACTACAGGTTTGGTAACGTGTGACTGAATATAGGCTGCTGCCTCCTCCTCTTTGCTACCACCAATTTCGCCGACCAGGATAATGCCCTTGGTCTGCTCATCGGCCTCAAACAGCTCTAGGCAGTCGATAAAATTCATGCCGTGGATGGGATCGCCGCCGATACCGATACAGGTGCTTTGGCCCAGTCCTGCATTGGTGGTCTGGAATACCGCCTCGTAGGTGAGGGTGCCGGAGCGGGAGACAATACCAATGGACCCCTTTTGATGGATGTTTCCGGGCATGATGCCGATTTTGCAGGCACCGGGGGTGATGATGCCGGGGCAGTTGGGGCCGATCAGTCGTGCTTGCGGGTACTTCTGGAGGAAGGCCTTTACCTTGATCATATCCTGTACCGGAATCCCTTCGGTGATACATACGATAGTTTTAATACCGGCATCTGCCGCCTCAAAAATTGCATCCGCGGCAAATGCGGCAGGAACATAGATCATCGATGCGTCGGCACCGGTTGTAGTAACTGCATCCGCTACGGTGTTGAATACCGGACGCTCCAGATGGGTCTGTCCACCTTTGCCGGGGGTTACTCCGCCCACAATGTTGGTGCCGTAGGCAATCGACTGTTCAGCGTGGAAGGTGCCCTGCTTACCGGTAAAGCCCTGAACAATGACACGGGTCTCTTTATTGATTAGTACGCTCATACTCTGTTCTCCTTACTGAACTGAGGCGACAGCTTTCTTCGCTGCACTGGTCAGGGTATCTTCGACATCGATATTGAGGCCACTGTTTTTCAGCATCTCCATACCTTCGGCTGCATTGGTTCCTTCAAGGCGAACGATGACCGGAATTTCAATACCCACCTCTTTCACGGCACTCATAATGCCCTCTGCAATCAGATCACAACGGACAATGCCGCCGAAGATATTGACCAGAATGGCTTTTACTTTGCTGTCACTCAGAATCAGCTTGAAGGCTGCTGCAACACGTTCAGCTGTGGTTCCACCGCCTACATCGAGGAAGTTGGCCGGGTCACCCCCATGTAGTTTGATTAGATCCATCGTTGCCATGGCCAGACCGGCACCATTCACCATGCAACCGATATTGCCATCCAGGGTGATGTAGTTCAGGTCGTGCTGGCTCGCCTCCAGCTCAGCCGCATCTTCCTGTGAAGGATCATGCATCTCCTGAAGCTTGGGGTGGCGGTAGAGGGCGTTGTCATCAATGTTGATCTTGGCATCCAGTGCCAACAGTTTGCCACTACCGGTGACGATCAGTGGATTGATCTCCACCAGACTGAAGTCGTTGTGGGTGAATAGTGCATGTAGCCCTTTGAGGATATTGGTCAGCATACCAATCTGCTTTCCCTCCAAACCCAACCCAAAGGCGAGTTGGCGACACTGGTAAGGTTGTAGTCCTGCAGCAGGGTGGGCGTGTACCGTCAGAATCTTCTCCGGACTCTCTGCTGCCACCTGCTCGATATCCATACCGCCTGCAGCAGAGGCCATATAGACAATCTGCTCCTGATCACGATCTACCAGTGCCCCCAGATAGAGTTCGCGCTGAATATCCAGGGTCTGCTCGATCAGCACTTTGTGGATTGGCAGTCCGCGGCCATGGGTCTGGTGGGTGGTTAATGTGCCGCCCAGCATTCCCTCAACAGCAGCAGCCAGATCCTCGCCATCTTTGGCAATCTTGACACCGCCTGCCTTGCCGCGTCCACCGGCATGGACCTGTGCCTTGGCAACCCAGCCATTACTGTCGATCTCACTGGCTGCATAGGTCACTTCACTGGTTTGTTCAATGGTAATGCCCACTGGAATGGGGATACCGGCACGCTCAAAAAGTTGTTTGGATTGGTACTCATGAAGGTTCATGGGTGGTGTTCCTTTTGTTGATTAATTTTGAAAATTTTTAATGGTTGGTCTGTTGATCAGAATCCTGGGAATTCTCTATCTGATGACTCTCTGTGAGTGCAACCAGACGCTGGGTGATGCGCTCAGAGACTTCTTTCTCCAACTGATCTCGTAGTGTCTGTAATGCCTGCTGATGGGATTGCTGCAGTGCATCCACTTCGGCCTGATGTATTGCGGCTACGGCTGATTCGGCCTCCTGCCTCACCTGTTCTGTGAACGGGGTGGATACACCGGCCAACTCTTGCAGCATCTGCCATTGGTCGGTCAACTGGCTCAGGCGGCGAGCAAAGGCGGAGTCGATGGCATAGTTTGTATTATCAAGGGTACAGGTGGCTGTTTTGCTGTTTTGTCCGCGCGGGTCTAATTGACTCCACTGTGCTAGTGGAGTCGCCCCTTTGTGGTTGCTGGTTAGAGGGGTAAATAGACCGGCAAAGCGCTGCTCATGGAAGGCCCATGTTGCTATCGGAGTGGCTTCATCAGGGTTTCCATCCAGAGTAATACGGGAACCGAATACACCAGGCAGGTCCGGACTGTAGCGGAACAGCGGGAAGGCACGACCAGCGACTGCACGAGTTGCCTGATTCAGTGTCTGATCACTCTCAAATCCGTGGCGTAGTGGGCTGGGGGCATGAACTCTCAACAGTGCAGGTCCATTGTAGTGAAGTGCCTCACGCATCGATTGGTTGAGGTGTTGTGGGTTGGCAATAGAACTCTGTGCAACATAGGCCTGTCTTTGAGCCAGTGCAGAGAGTGCCAATTCAGTACGTGCATCACTGAGACGATGGTGGGTGCCGTGCAGCCCCTCTTCACCGGCAAAGCCGAGGTCCATCTCTGCCAATACGATTACTTTGATTGGTAGGTCGCTATTAAGCAGCCAGGAGAGTCCGCCACTTGCAGCAGCACCCAGTGTGGTGTCATTGCCAATCAGTAGCAGTGGGGCACACAGTTGCTGTTCATCTTCGGAGAGGTCACGCCAATTGAGCTGCTCCATTGCCTTGCGTTCTGCACTCGGCCCCCCCTTGAGCAGACTCTTCGCCTTGTGGATCAGGCGTTGGGTTGCGGTGGACTGTTGCAGTTGCCCCTCTACCAGACCAGAGGCGAGTGCGCCAATTTCGGCAGCAGAGCCGATCGTCACCGGCACCTGAAACGGGTTAAGAGGGAAGGTGCCTGCCCAGGTTGCTGCTGTACCGGAGGCAAAGGCCAAACTGTAGCGGGCGCGTCCCAGAGACTGTTCACCACAAGAGATCTGCTGTTGCTCTGTATGGATGGCTTCGGCCAGATCAATCCACTCTTTGAGTGCATAGGCATCAATGCCTTCACTCGCAATTGCGGCAGTCTTCTCGGCCAGAGTAGAGAGAGTGAGGTTACGGTTGGAGAGGTCCTCCAGCCCTGCGGCCAATGCAGAGAGGTCATCAATGTGGGAGGCTGCCGCGAGCTGTTCACGGATCCCCTCCATTAACTGTGTATAGAGCGTCTCCAGCTCTTGCAGTAGTTGATGAACCAGTGGCTGTTGACGGTATTCGGTAATCCCCAACAGTTGTCGTACCACCAGTTTTTCACCAGAACCGGGCTCTGCATTGTCACCACCTGCAACAGCCATTGCTGCGTGGCGTGAGAGCAGGGTAGCGGTGAGTGGGCCGATCTCAGGATGTGCGCCATATTCAATTAAGGTGGTTGAACTGCTGTCGGGGAGCTGTTCCCAGATGCGCCACTGGTTGTACTGCTCATTGAGTGTCTCGGCATGACTCGGTTGCTGAGTCAATGCAGCACTTTCAAACTGCTGTCGGTCTGCCTCTTGCTGACAGAGCGTAGTACAGAGGCCACACCCTTTGCAGCTATCGGGGTTGACCACCACTGCCAGCAGCTCACCAGCCTGCGGTTTTTTGGCCTCTAACTGGTGGAACAGAGGGGGGGTGTGGGCTATCAGAAGCACACCCAGGTTATTACACAGTGTCTCAATAGCTTTATCAGCTGCTGCACGGCGCTCCTCTGTCAGTGGTGCCTTATCCATCAGGGTGTCCCACCCCTGCTGAATCAGTGAACGAGTTGTTCTGCTTTCGGTAAGGGTACTTAATTGTTTGGCCAGCTTGGAGAGATGCGGACGCAGTGCGTCGGCACCCCCCATCTTCACTCCAGCCTCCAGCAGCTGTGCAGGTGTCAGTGAGGTGGCACCAATTGCGCTGTCGGGACAGTGACTCCAGCAGTCACCACAACCGCTACAGGATAGTGGGTTGAATTGAGGCAGCATCGCTGACTGGGTGCTGTGGTTGTTGAAGGTAGAGGAGAGCGGTGGAATCTGTCCAGTTGCAATAAAGGGGTCGATTCCCTGTGCCGCCTCCAGTCCATCCCGGTAGAGTACACCGGTCTGATCCCAGAAGCGGGAGAGGTTCTGGTAACCGTTCGGGTCCCCCTCTGTACTGTTACCGAGGTGACGCACCGCCATCGGTGTCTGTAGTGTCACATCGGAGCCACTACGTTCTCCCGGTTGTTGCAGTGGGTAGGGCTGAAGTGGCTCAAGGGCCTCCTGGAAAAATATTTTCTGCTGCTGGGGATGATAGGCCCCGACCAGACGGTTTTCACGTAGCTCCACAAACTTCACCGCATTGATCAGGCTGAAGAGATTGCCGCTACGCTGTGCATTTGCCACGGCACTGTCTTCACGGCTCTCGGCACTATAGAGGATAAAGTAGAGGCTCAGTCCCAACTGGTGAAGTTGTATTAGTTGTTCATGAGGTAGTGCTGCCAGATACTCTTTTTGGCTCAATTTTCCGGGATCAATCAATAACTCTGTAGCGCTATGCATACGCTTGATGGTGGGGATTCCTTGTTGTGGAAGGTGTCCAGTGAGTAGAGCGATATCAATAGGTTGTTCCGGGTCAAGCGGTGCGCTCAGCGGAGTTGTGCTGTAGCTGAAGCAATCGACATGGCTCTCGCCCCACTGTGACCAACCGCTCTGTTGCTGAGAACGTAGCTCTCCCTCGGTAGTCTGGTAGAGCTGTTGTGCCACTGCGCCACAAAGATTGCGATACTCCGGTTGATTACGGTGGATGATTGCAACCGTGAGAGTCTGCTCTGGCTGTAGTTGCTTGAGTAATTTGTCTCTTTTGCTGCTACGTAGCCCCAGCTTATCAAGATCAGGGTAATGGCGCTCCAGCAGATCATGTTGCACCTGCTGTTTTGGATTGTTGTGGTCTGGTAACGGGTCAATACCTAAGCGCAATGAAGTAGCAGGTCTATTGACCGGTAACTGGCAGGCAGCCACCAGATCACGGGTACGTACTGGCAGGCCTCCGATACCGTAAAGGATGGAGTGAATACGACAGCTGCTTGATGCAAGTGCGGCCACCTGTCGATAGAGCGGTGGTTCATCATCGAGCAGTGGCTCTACCCGGTCCAGCACCGTGATCTCATCAGCCCGTTGCAGTAATTGACGTAGTGCACAGGTCGGTGCCGGGGAGATCTGTTGCAGTCCAACGACCGTTAATGGACTCTTCTGCTCTTGGCGTAGATGGTCAACGACCTGCTGACAACGCTCGGTAATCGCACCTTGTGTGATGAGCAGTTTGCGGCTGTTACGGCTGCCTTGCAGAGAGATGGGGCCATATTTGCGGCCTGTGAGTTCATTGAAGCGGGCAAAGGTCTGCTCCAGCAGAGGCGACACTTGTCGTCCAAAGAACTGGGTGTGAGAGATCTCTCCCAACCCGAAGCTGTGGTGGTCCTGATAGGCTCCCTGTAGTGTAGGTCGGTCCAGGTTGTGCCAGCAGGGGATGCGGCGTCGGCTTTCTCCAAACAGCATCATCTGTGCAGGATCATCTAGCGTAATAGTGTCACTGCTGTTGCCGACCAGTTGCTGAATCAGCTGTGCAGAGGGGAGTTGTAGCTTCTGCAGAGTAAAGGCGGTCTCTTCACCATCCATTACCACCACGACAGGTACCAGTGCCTGTTCAGCTACTGCGTGAGCAACCAGAGTGAAGTCGATAGTCTGTTGTCCGTTCTGGGCAAAGAGGACACAGGCACCACTTTCACGCAACTGGTGAAGCGCTTGGTGGCTCCCTTCGTTGCCCTCACCCTGCAGGGGTAGTGTACGGTTTACGGTATGAATAACCAGTGGCAGATGATGACCGACTGCGCGGCGCAGTAGATCCTGTGCTGCTGCCAGGTCATTCGACCAGAGGCTGCATGAGACGCGTTTTCCCGTCATCACCAGCCCCATTGCATTGGAGAGGGCAGCACGGGGACTTTCGCTCTCCATCTGCAGTAATGGTTGACCGAACAGATTGAACTGTTGGCGCTGCTGCTCACCACGCCATGCGATGCTACCGTTCTCCAGAGGGAAGGTCTCCCCACTGCTTGAGACCTCAGAGAGAATTGCCTCAACGGTTGCAACGGCAACGCTCACCTCCAGCAGGGTGGTTATCCCGTGTTCATCCCCCTGTGGAGCCCTCTGTAACCCCAATAGTTGACGATAGATGCGGCTGGCGATTTCAGTGAAGCTGGGCATATCGTTTCTGACCCTCGGTTATGTTCCGGTTTTTGTCATCAAACTGTCCACCATCGAGCCAGATAATGGCCTCAGTAGGACAGCGCCAGGTTGCTTTGGGACTCTCTTTGCCACCACTCTGGTAATGGAGCAGTGGCAGATTATCGACCATCTCAATCAATCCAGTATCGGCATCGGCGGCACACTTGCCACAGCCATCACAGGCGGAGCGACAAAGTGAGGTAATCGCCTCACCCTCTAGTGGTGCATTGCACTGTACAAACAGGTGCTCATCCATCGCATGGATCTTGAATAGATCTTTAGGACAGGCAACTACACAATCTTCACAGGCGGTACACTTTTCCGGATCAACAACGGGCAGGCCATTGTGATTCATGGTGATGGCACCAAAGGTACAGGCGATGGCACAGTCGGCCAGCCCCAGACAGCCCCAGGAGCACCCTTTACCACCACCCGAGACGGTTGCTGCCGCGCGACAGCTATCAAAACCCCGGTACTCGGCAATCTGCCACGCCTCGGCTTTTCCTCCGGCACAATGAAGACGGGCAACCTGTTTTACCTGTTCTCCCGCATCAACCCCTAACAGATCAGCGATCTCTTCGATCTCATCTTTAGGGGCAACAGTGCATTTGCTGGGTTCTATGTTGCCCTGAATCAACTCTTCGGCGAAGGCGCGACAACCCGGCTCTCCGCAGGCTCCACAGTTGGTGCCGGGCAGCATGTCCTCTGTTTGATCAATGCGTGGATCTTCTTCCACTTTCAGCAACCGATAGGCTACGGCCAGTACCACTCCGAAGAAGAGGCCTATGCCGGTCATGATTAGAGGAGAGGCTAGAGCACTATTCATTGCCAGATGGGTTACTGGTTAAAAGGGGCTGCACGCTCAATCAACTCATCCAGATCTGGCTCACTACTGTTGAGTGGCATCCCCGGATGAATACAGCGTGAAGGGCAGATCTCCGCTGCCTCGACCATTTGTGCATAGGTGCCGAGGTTAGGGTCGGTGATGTAGGCCTGTTTGTCATCGTTGTAAACAAAGAGTTGAGGGTTGATGTTGAGGCAGTCATTACAGGTGGTGCAGAGCATGGACTCAATCCAGGGGTCTTCGCTTACCTCTACTTCTGGCTCCGGTACGGCCTCTTCCGGGGCGGGTTCAGCAGCCGCGTCAGCCATTTCAGTAGTGTCATTGTTGGATTCTGATAGTGCTGTAGTAGTTGCAGAGGCTACTGCCTTCGGTGTGGCAGCAAAACCCTGTTGCAGATCCATCCCCATCAGTACCTGTGTCAGCTTGCTCATCACTTCTGTGGTGGCGTTGCTGCGTAGCTGGCTCATCTCCGCTTCATGTGCCGCGTTGAGTTCACTGATCTGGCTGTTGTGTTTGGCCTCCAACAGCAGGTTGGCTGCATTAACGGCCTGATCTGCGTGTGGATTGCGTACACCGGATAACTCTTGCAGGGTATGCCAGTAGTTGAGACGATCCTTGCAGGCGAGTACGAGCTCACGCGAAACCACCACTTTGTTGAGCTCATTCTCCTCATTGACTGTCCAGACAAACGGGATCAGCGAGAACGCCTCTTCATCGGAGTGGGTAAGGTAGTCGGCAATCGGGACCAGCTTATCCGAGTCAAAGTTTCGGGGAATCTGACGAAAGTGGGTTCGCAACCGTGGAATCAGCAGGGCATAGTCGGCAAAGGTGAAGGCAAGTTCAGTATGAACCATCTCAGCGGCATCATTACGATAGCTGAAGGGGTGGATGGCCCAATCCTTGTCAGCTTGCGGGTTGACACTGAAATCCATACGTTCGGCAAAGGTGTCACCCCGGTTGGGGTTGATACGGTAGAAGGGGTGAACTCGCCCCTCTAATGCAGCACCGGAGACCATCCAGGGGTCCATCAAAAATTGTTTGCGGCTCTTCTGTACGTTAGAGCCGATCAGATGCGGGTCGGTCTCTTGCAGGATGATCTCATCCTGTATTCCTGTGTTGATCAGATGGACACCTGTGCGTGGGATCTCAGTGGCCTCGAGAAAACCCTGCATCAGATGCTGGTAACGGGCAGATGAGGTTTGGCTGACATAGCACTGGCGGTGGGCGGTTGCAATATAACCCAGCTCCAGGCGAAAGTCGTGGAAGGGAGACTCCCCTTGGTTTACAGCGGGGTTGTCATGACCCTTAACGCGCGTCAGGATCTGAATAGGGCGACCTGAACCCAGTAGCTGGGAAAAAGAGCCTAACCCTTCATGGGCCAGGCGGTTGGCAGGTTCCAGTGCTACCGTAGCCGGTACGAGCAGCAGCTCCTCTTCAGAGAAGGCCTCCCAACTGAAGTTTTCAAACCAGGGATCATGGACAACGGGATCATAATGGTTGCTGATCTCCAACTGGGCGACACGGCAAGCACAGAACAGTTCAGCAAGCTCTTTTGCCTCTGTATCAAAGAGTACGGTTGCCTTGCTGCACGGGTCAGAATTAATAATGGTCTCGAAATGGTCCGGGTGCTCACTCCATGGGCCGGAAAAATCACCACCATGGATAAAGCGTACCTGAACAGGATCACGCTTGAATGTTCCCAGTATCGCTACAGCCTTCTCAACCCGGCTACGGCGCTCTTCCGACATCATTACCGTGGCAGACTGCTGTGGCATCAAGGTGGAGAGAATATCTGTATTAAAGTGGGAGGCGTTACTGCCCACGCTGCGTTGTAGTGCTTCAGCACTGTTATCGCCCAGTTTGTGGCGTTCAACTTCCAGTAACTGATCCAGTTGACGATGGAGTGCAGAGAGTTCCTTTTCAAACTGATCCCAGCGCGATTCAGAACGGCTATGCACCAGGTGGATCATCAGGTAGATAGCGGTATAACGGTCATAAGGGAGTAGTTGATCCTTTGCGGTAACCCCCTCAATCAGCTTGTCCAGATCACCCTGCAGGTTTGCATGATTGTCCTCAGAGAGGGCAAGGTGCTGCTGTAGTGCTTCGCAAGCGTACTGGATGGCGGGATGCAGTGGTTGTGGTCCCTCCTGTCCCTGAATAGCCTTTCGAATCGCATACTCCAGCCAATCGAGATTATCCTTGAGGATACGCGCACTGTTCTCACCGGGCGCGAATGATTCGATATGCTCTTTGAGAAAGGTTGAGAGTGGCTGCGCATACTGATTCCGGTACTCAGAGTAGCGAGAAAAGAGGATCAAAGGGTAGTCGTAGCGGATCTTCGAGGCATCCCTGAAAGGGCTCAACAGTGCAGGCAGATGCTCACAGTTGATTGACAGGGTTTCGCGTTCCACGCTGGTATCACCCAGATGAAAGTGGTGGAGGGTCCGCAGGGTTGCCGTCTCAGACTCCGGGTCGGGTTGAGAGGCGTGCAGAATGGGTAGAGGCGGTGCGCTGCTCATCGATACAAATTTCTCTCTATGGTTTAGATCGCAAACGAGTCGAGTGCGTCATTGGTGGCGGCTATCTTTTTCTCATCGGTTGCATCGTGTCCGATGCAGGACAGCTCATCATAGCAGGGGATCTCTCTGTTCTGGTAGAGCAGTCCAACCGGGATGATCCCTTTCAGTGTCTCATCACGGGCGATCTCCATCGCACTATTCATGTCGGATGGATCATGCTCACGTGTCTCCGGGAAGAGACGGTCAACACCGGGGGCAACCGGAATACCCTTCTCATGCGTCAATAGCAGCAGGCGAGAACTGTCCTCCTGCAGCTCTTTGGTGATACTGTCAACAAAGACCGGACAGCGCTGAATGATCCGCACATAGCTGGTCCCCTTATGGGCATGGGCCGCCTTGAGAGTTTCGTGCAGCAGAGGGGGGTTCCAGTCAACCACCTGCGCCACAAACGAGGCATTGGTGATACCGAGGGTTACGGTGTTGGGGTTGAGCATGTCCAGTGATGAACCTTCCGGATGGGTACTGGTCTTGAACTCAATCGGGGTCGTCGGAGAGGTCTGCTTCTTGGTTAAACCGTAGATCTGGTTATCAAAGATCAGTACTGTCATATCCATGTTGTACCGTACTGCGTGAATCCAGTGTGCGGTGCCGATGGAGAAACAGTCACCGTCACCGGTTGCAACCCAGACATCAAGATCCGGGCGACGCGATTTTACACCACAAGCCAGCGGCAGAGCGCGACCATGTAGGCCGTGCAGACCATAGGTCGCCATATAGTGGGGCATACGGCTGGAACAGCCGATACCGGATACGAATACACTCTTTTCAGGAGGGAGCTGTGCATCACGCAAAACACGATGAGCTGTTGCCAATACGGCGTGGTCACCACAGCCGGAGCACCAGCGCGCCTCATTTCCTTCGTAATCATCCAGTGTGAAGTAACGCTCCTGAATATCGAGAGACCAATCTGCTTTTATTCCAAACATTGTTATTCTCCTGCCTCTGACTCTGATTGTGACGGGTCGACGACCTGATCTAACCGCTCTTGTAGCGCCTTCTCAATCAGATCGGGTTGGAGTGGGTGACCGTAGACCACAGACCAACAGTCAACATCAACCAGTGTCTGTACCCGCAGCAGCGTTGCAAGCTGTGCATAGCGGCGGTTCTCAGCGGTAATCATCGGTGCGTTGGGATCATCGCTATAGTTAACCTCTACCGTAATCACTTTATTGAAATGTGAGAAGATCTCTTTCAGTCCCGGCTCCAGAGGAGAGAGGAAGCGCAGGTGGATTGCAGAGACCTTGTTGCCACGCTGTCGCAGATTGTCAACAGCCTCTTCAATCGCACCAAAGGTGGAACCCCAGCCAACGACCAGCAGGTCACCACCCTCATCTCCATGAATTTTCGGTGGGGTGAGGGTGCTCTGCAGGGTAGCCAGTTTACGGCTACGCATACTGGTGCTGTATTGGTTCTCAGCAGATTCATAGGAGACCTTGCTGCGTTTCGTATGTGAAAGGCCAGTCAAAATATACTCACCTTTCGGCATGCCGGGAATTGGACGTTGTGACAATCCGGTCTTCTCATCCCAGTCATAGGCTGCGATCTTGGGGTTCCATTCGGACTGGTCCAGAGGCGGAGCCAGCATTTCACGACTCAGGTCGGGACGAGCCCATGGCTGTACACCGGTTGCCAAATTGGCATCGGTTAACACGATGACCGGAGTACGGAAGGTTTCAGCCAGTTTACGGGCCAGAACCACCAAGCTGAAACATTCAGCAATGGTTGCTGCAGCCAGAATCACCTTGGGGGCATCTCCGGGCATACCATACATTGAAGAGAGCAGGTCGCCCTGCTCAATCTTGGTGGGCAGACCGGTTGAGGGGCCACCACGCTGTACATCCACAATAACCAATGGAATTTCTGCCATCACCGCCAGTGCAATATTCTCGGTTTTAAGCGCCATTCCCGGACCCGAGGTGATGGTACAGGCGGTCTTGCCTGCGTAGGAGGCACCAATTCCAAAGGCGATCGCTGCAATCTCATCCTCGGCCTGATGGACAAAGCCACCGGCTGCCGGAAATACCTCAGCCAGGTAGTGAGAGGCCGAAGTCGCCGGGGTGATGGGGTACATTGAGACCAGTTCCATGCCGGAAGCCATTACGCCCAGGCCAATGGCCTGATTGCCGTTGGTGACCACCATCGGTTGCTGGCCCATCTCGTCAGCAGGAGGAATATCGAAGAAGTACTCAGGTAGTTGGTCGATGGCAAACTGGTAACCGGCATCAAACAGATTCTGATTACTGGTGATGATCGCCTCCTTCTTGCCGGAGAAGGTGAGGGCAATCTCGTTACGCCCCACCTCTTTGTCACGGTTGTAGATGCGGCAGAGCATCCCCAGTACAAACATGTTTTTACCCTTGCGCGGGTCTTTGACCACCTTGAGGCAGGCTTCATGAATCGGTAACTCATGGACCACCAGCCCGTGGTCGCGGAATTCGACTACAGCCTTACCATACGACTGTTGAATCTCGGTAGAGGCATCGCTGGCCCAGCGGTTGTCGAGTAGTACGATGGTACCCTTTTTGTAGGCACCATTGGCAATACGGGAGTAGAGCACCTGCTCATTGAAGGCAACCACTAGGTCACCCTCATTACCGACATTGGTCATATATTTGGAGCCGAGACGGATACGGATACCACTGGCTCCCGATGGGGTACGGGCTGGTGGTTGAATCTCGGCGGGGATAATCTCCACGGTCCAGACACCATTATTCATCTTGGCGCTGATATTACCGAAGGTTTGGCCGCACTTCTGTGCGCCTTCGCCAGAGTCACTGACGATCTCTACAATGTGTTCTTGTATAGTGGTTGGATTCACAAACGATTCCCTCGTAGAACAAAAATTCCTTGTGCAGTCTGGGGTCAGAGCTGCTTAGACAGCCGCCTATAATCGCACTATTGGGGGGCAAAAATCAAGTTTGAGACTGTTTTGGAGGTTGCGCAGAACAGTATGATCACTCTGTTGTTTTACAAATCACCACACGCTTGTTTGTAATTATATTAAATTAATTCAATATGTTGTTTAACTGTTGTAAAATTTGTTTGAGGAGCAATAATCTAGCTTGGCCGTTGCACTGTTTCCGTGTGACGTAATGCTGGATATAGGTTGTTTGACTTCCTTGCTAACTGTTACGGGCACTGCAATAGCACCATTTTTAATATAGCCAGCGACGTGGGGTGCTTCGCATGAGATGCAGTTAAGGAACCTCTGAATAAGTCATGTGTAAATGCCTAACGCCCATAGCGCCCAATATCTTCGTTGAAAACCTTGCTAATAGCCTGCTATTGGCTGCGATCTTCGCCTTGATCTTGGACACTATGGACGTAATTCAAATTACCCAGACTTGTTCAGAGGTTCCTTAA
>Ga0257124_1000636_pt1 | contig 35475 bp, 43 predicted proteins | sample SI106_150metaG_FD_190154 | JGI IMG/M metagenome (GOLD analysis project Ga0257124, IMG submission 190154) | Marine microbial communities from Saanich Inlet, British Columbia, Canada - SI106_150 | ecosystem: Environmental > Aquatic > Marine > Inlet | place: Canada: British Columbia | collected...
CAAATTTCTTCTAATGATCTTACTACTTCACATTGTTTGCATGCCATGTAAATTGTAGCAGCTGTAATGCTAACTACTGACTTTCCCTTCACATCAACATGTCCATCCAAGTTTCTGTATATCATTGAGGCAGTTTCTAACACGTTCTTTGAAAGACTAAGATTATCACATGTTTCACCCATTTTGACTAAAACATTTGCTAATCTTCTTTCTTTTGGTGATGAAACTCTTACTCTTTGTTGCCACTTTCTGAGATTGTGCATTTGATTTGCGACATCGTGGTTAATTCTTTTTCCACTAAAGTCTTTTGCACTAATTGAAATCTCAGTAGTTATTCCCAAATCATGTTGAGAATAAGTTGTTTGTCCTGTTGCTCTTGCTAACTTCATCTTGTCTTCAAGATTCGAACTTATTGTTTCTGGACCAAAATCTGCAATCTGATCATCGACTACAACGCCGCAACCAGAACAGATTATTTCACCATTCTGAATGTCACTCACCACTGATGATTTACACTCAGGACAGCTTTGGTTTTCTAGTATGTTCAATTTTTTCTTCTCCTAAATTTTTTTGGTGTATTAGCAGGAGATTGTTCAGACATGAATACACTTTTGCCAATGTATTTTTTGATATTATTTGTTAACGGCGTTGCTGAAGCAAATGGTCTTTTTACTGGACCTATTAGTTCCATTACTTTTGCAACTCTAGTTCCCTTCTCGTCGCAGAGTATTTGTCCCTCAACTAATTCTTTTGATAGTTGAACAATTACCCTGCCACTTCCGGCTAGGTGCATTATTTCGCCTACCTCCTGCAATTAAGAATAGTAATGTGATATTGTTTTCATAGACTTCTGTCAACTTTACTTTAGCTAACAGCTAGATTTGATTTTATTTTGATTGCTTGGACCTTTTAAGAATTAGTTTTTCAGAAATTTTGTTAAGAATTGTTGTCTTTGGGGATCCTTTTGGCAACACAACATACCCTGACCTAACAAATGGTCTTTTTGGATATCTTACTTTGTCATCTGATTCTGTAATTTCAAATCCTGCAGCTTTTGTTGCATCAATTAGTTCTTTTAATGAAGGATCAAAAACACATTTTGCTAATTGCTGTCTTCTACCTTTTGATTTTTTTAAATTCTTGTTAAAATAATCCAACCATATTACGACATGCTCGTAATCTTTCATTTTATTCCTTTAGTAAAATTGCGTTAACTATTCCGTTTTGTCCTGGTTTGGAAACAACTCTACACTTTCCTTCTTCTGTTTCAAGAATTGCACCTTTTGTAATGATACCTCTTCTTTTGTAATCATTGTTTGTAGCATTTTCTAAAACTTTGATAATTTTTGCTTTCTTTACTTTAGCTTCACCTGTTGCAAGGTTTACAAAATCAATTGACTTTAATGCTGTTTTTTTATTATTTCCACGGATTCTTCTTGTAACTGTAACTTGTGCTCCGTTGATTGGTTCATTTGGATATCTATCAGTTTCATATTTTCTTCTAACTCTAAGTGGAACTCTTCGCCCTCCAGTTATTTTACTGGTTGCTAAATTCTCTACTGACTTTCTCACGAAAATTGTTTTAATTACTCTAATTTATACAAAACGCAAAAAATTAGCCTTGAGCCAAAAATTTGTTTAGTTTGTCTCTGTAATTATTTGAGGAGCTGGATTTGTATGACTCATACTTGCTGTTTTCCTCACTTTGGAGAATAATCTTGATTTGAGATCTTCTACATCTCCTTGAATTCCAAAATATTTTTGGAATTTTTGAGTTGTTGTGTAAATTTTTAATCTCCCAACATTTTGATGACCGATAAAATCTAATTGTCTGAGTTCTTTTAGATGGGCATAAACTCCTGATCCTCTTGTTTCTACAAGTTGTTTTGATGAAATTGGTTGTTGATATGCAATGTATGATAATGTCTTGAGTGTTGCATTTGGAAGAATTGGTTTTGATGCATATCTTTTCACAGTTGAACTGTATTCTGGTTTTAATTGCATTACATATGATCCATCTGGTAAAATTGTCACTTCAAGTGCTTTGAAAGCTGTTTTTGTCTTTTTCATTATGGTATTGAGTAACTCTAGAGTTTTTGTCCTTGATTCTGTGCCTGAAGCTCTGATTAGGTCTTCTATTCTAAGTGGTCTACCTGCAGAGTATAGTGCAGACTCTATTCTTGCAGTTGCTTCATCTAAATTTTCAATTCTTGCCATTTTTAATCAGTTTGTTGGGGGCTCCTTTATTGCTATGATTTTGATATCGTCCTCAATTTGTTCAAGATCTACTCTTTGATCTCTTGCCAAAAATAGTATTGCAAAGAAACATCTGATAGAATCAATTTGATCAAGTTCTGAGATAATTTCTTGTAATAATCCAAATCCTTTAAGACTAATTTTTTTCATCACTAAATCTTCATATTTTCCAATAATACTTTCAAGGGAAATAAAAAATTCGTTAAAGTCTGGTGCTTCTATTGGCTCAATTTCTAATTGTTTATTTCTTCTTGATTGTGGATTTGCAATTGTGCCAATGAGGTTTTGTAATAATCCTAGCAGATCATCAAGAGAAACAGGGTATGTTGATTCGTGTCTGTATGGTATATCGATTAATTCAATATCTACATCAGTTCTTTGATACATTGGTTTTTTCTCCATTGCTGCTTTTTGTAATGCAAAAATACTTTCTACTTTCATTCTATAGATTAACGATGATGATAATGCTGCCATCCCCGCAACTTTGAGATCTTTTTTACCTGATTTTTCAAGTATCTTTAACAATAAATCCAAAATTTGAATTAGATCAATATCCCAAACATCTTTTTTTACAACTGATGATGGACTAAATAGAATATTTATCGGCTCTTGAGATATACTGTTTGGTGTCTGTGCTTCACTCACACATTTCATCTTTAGCTATTCAATAATATCTAAGGGCTTAACTTTTTTCTCACTTCCAGTCAACTCTTATATTGTTAAGACAAAAAATCCCTTTATGAAATCTGCTAGAATTCTAGGCCCTAATGAACCTCTAGCAATATCTGAATTTGAAACTCCACGTCCTCAAGGTAATCAGGTTCTAGTTAAAGTAAAATCTGTGGGTGTTTGTCATAGTGATTTGCACTTGTGGGAAGGAGGATATGATCTTGGAGATGGTCAATTTATGAAAGTCACAGATCGTGGTGTCAAATACCCTGTTACTCCTGGGCACGAAATTGTTGGTATTATTGAGGAAATTGGTGATAGTGTTTCTAATGTTGCAAAAGGTGATAGTGTTTTAGTTTTTCCATGGATTGGTTGTGGAGAATGTCCTGCATGTAAGGTGGGAAATGAAAATTTATGTGATGCTCCAAAATCAATGGGTGTTTTTCAAGATGGTGGATATTCTGATTATGCTTTAATTCCAAATTCAAAATATTTAGCAAAACTTGATGGTGTTGATCCTGATGCTGCAACATCTCTTGCTTGCTCTGGTTTAACTGCATATAATGCAGTCAAGAAAGCTAATGCAAATTCACCTGAATTTTTAGTAATTATTGGAGCAGGTGGTCTTGGATTAATGGGAATACAAATTGCAAAGGCAATCACTGATGCAAAAATTATTTGTGTTGATAATGATGATAAGAAATTTGATACTGCAAAAAAGATGGGTGCAGATTATGTTGTTAATACTAATGTTACAGGATCTATAGCTTCTGGTTCTGGAACTCCTGTAGACAAAATTATTTCAATTTGTAATGGAAAGGGTGCTGACAGTGTAATTGATTTTGTAAATGCTCCACCTACGGTAAAAACTGGTTTAGCAGTTTTACGAAAAAGAGGAAACCTTGTACTCGTAGGTCTTTTTGGAGGTTCTTTGGAAATATCACTCGTTACTATCCCACTCAAATCATTAACCATTCAAGGTGCATATACTGGAAACTTTGATGATATGGTTGAGCTTTTAGATTTAGCTAGAAAAGGAACAATTAATCCAGTAATTTCAAAACGATATTCCCTTGATGATGCTAATACTGCTTTAACAGATCTTAAAGCACGAAAAATCATTGGTCGTGCTGTGATTAATCCATAGTTTGAATAATTGTTACAACCAGTTATAACATAAAAAACAAAATTATTTCATTGACATCAAAAATCCATTCCGAGGTAGCACTTGCACATCTAAAAAATAAACAATACATTACTGCCCATAATCTCTTTGTTGATCAGGCTGAATCTGTAAAAAAATCTGATATTCTCAAATCTGCATTATTGTATATGTTGGCAGCTGAATGCAAAACAAGACATGGAAAAGAATCAAAAAATGAGATAATCCAAGCAGGTGATTTATTTTTAAAATATTCCAAAAAAAATTTACCGAATGTTAAAGGTGCATTACTTTGCGCATCAAAGTGTTTTTTGAGATTGGGTGAATTTGATAAAGCTAAAACAACATATCAAAAGGCAAAATCAATTGTTTTATCTTCTATTCCCATTATCAGACCTCTCGTAATAATTGATGACAGTGAAGCAATCTCGATGAAATTAAAAACTTTTGTTGAAAAATTAGGTTATTCTGAAATTCATGTTTTTAACAATGGTCTGGATGGTGTAAAAGGTTGCAAAAAATTATTTTCTGAAACTAAAGAACCAATTGTTTTACTAGATATGGGATTACCTGATTTAGAAGGTGATGGTGTTGCAACAAAATTACTTAAAGAAAAGACCAATTTACAAATTGTTTTAATTACTGCTGATGAAAAATCAACTGATCGTGTTTACAACACCATTAGTTCGGGGGTTTCTGCATTTATTCAAAAACCTTTCACACTTGATGAAGTTAAAAAAGCAATTGATGTTGCTGAATCTGAATATTCCTTATTGATATAATTTTTTTTAAATTTATAATAACAATAAAGACATGTTTAACACATTGACATCCTTAATGTCGATCTCATTAATTCTATAATCAATTAATTCCTCTGAAAATTTTTCTACAATTTTTTGAGATGTATTTGATTTTCCTGATTCTACTTGAATGAGTATTAGCATATTCCATTCCCCTTCTGTATTTGCAATGAGTAGATAATTGTCTAGTTTTTTAATGAAATCTTTGATGGAATCTTTTACTGATTCAAGGGATTTTGATGGTTTTAATTTCATCAAAATTGCTTGATACTCGTTAATTCCTGACACATCTGTTAGAATCGCTTTGTATCCTTTGATTATTCCACTTTTCTCTAAACGCTCAATTCTTTTTCTAATTGTTCTATCTGAAACTTCATGGTCTGATTTTTTTAATTCTGCTGCAATTTCTTTTGATGGTGTTCGTGCATTTTCATTTAGAATTTCTATAATTTTCTGATCAACTTTGTCAAGATCTGACCATGCATCCTCACTCATATTCAAAAAAAGTTCTTATTCCTTTTGAACATTTGGATGATTTATTCAAAATATGATATTTTTTGGGTTAGTTTATTCTTCTAGTATCCAACCTGATTTTAAAACTGACTTGTCTTCTTTTTCTCCAATATTTGTAGCAAATCTCCAGATAAATGTAGCATTAGTATTCATTTCCTCTTTTATTTTTAACAGTGATTCTATTTCAGAATTTAAATTCTCATCTGCAGTTTTATGTTCTTTACAAAATTTACATTTTTGATCAAGTGTAATTGGGTCATTTTCAATAAGTGGATATGTCATACATGCAAGTGGTCTTTCTTTGTAAATTTTACATGGAAATCCGCCATGTGGTGATTTGTTTTCCCCGCTAGTATCTAAAAAGGGACATGTATTTCCATTATTTTCAATTCCCATCATTTGATACGCTAAAACTTTTGTAGGGTTTGAATTTCTATCCCCTGAAATTCCAATTCTGGGTAAAATATTAATTTCAATATTATTTAATTCTGCTAGTTTTTCAATTCTTAATTTCTCTTCGGGAAGTATTAGTACACCTATTTTTCCAAATTCTTTGCTTGGATAATATTCTCTTTCTATACAACATTGAGAGCATTCATCTATACATCGAAATTCCATAGATTATTTTTAATTATAATGCATAAAATCTCTTGTGGGGATAAATCCAATTAATTAAAAAACCCTACAAGTTATATGCTCACTCCATGAATTATGCTCATGGGTAAGCGCCAAGTAAAAAATGAAAGTGCTCTAAAAGAAATTCGTCTTCCTGAAGAAGGTGAATTATTTGGTAGAGTACTCAAAATGATGGGCGGCGAAAATGTTATGATAAAATGTGCAGATAATATTACTAGACGCGGTAGAATTCGAGGAAAACTAAAGAGAAGAGTTTGGATTCGAGATAATGATATTGTAATTATTGCCCCTTGGGACTTTAAAGAAAATGAACGTGGTGATATCATTTGGAGATTTACACTACCCCAAGTTCAGTGGCTAAAAGAACAAAATCACATTCCTAAAGATTTCTAGAGTGTTATTTTTCTAATATTGTTTTAATATCTTAGTTAATATAGTGAGAAAGTTTTGCAAAATTAACATGGAACAAGGTACCGTAAAATGGTTCAATCGAACTAAGGGCTTTGGTTTTATCGAGAGAGAAGGTGGAGACGATCTGTTTGTTCATAAATCAGATGTTGACGGATTCATCAACGAAGGCGATAAAGTCGAATTTGAGATCGGCGAAGGTCAAAAAGGACCAGCAGCTCAAAAAGTCAAAAAAACAGAATAGACAATGAATTTTTAATTTAAGATTTCATCTTTGTTTTCTTAAACTAGTCTTTCTTTTTATTATTTTTAAAATTATTTTTATTTTCAAAAAGTTTGTGGTCCCGCGGGACGGAATTGAACCATCGACAACCCGGTTTCTGTATGCCTGATGGGCTGTTTTTCGTTTAGCCATCTAAAGCCAACAACTACAGCCAGGAGCTCTACCAGGCTGAGCTACCACGGGACAAAAAAACAAAAGTATCTACTATTAAAAAACTCTTGTAGATGATCGCAAAAAGTAACCACCCCCAACATATCAATAAATAACTTGAAAAATCGCTAAAAGCAGTGTCTAGACTTGAACTCTCCTATTCGGGATATGTATGTGCACCTTACTTACATTCACATGAATCAGTTGAACTAAAAGATGCATGGATGAAATCAAAAAACATTGAAAAATTATATTTTGTAACTGGAACCTTTTCTAGTGAAAGTAAACCGTATTTTTCTGATGCAACAAACCATTATCTTCTCGCAAAATTCAAGGATAGCTCAAAAATTAACAAAAACCTTACAATTCACAATCAAGAAAAAACTTCTTTTGTGTTTAATATTCGAGATGATCTTTTTGAAAGAGAAACTCATGGTAAAACCAATTTTGTTTCAATTTACTATATGGAATATGGTGAAATGGATGATTTACACGAAATTGCAAACATTTTGTTAAAGAGAGGAAGCATTGAGACTGCTGGATTAGGAACCATGAATACATTTTGTACAAATCCTTCTAAATTCACATTCCCTTATTCTGAAAATATTGTGGTTCTTGAAGTTGCAAGCGAAAAGAGCCATCAAAGTGTCAAGAAATACTGTGATCAAACTAGACGTGATGTAAACCGAAAAGGATTGACAATGACTAATTTATTGAGTCTTTCAATTCTTGATCAACTAAAGTAGAAAAGTTAAATATTCGACGAAAAACTGTTTTGCATGAGTAAACCTTCTGATCTTGGTTCTTTGAAAATTGGTTCTTACATTCTATTGCCACATACTGATCAACCAAGTGGAGAGCCATGTAGAATTGTTGAATATGATACCTCAAAACCAGGGAAACACGGTTCAGCCAAAGCAAGAATTGTTGGACAAGGCGTTTTTGATGGACAGAAAAGACCACATGTAGGACCTGTCAGCATGCAAATTCACATTCCCTTGATTAACAAAAAAGTAGGCCAAATTATCTCAATGAATGGAGATGTAGTCCAAATAATGGACTCTGAAACTTTTGAGACAATTGATGTTTCTATGATTGATGATGAGGTTAAAGGCAAATTATCAAATGGCGACAATGTAGAATATTGGGTTGTTATGGATAAAACTAAAATCATGCGCATTAAAAGCGCCTAGAAATTTGTTTAGCATAATTCCTTTGTGTATCTTATCTTTAGAATATTTTCAATGGGCAAAACTAAAATCATGCACATTAAATGCTAACATGGATGCTGATGATTATCGGAAAAGCCGTCTGATTTTATGATGACGATTATGAGTATTGAAGTATCCTTTAGAATAAACTTAAAAAATTTGTTTAGTAAACTATTTTTTAGAATATGAAACTAGCTTCTCTTTTTTCTGGTGGAAAAGATAGTATGTATGCAATCTATCTTGCACAAAAACAAGGCCATGAGGTAGTTTGCCTTCTTAGTGTTTTTGCAAAATCTGATGAAAGTCATTTACTTCATCATCCAAATTTACAATGGACAAAATTACAATCAGAATCCATGAATGTTCCCCAGTTAACTGCAAGTTCTGATTCTGATAACACTGAAGATGAATTATCTGTCTTATCTAATTTATTACTACAAGCAAAAGAAAAATTTAACATTGATGGTCTAGTTCATGGTGGAATCAAAAGTCAATTCCAAAAAGAAAAATTTGAATCAATATGTGTTGAATCAGATTTAGTTGCACTGGCTCCTTTGTGGAATTCTGATCCTACCCAATACATGAATGAATTAATTGATAATAATTTTAATTTTATAATGACTACTGTAACTTCAGATGGATTGGATGACACATGGCTTGGAAAACTAATTTCAAAATCAGAGATTAAAATTTTAAAAAAATTATCTGAGAAGTATAAATTTAATTTAAATTTTGAAGGTGGTGAGGCTGAAACATTTGTACTTGATTGCCCAATATTTTCAAGTCCAATTATAATTAACCAGAGTGAAAAAATTTGGGATGGTTATAGAGGAAGGTTTGAAATAGTGGATGCTGGGTTAGACAACAATGCTTGATGGCTTAAAAAATAGTTTAGGTGATGCAATTAGAAAAATTGTAAAATCCTCGGGTATAGATGAGGAGTTAATCAAAGAACTATCCAAAGATGTTCAAAGAGCGTTACTAACATCTGATGTTAATGTACGCCTAGTTCTTGAAATTACAAAGAATTTGGAGGAACGGGCATTAAATGAGACTCCTCCACCTGGGCTCTCACGTAAGGACCATATTGTAAAAATTCTATATGATGAACTATCAAAATTACTTGGAAATGAATCAGACTTTGAATTTAAAGCTGGAAAACAAAATAAGATAATCTTACTTGGAATTCAAGGTAGTGGGAAAACCACTGTTGCCTCAAAACTTGCCAAGTTTTTAACACGACAAGGATACAAAGTTGGAGTAGTAGGTGCTGATACTTATCGGCCAGGTGCTCTAGTTCAGCTCAAAACAATGTGTGAGAAATCAAGTGTTGAAGTATACGGTGAAGAAAACAACAAAGATTCTCCAAGTATTGTTAAAAATGGATTAAAACATTTTGCAGGACAACCATTGGATGTAATTTTAATTGATACTGCTGGTCGTCATAAAGAAGAAGTAGATTTACTAGAAGAAATGCAAAGGATAAACAAAGTTGCAGAACCTGATTTAGCATTACTTGTAATTGATGGAACAATTGGACAACAATGTTTCAATCAAGCAGAAGCATTTCACAAAACTATCCCCGTTGGCGGTATAATTGTCACAAAATTAGATAGTTCAGCTAAAGGTGGTGGTGCACTTGCTGCATCTGCTGCTACTGGTGCACAAATAATGTACATTGGTACTGGTGAACGAATTGATGATTTAGAAAAATTCGCTCCTACTAGATTTGTTGGGAAATTACTTGGTATGGGTGATGTTCAAGCAGTTTTAGATTTAGCTAAACGATTAGAAGATGAAGGTGATGATGTAAGGATGAAAAGAATCTCTAGTGGTAAAATGAACATGGAGGACTTTCTTTCTCAATTAGAAGACGTAACTAAAATGGGATCATTGCAAGGACTTCTTGATAGTATGCCTGGTCTTTCAGGAATGGTCAAAGGTGATCAAGTAGACCAGATGGAGGGGCGAGTTTCAAAATGGAGATACATAATTCAAAGTATGAATAAAGAAGAAAAAGCTGATCCTGATACTTTTTTGAAAAATTCATCACGTATCAAAAGAATTGCTCGAGGATCTGGTTGGCCAGAAAGTGAAGTAAAAGAACTAGTCAAAAATTACAAAAATTCTAAGAATATGATGAAGGCCTCTAAGGGACGACAGATGCAAGGCACCCTTAGAAAAATGGGATTAGGATAAATATCTGCAAAAATATTCTTCAAAAATGTCTGAATACACGAAAATTATTCCTATTGCCAATCAAATTCTGAAAAAACATGACTTATGTGATAATTGTTTAGGTCGATTATTTTCAAAAAAATTACACCTCTCATCAAACAAACTCTTGGGTAAAAAATTACATAAAAAAAGAAACCTTACTAAAAAATGCTATATCTGTAAAAATTTGTTTGAGAATTTGAATCATTTTTTAAAAATAATGATTGATGTGTCTTCTGATTACTCTTTTCAAACTTTTAGTGTAGGGGCTATTATCAAACCATCTATTGTTGATAGAGATGATTGTATCCGTTCACAATTCAAACTACGAGGAATAGATAGTATCAAGACTGACATTACTAAAGAATTAGCAAAAGCATTTTCTAAAAAAACTAAACATACCGTTGATAATCGTAATCCTGAATTCACTTTTACACTAAATTTCAAAGATGAATCTTGTCAAATTCACTCAAAATCCATAACACTTTCTGGAAGATACATCAAAAGTATGCGGGGTATGTCTCAGAAACAAAAATCTTGTGAAAATTGTTCTGGAAAAGGATGCAGGTTTTGTAATTTTCATGGGATAACTGAATTTGATAGTGTTGAGGGGATGATTTCACAATTAATTTTTGAAAAAATGGGTGGGGCTGTAGCTAAATTTACTTGGATTGGTGGTGAGGATAAACCTAGTTTAGTATTGGGAAACGGTAGACCCTTTTTTGTTAAACTTCAAAACCCTCACAAAAGAAAATTGAGATTAACTTCTAAAAATTTTAATTCCCTAAAAATTAACAACCTCAAAATTGTATCTGATTCTCCAAAAAAACCACTCAAATTCACCTCATCAATAAAGATGAGAATTAGCACAGAATCTGTAATTGAAATTAAAAATCTGAAAAAACTCAAAGATCTCACTAACTCCCCTGTTGTAGTTTATGATGTATCTGGTAAACGCTCTGAGAAGATCATCTCTTCTGTAAAATACAAAAAAACCACTCAAAATGAATTTTCTTTGTTTCTTAAAGCAGATGGTGGTTTACCGATAAAGCGATTTGTAAATGGAGACAATGTCTCTCCTGGAGTTTCATCAATCATTGATAATTCATGTAAATGTCTTGAATTTGATTTTCTTGACATCTATGTATGATGATGATATTTTAGCAAAAATTTCTAATCCTGATTTTTCGGTATTGTAATTGTGAAAATTGTAGGTGGGGATGTCACCAAAATATTTCCTCCATGCGCCTCTATGATTGACTTTACACTTGATAATCCTAACCCTGTTCCTGATTGTTTTGTGGTAAAAAGTGGGTCAAATATTTTTTCAATATTTTCTTTAGGAATTCCTTTACCTGAATCTTTAATTTGGATCACTGTAATACTTTCTATCTCATTAATTGTAATTTCTATTGTTCCTATACCATTTATTGCTTGAATGGCATTATAGATTAGATTAATCATTGCTGTTGAAAATAATCTTTTATCAGCTACTATTTCATAGTCTTTTTTTGGTCTAATCAAATCCACTTTACGTGGAATATTGGTTAAATCAATTGCATCTGTGAGAATTTTTGAAAATTCAATTTTATATTTTCTTGGGTATTGGTCTTTAACATAATCCAGAACGTTGTCTATTTGATGAGTCATTCTTTGTGTTGCACGTTCAATTTTTTCAAATTGATGAATATTTTTGAAATTTAATTCATTTAACATTTTAATATTTTCCATTGATACGCGAATAATTGACAAAGGGTTTCTCATATCGTGAGACATACGTGATGCTAATAATCCAATTGATGTCAATCGTTCATTTTTGAGTAATTCTTTTTGCTGTCCTAATAATTCCGTTTCAAGTTTCAAATTTTTAGTTTGTAATAATTCATCTTTTTCTTTTAGTTTTTCATTTTGTTTTTTAATTTCTTCTTTATCTTCAACAGCTTGCTGTTCATTCTTTTTATGATCTGTTATGTCTGTTCTAAGTGAAACATATGCAATAATTTCATTTTTTGGATTGTACATGGCACGAATTGTAGTTTTGAGCCAGTAATGTGAACCATCTTTTGCTTTGTTTTTTATTTCTCCTTTCCATGTTTCTCCTGATGATATGGTGTGCCAAAGATTTGTAAAAAATTCATCAGAATGTTCATCTGATCGTAAAATGTTGTGTGAACTCCCTATTAGTTCTTCTCGTGAATATTGTGAGAGTTTGAGAAATTCTGAATTTGCGTGTGTGATCACCCCTTTTTCATCAGTTATTGCAAAAATTGAATGCTCATCAATTAATTTCATTAATACCTCAAATGTCAGTGATTGGATATTTGGAATTTGATCTGGTATTTCCATTATTATTTTAGTAAAATGTCATTTTATTAACATGATCTTGATTTTCATGGACATAATCCAATTGATGATTTTTTCTTATTTTCAAAATGATATGCTGCATATTGAAAAATGATAACAATTAACTATAGTATTTTGATGCAAAATAACATGCCAATGAGAAAGAAAAACAAGCACAAACGAAATGCTGATCAAAGAGCTGAAGTACGTAAGAAAAAGAAAGCAAAATCTGGTAAACCTAGATCTTAATCAAATCAACCTTTTTACATTCAGAGTTCTCGAAAAGAAATATTGGATCCGTTAGTGCGTTTTAAAGATGCACATTCTAAAGGTATTATTCCTGATGACATGTTTGACCTTGTAGTCAAGCGTTTTCCTATAGTTGTTGCAGGCATAAATCGCATTGAAAAGGCATCTGGAATTAGATATCCTGTCGCATATGTGGAACCTTCCCTTGTCATCTCATCTCCAAATCCTAATTCATATGAATATGGGATACTATTTGCAAGAACAATTCCTGTCTTATTTGATGAAAAATTCCAGGTTGTAATTCAAATTTCTGCACCATTAATTGCATATGGACTAAAAGGTACGATTCATGCAATATTGGCACATGAATTTTTACATTTTATCGAATTAATCCGAAAAATTTCAAAAATGGATTTACTTTCTGATGAAATTTCAGGAAATCTTTTTGAAAATGTTTACAGTGATGAAACTAGGTTGTTTGAACCTCGTGTAGTTTTCAAAGACAGAACCCTTTTGAATCATATCACAAAAAAATTCCCTGCAGGTTTTCGTGATTATAAGCTTGAAGACAAAGTTACAAAATTTTGGACTGAAAAAAATCTCCCAAAATCAAATATTTCTTTGGATGCAAATAATGTGAAACTATCTGCAGAATCTCTTTCTAAAATTAAATTACCCCCTGCATTCCTTTCAAAAATTGAATTATTGCATGAAAAAAGTCTAAAAATACACAAAAAAAAATTATACTAAATTATATTATTTTAAAATGATGATTTTGAATTGTTTATTGGATAAATTCTGTTAATCCACATTTACCACAAGTATGTCTATCTTTGTGTTGTGACATGTATACTCCTTTACCACATCTTGAACATATTTTTTTAATTCTTGTAACTTTGTCGCCATCTACTTTGAAATATTTGTAAACACTAGGACTAGAACCTTTTTTACCTTTTTTTTCTACAGGCATTATTCTGTTTTCTCCTCTTTTGGTGCTTCTTCAGCTGGTTTTTCTTCTGCTTTAACTTCTGCCTCTTTTGGTGCTTCTTCAGCTGGTTTTTCTTCTACTGGAGCTTCCTCCTTCTTTGCTTCTTCAGCTGCGGCTTCTGCAATCTTTGCTTTTGCTTTATCTAATCTTGAGAAAATTGTTGGATTGACGTGTTTTTTTGCTAATGCTTCGTCTTCATAAACATAGAAAATTCCCGTTACTACAGGCTTTCCAACCTGAGTTTTTAGTCTCATTGGAATCACTACTTTACCATCCAACTTGAACTCTTTAGTGACCATGTCTACTGCTTCCATTTTTTTGAGTTTTCCGCCTAAACCTGCAAAATTACAAGTTAATTCTCTTCTAGATAGAAATGAATTGTTTACGTCTGTAACGGTTTCAATCATGGACATGTATCAAAATCCTCTAGATATTTCATATAAATCTTGATTGAATTTAGCTAAGAAATTTATGAAATCAATAGAAATCATTACTGTGGAACGATACATGCTTCATTTAAAAAATAATGGATTTTTCCCAAAAGATTCTCGTGAACTGATCTATAGGGCCCGAGATCTTGCATCTGATATGGATGCATCAGTTAGAGTTGTTAGAATTGCTAGAAACTTTGTAGAGTTTGATGTTGGTGTGGAAAAAGAAGATCTTGATACCCTTGTTGAAAAACTCTCCCCTATTGGAGAAATTGATAATATTCGTCATGTATTTGAAGAAGAAATAGAAAAAGAAAAAGGAATTTCAGATGGAATTTATTATTTTAACAATGAACGATACTGGGAATGTCATGAAGCATTCGAAGGAGTTTGGAAACAATGTTTTGGAAAAGAAAAAGAAATTCTTCAAGGAATCATCTTATTTGCTGTAGCGTTTGCTCATGCTCAAGAAGATGATCTACGAGTTGGAATTGGAATGCTCAGACGAGTATTGGACAAACTAGGTTCTTCTCCTTCTGAGTATCATTCTATTGATATAGACCGGTTAAGAAAAAAAGCAATTGAAATGCAACAAGAAAAAAAATTAACTATTTTTGAGATTTAATTAATTCCAAAGATTTTGCCACCACTTCTGCACCTTGAATCAAACCGATACTTCCTTTCTTTGCTTGTTCTTCAGTCATTCTAGTTGTTCCATCATTTTTGATAAAGTCTCCTGAAACTATTACTGGCACTGGATCATCGCTATGCCCTTTGTTAATGCAAGGTGTCGAATGATCAGCTGATATTATTATTGCAACTTTACTTGAATCAATATTTTCAACAAGTGTTTTGAAGAATCTTTGATCAATTTCCTCTATGTTTTTCATCTTTCCTATTGCATCTCCATCATGACCAAATTCATCTGGACCTTTGAGATGAACATAAATTGAATTTTGAGTCTCCATAGCTTTTGCAGCAACTTTGGCTTTTTCTTCATAATCTGTCAATCCTCCAGCTTCAAATGCTTTCATTTTGAGAACATCTGCAATTCCAAGTTCTACTGGCATATCTACAATACATGAAAACTTCATTTCATGTTTATCGTTAATTGGGATTACATCTGGAAATTTATTTCCTGCATCTCTAAGTAAAATACAACTAAGTAATTTTTTGCCTTGTTCTTGACGTTTTTTATTAATTTGGCTTTCTTTTAAAATCTTGATTGCTTGCTCTGAAAATTCATTTACTAAATTTGCAGTTAATTTTGAATCTTCATTATCATCTATTGGTAAACATTTTTCTATTTTCAAAAAATCCCCAACAGCTTTTGCTACTCCCATTCCTCCAATGTTACTATATGCAGGATCTGTATTGGTGATTTTTGATGATAATTTTTTAGATTCTGTTCTAATTCGTACTATAACTCTATGTCCAATTGTTGGAGAAACAACAACTGTTGTATTTGGAACTGAAAATTTAATTTTCTCTTCAAGCTCTTTTGCTACTCCGTCTGCATCTTCTTTTTCAATATGTCTTCCAGCTCTTCTATCAATGATTATCTCATCTTTGTTTAATGTTGAAAAATTTCCTCTTAATGCTAAATCTCCATCCTTAAAATCTACTCCAACTCCAATTGATTCTATTACACCTCTTCCTGCATAATCTGCATGTTTGAATTTGTATCCTAACATATTGAATACTGCAATATCTGATTCTGGGGCAATTCCTTTTCCAACAGAAATTACTTCTCCAATTGCACCATTACTGGATATTTTATCTAGTGTGGGTGTATTTGCTGCCTCTAGAGGTGTCTTTCCATCTAAATCTGGATGTGGCAAGTCCCCTACCCCATCTAAAAGAACGTATATCATATGAACATCAGAATTATCCATACTATCCACTGTTAATGCAAGATCAAATGCTGTGCTTTAAATCTTGCAACATAAATTGCGATCAAAACAAACAATCAAAGAAATAATTTTCATTTTTTAAAATATTATTTTTAATCATTGTATTACCTTCATAATTTTTGAAAAATAATTTAATTTATTTTGAATTGTATTTTTTCTAGATCTCCGTAAACGTTTTAACATACATTTTACTTTCAAATACCATTATGGGGGATATGCGCAAAGATTATGTTTCTGAGCGTTTTATGATTGTCTCAAAAAAAGATGATAAAGTAATTGATCCTAAAAAATTACCTTTTGCTCCTGGACATGAAGCAATGACTAACCCCTCTGTCTTATCACTTGTTGCAAGAGAAGGAATGTTACAACGATTGCAAGATAATGAAGATGAATATGTTGAAAATTGGTCAATTAGAGTTTTTGAAAGTAAAAATCCTATAGTTTCAGTTGATGCTGAAAATTCTTACAGTGACAAACCATTCTATAGTGAACCTGCATATGGTTATCATTACATTGTTGTTGCATCCCCTAACCCAAAAGATACTTTTGCTACTATCGATATAGAACAATGGTCAAACGTTCTAGTTGTTGTTCAAGATAGATTGAGATGGCTCTATACTCAAAAAGGTGTAACTTATGTTTCAATTTATGGCGACCATGGTGAACTAGCTGGAAATAAAAATCCTCATCCTCATCTGAATCTTTTAACATTATCAACTATTCCTCCAATAATTGAAGAAGAATCAGAAGCTTCTCATAAAATTCTTAATGAAAAAGGAGTTTGTCACATGTGTCAAACTGTAAATGAAGAGATTGGTGGGCCAAGACAGGTTCTTCAAACAGAAGGATTCATTGCATTTTGCCCTTGGTCCCCTTCATATCCATATGAATTTTGGATTTCTCCAAAAAAACATACTACTCATTTCTCAAAAATCACTCAAAAAGAAATCAATGATTTGGCATTAATTCTACGTTCTACTTTGGGTGGATTATCAAAGACTGTCAAAAATGTATCATATAATTTAGTATTTCATCTCTCTCCTGAAAAGAAAAACAGTAGACAAATTCATTGGCATATTGAAGTTTATCCAATTACAAAATCTTGGTCCGGATTAGAACGCGGTTACGGAATACATCTAAATGATATTTCCCCTGAACAAGCTGCAGAAAAACTTGGAATTGCATGTAGAAAAGAATTAGCCAATCTTGTTGGAATTATATAATTATTTGAATGATTTATTTATCAATTAAAATCTGATAAAATTATGGCAATTGAAAAATGGCTTGCAGTTACTAGTACTGCCTTGTTTGGAATGTTTGCAGGTGAAATGATTTCAATTTATTATTTTATGGGTAATGTACCTACAGATTTTGAATTTGGATTATCGTTTGTCGCAGATCCAAAAATATTTCAATTTATTTCAATTGGAGTAGCTCCTGCAGGAATTTTATCTGCAGTACCTTTCATTATGACAAAACGATATGGTTCAAAACCTATTGGTAGATTAATTATTGCAGGCGGTGTGATTTTGTTATTGGGAATGCTTGTTTGTTATTCTTTGTTGGATACATTAGATGATGTATACATTACAGACATGGTAAAATATACGCCAGTATTGTTTATTGTTTTGTCATTTCCTGTAATGGGTTTTGGAGCGTATTTGACTAAACTCAAACCAATGCGTCCTAAAAAAGACTATTTCTAAATATGATCAAATCTTAATTCGCTTGCAACTTGTTTGAACCCAAGTTTTTCATAAAATTGTTTTACGTCATCAGTACAGTCTAAAATTGTCTTATAGCAACCCCTTTCATTTGCTATTTCTAATAGAAATTTCATAATTTTCTCGCCTATTTTTTGCCCTTGATGGTTTTTATCTACAACCACGTCTTCAATATGCCCTACTAGTCCTCCATTATGAATAAATTTTTGTTCGATTAGTAATGTCGTGGACCCTACCACTTTTCCTCCTAATTCTGCAACTGCAATTGTATAATCTGGGGTAGAATTAATTTTCTCAAAAATTTCTTCAGCTTTCTTTGTTTCAATATTACTAGCTTGTTTTAACGAATCTAATGTGGTGAGAAATCCATTCTGAAGGTCTTCTTTTCTTAATTTTCTTATTATTGGTTCGGTCATCTCTGTTATTTCCTCTTTCCAATTTTTTCAATATACTCTTGTTTAGCTTGTTTGTATGACTCTTTATTTCCGATATCTGTAAAACCATTTTTTGTAATAAAACCACTGACTAATTTTTTCTTATTCATGGCTTTTATGATTAGATCATCCATCCCATATGGTTTATTCTTTGGAATATTTTTCAAAACACCTGGCTCCATTACATAACATCCCATATTGATATTGGCTTTGATTTCTGGTTTTTCTTCCCAACTTACTACTTTGTTTGTTTTTGATGTGTTGATTACACCGTACTCCAAGTTTGTTTTGTATTCGTTAAGACCCATGGTAACAAATGATTTTTTTGTTTTGTGCTGCTTTATCATGTTTCTAAGATTAAAATTAAATATTGAATCCCCGTACACGCAGACAAAAGTATCATCGATAAATTCTTCAGCAGTTTTAAGTTGACCTGCAGTAGCTAGTGGTCTATTTGAAATTGCATATTCTATACTGACCCCAAATTTCTCACCATCTCCAAAATAATCCTCAATTCTTTCTCGAAGATAACTAACGCATAACACAAATGATTTTACACCATTTTTTTTATTCCATTCTATTAGATGTTCCAAAATTGGTTTTTTGCCTAATGGTAACATTGGTTTTGGAGTCTTTATTGTTAATGGGCGTAATCTTGTACCTAATCCTCCTGCTAAAATTACTGCCTTCATGAGTCCTATTTGGTTTGTTGACTATTTATGTTCAAGGATGATTTTAAACTAGAATTTCATCCTGTAATTTTTGATATTTTTTTTAAAATATTTTTTGGTGTATCTCCAAAAATTATTATCATTGGTTCTTTTCCGAAGCCACCAATATGAAAAATAGCATCTGGTGATTTTTTTAAATTTTTGATTGCACTTTTAATTCCCCATTCTATGGTCGAACCTTTATTTTTTACATTAATTGGTTCTTGATTTCTGTCATATTTTGAAACAATAAATTTTAATTTTTTTATTTTTGTAATAGTTGTATTTTGATATTTGATATTTATTGCAGATTGTATTTGTGGAAATTTCTTATTTACTGTTAACAATGCAGTTGCAACATGTTTTGATCCGCCATATTCTAAATCTCCTGCAACTATGACTTTTTTTCCAGCTTTGACGATTCTTCCTGAAATTCCTAGAATCTCTTTCGTTGATTTTGGCTTTTGTTTAGAATATACAAAATTTGTTTGGCATTCTGGGATATTTTTGTAAATATTTTTAATTTTTGTGAATTTTTGAATTGATTCAGACAATTCTATTTCTGTAATATCCTTTTTGTTAATGTCTGTAATTACAATTCCTTTTCCTATTTTCTTAGCATTTTTGATTGAATTATGCGTATATTGTTTGGCAAATTTGAATGCCTCTTTGATTGATTTGTTTTTTGCCAATGAAAATAAAATTGCTGATGCATAATTTCCCCCACTACCATGATTGATTTTTGAAATTTTATCTCCTGAAATCACATATTTTTTATTTTTCTCTAAAATGAAATCTGATATTTTATTTTCTTTTGTTTGAATTCCTGTAATTGATACATTTTTTGCACCCATTTTCTGAATTGTCTTTGCAATTTTTTCAGGTATATTTTTTGAATTAATTTTAGTTTTTGATAAAATTTCTGCCTCGTATTTATTTGGAGTAATTACTGTAGCGAGAGGAATTATGTATCTTTGATAATCTTTGATAGCTGATTTTTTTAACAATTCTCCTCCTGTTGTTGATTTAATCACAGGATCTACTACTATTGGAATTTTTAATTTCTTTAATTGTTGATAAATTATTTTAATTATTTCTGAATCATACACCATTCCTATTTTTATTCCATCAATTTTAAAATCAGATAACACCAATTGCAATTGATTTTTCAAAATATTTACAGAGACTGGTTCAACTTTTCCAAATTTCAAAGTATTTTGTCCGGTAATTGCTGTAATTACTGTTAACCAATACACATTATCTGTTGAAAATATTCTAAGATCACTTTGAATACCTGCTCCTGATGATGGATCAGAACCTCCAATTGAAAGTAAATTCACGATTTCTATTTGTATTGTGTACTAATCTATTTTTCCTTTATTTTTAATTTTATTTTTTGTAATAGGAATTTTATACTTTGTTGATTCACATTATTTTATGACCAAAATTCCTTTAATTGATGATTCATCTCCTGAGGAATTGAAATGCACAACATGTTTGTTACCAATGCAATATCAAACAAAGAAAGACGGTAAATTTTTGTGGCAATGTTTCAAGTGTGGAAAACAATATCTTGTATCTGATTTAACTTCTAATGTTGATGAGTCTTGGAGTCCGCCTAGGTAAATAATATGTCTGAAATCGAATTGCTCAAATCAGAAATTCAAAAACTCCGAAATTATATTTTATTAGAAGAATCTGAAATTGAATTTAAAAATAGAGTTGATGAAATAAAACAAAATTTTCAAAATTCACCTGATTTAGAAAGATTAACTGTGCCTATATTAAATCGAATTAAGCAAATTCAATCTGAAAAGTCATCCATCGCATCTGACTTAAAATTAAATTAATTTCTAAGTTGATGATTGCTTTACACAATCATTAGAGCAAAATTCATCTTTCATGCTTTGAAATTCTCTACCACAATGCATACACTCCCTAATCAATCGCACAATACTATATCGTGATTATTACATATAAGACCGATCAGATCTATTATTATAGTATGAATAAATTATTCATTTTTTACTTTTCATGATTGTTTAAATCAGGTAATTGTCCGTGGATTGTTATGGCAACTCAGATGACTGCTGCACGACGTGGTGTAGCTACTGATGAAATGAAACAAGTTGCAAAGGATGAGGATGTTTCACTAGATTGGTTAATTTCAAAAATTGCACGCGGTTCAATTATTATTCCAAGTAATAATACTCGACCTCAAAAAATACATAACGTTGGAATTGGTAAAGGTCTTAAAACTAAAGTAAATGTAAACATTGGAACTTCTACTCTAAATGTGGATTTAGATGCTGAAATCGAAAAAGCAAAAGTTGCTTTAAAATATCATGCAGATACAATTATGGATCTTAGTGATGGAGGAGATGTCAAACACATTAGACGTACTCTTTTAGAAAACGCACCTATTACTTTTGGAACCGTTCCAATTTATGAGGCTTACAATTATGGAATTGAAGTTCATAAAAATCCATTAAACTTAACTGAAGATGATTATCTAAATGCATTTGAAAATAATGCAAAAGATGGAGTTGATTATACTACAATTCATTGTGGGATTACAAAAGATATTGCAAAGAGAATTCTAAAAGTTCAGCGATATGGTGGAGTTGTAAGTAAAGGTGGAACTATTACTGCTGCATGGATGTTAAAACATGATAAAGAAAATCCATACTTGACTCATTATGATTATCTAATTGAAATTGCCAAAAAATATGATGTGACATTTAGTCTTGGAGATGCCCTTAGACCAGGCTCAATTTTGGATTCTCATGATGAATTACAAGTTCAAGAAATGATTAACATTTCACAATTAACAAAACGTGCTCATGAACAGGATATTCAGGTAATGGTGGAGGGTCCTGGACATGTTCCATTAAATGAAGTTGCAGCAAATGTTCGTTTAGCAAAATCTCTAATTGGCGATGTTCCGTATTATGTTCTTGGTCCTTTAGTAACTGACATTGCATCTGGCCATGATCATATTGCTAGTGCAATTGGGGCTGCAGTTTCTGCAAGCGAGGGGGTTGATCTTTTATGTTATCTTACTCCTTCTGAACATTTAGCTTTACCAAACGCTGAAGAAGTAAAAGCTGGATTAATTGCCTATAGAATTGCTGCACATGCAGGTGATCTTGTAAAAATTCGTGAGAAAGTAATCAAATGGGATATGGATATGACTGAAGCCCGACGTACTTTGGATTGGGAAAAACAACTTGCATTATCTATTGATCCTGAAGAAGCGGCAAAAATTCATAGTAGAACTGGACAACATCCTGGAAATAATGTACCTTGTACTATGTGTGGAGGTGCATGTGTTTACATGATGTTACCACAACAAAAGAAATACGAAAAAGAAAATGATAATTTACAACAAGTTGAATAATACTTTTTGAAGACTGGGAACTGTTTCATAGTTTTCTAATTCTTCAACATTAATCCATTTGAATTCTGAATTTTCCCAATTGAGTTTTACTGTTGGATTTTTTGATTCAAACAAAAATGGAAATATTTCCCATTCATGGTTTTCATATTGAGGTGAATTAATTCTCATCTCCTCTGCAGATTTTATCAATGTGATGTCCTCTTCAATTATTCCAGCTTCTTCAAAAATTTCAATCTTTGCTCTTTTTAGTGGCGGTTCATTATTTTCAATGATACCGCTAATCCCTGCCCATAACCCTTTCATTGATTTTACTTTATTGCTTCTTTTTAGAATTAATAATTTTTCATTATCTTTAATGAATGATGTAACAATTTTTGTTGAACGCATACCCGCTATTTTTCAACGGCTTTGACCATTTTTGATAGCTTTTTGTAGGATTCATTGACATCTGAATGCTTTGCTAGTCTTTCTTGACATTCTTTGATGTAATTTACCACCTCTTCTGTTTTTGATTCTTGAACTGCTGTAAGTAATCGTCCGATATCCTTCCACAGGTCTTCAGCTATTCTACGAATTTCCGGATTTGCAATAATTGTTTCAATTAATTCTGGAGATTCTGTCATGATACTTTCTGCTAATGTTTTTTGTACTCTGAAAGTTGTTCCTGACATTTTTTCAGTTAGAATTGATTTTTCATCTTTTGAAATTATGTTTGCAAAAACTAAATTCATTAAATGAGTTAATCCTAATATCATTGCAATTTTTTTGTCATGTTCAGCTGCATCAATTGTAACAAAATTTGCCCCTGCAAATAATGTCTTGGCCATTGTTAATTCTTTTTTGGCATCTTTAATTGGAACTGAAATAATATTTTGACCTTTTAATGTTTTAATTCCTGGACCAAACATTGGATGAATACAAATAGGATTGATTTTTGTTGGCATTTTTGATAAGGATGATACCACTTTAGATTTTTCAGATGAAATCTCGATAAGATAAGTACCTCTTTTCATCTCTTTTGCAATTAATCTGATAATTTCTGGGGTTCTTCTGGTTGGGGTACACAATACTACAAAATCTGCTTGTAAAATTCCTCCTACTAGAGATTCTGTTACTATGACGTCTTTTCCAACGACTTTATTTTCTGAATCATGACCTGTTACTTCATAATCTGCATTTGAAAAATATTTTGTAAACCATTGCCCCATTTGACCCCCGGCACCAATAATTGTAATTTTCTTTTTCATTATTTATCCTTAATATTCTCCCTAAGTATATTCATTCCTTCAACCAATGTTTCTTCATTTTGACACGCAGATATTCTTATGAAATTTTTATAATCTCCAAATCCCTCTCCTGGTGCAACTGCTAGACCTTTTTCAAGCATAGAATTTGCAAATTGGACCCCATCAAATCCTTCTTTATTGAGTCGTGCAAAAATGTACATGGCACCATCTGGAATGACAAAATCTAATCCTAATTCATTTGCCTTTTGTGCCAACACCTCTAATCTACTTTGAACTGTATTAGTATTATCGGATGTGTCTGCTTCTAGTGCCTTCATGGCAACATATTGTATGGGTTCTGAGACATTTGTGAGGCATAATGCTTCTAATTTAGCCATTTTTTCAATAATTTTTGTGTCAGCTATCCCATACCCTATTCTAAATCCTGTCATGGCATGTGATTTTGAAAATGATTGAGTGATTATGCTTTTTTCATAATTGTAACTTAGAACACTTTTCCAATTGGATTTCGCATATTGTGAATATATCTCATCACTAAGTACGTAGAGTTGGTTTTCTTTTGCAAGTTTGATTATTTCATCTTGTAATTTTTCTGGAAGAATTTTTCCTGTTGGGTTGTTTGGATAGTTTAGTACGATCATTTTTGTATTTGTGTTAATTGTATTTTTGATTTGTTCTATTGATGGTTCCCAATTTTGTTCTAATGTTGTATTGATTGTTCTAACTTTAATTCCCGCATTTAATGCACAGTCTTTGTATGCTGGCCATGCAGGTTCTATCACAATCATTTCATCTCCTGGATTCAAAAGCGTTGTAATGGCAGTAAAAATAGAAAATCTTGCACCCGGACTTACGATGATATTCTCTTGTGTCACATTTGTGTTAAATTTTTCAGAAACATATTTTGCAAGAACATCTCGAAAAACTGGCATTCCTCTTGCTTGCCCGTATTTCACAAACCCCTTATCAAATACTTCATTTAATGCATTTTTAACAATTATTGGTGGTAAAAAGTCAGGTTCTCCAACTTCCATATGGATAATTTTTTTCCCTTGTTGTTCTAATGATTTTGCTTTTAAGAAAATTGAGAGATGTGTTTGTTTGTTACTTGATTGAACCTTAATTGATTCATTTAAAAGAAAATTTAAAAATTTTGTTGCAATTGTTTCATCAAGTTTTAAATCATTACATAATGAAATTACTTTATCTCGTAAATTCTCTTCACGTAATTCATCTGTAACTCCTTTACCTATGCTTTTCTTAACTTCTCCAATTTCTTTTGCAACTTCTGTTCTGGTTTTCAATAATCGTATCATCTCTAAAGTGATCTCATCCATCTTATTTCGAAGTTCGTTGATGTCTGACATTTTCTTATAATATAGGCTTAATTGCGCCTGAAAGAAGTGCATGATCTGCTATTGTAAGAGCTACAAGTGAATCTACTACTGGTGGAGCTCTTGGCACCACACATGGGTCATGTCTTCCTTTAACTTGGAGAGTGGTTTCTTTTTTTGTTTTGATATCTATAGTGGATTGTTTTTGTGCAATTGATGATGCTGGTTTAAATGCAATTCTCATAGTAATTGGCATTCCATTTGAAATTCCTCCAAGAATTCCTCCAGAATTATTTGTTTTTGTTATAATTTTTCCATTTTTGACTGTGTACAAATCATTATTTTCAGAACCATAAAGTTCTGATCCTCTAAACCCTGAACCAAATTCTACTCCTTTTACTGATGGGATTGAAAACATTGCTTTACTCAAATCTGATTCTAATGAACTAAAAATTGGTTCACCTAATCCTACTGGCAACTTTGTTGTTATTGATTCAATTATCCCTCCTAGTGAATCTCCTTTTTTCTTTGCATCCAGGATACTGATTTTCATTTTTTTTGCTGTGTTAATTTCGGGACATCTTACATCATTTTTATAAATTGATTTTATCATTTTTTCATTAAATTTATTTTCCATTTTTATTTTACCAATCTGAGATGTAAATGAATGAGTTTCAATTCCTAATGTCACTTTAAGTAATTTTCTTGCAATAGCTCCGCCCATTACGTGTGTTGCAGTTAATCTTCCAGAAAATCTTCCACCGCCTCTATAATCGTTATATTGATTGTATTTTATCATTGCAGGATAATCTGAATGACCTGGTCTTAACTTTGTTTTCAAATTTTCATAATCTTTTGATTTCTGATCACTATTACGAATTATCATAGTGATTGGAGCGCCTGTGGTGTGACCTCTGAATACTCCTGAAACAATTTCAACAATATCTCCTTCTTTTCTTTGAGTAGATATCAAATTTTGACCTGGTTTTCTTTGGTCAAGCATTTTTTGAATATCTTTTTCATCAATTTCTAATCCTGCAGGACATCCGTCTAATATGGCACCAATGGCTTTCCCATGACTTTCACCAAAACTTGTTAAAACAAGACGCTGACCAATAGAACTTCCCGGCAACATACTAACAATGTTAAATGATGTTTATAATCGTGTTTGAGCCCCACTTTTTAGGCGTATTTTCTAGAATTGGGCTCAAAAATGACCTTTTTTCTTGATTTACAATTTCTCCTTTTAATGGAATTTTCTCAAAACCCATTTTATTGAACTTTAATTTTAGCCCCGAGATTATTCATTTCTTCTATAAAATTTGGATATGATACATTTACTGATTCTGGGTCAGAAACTGTACAATCCCCCACATACATTCCTGCGATACAAAATGCCATGAATAATCTATGATCGTTTTCAGAATTTAATTCTGCACCGTTTAGATTTTCTGTTGACTCTAAAATCAAACCATCTTCTTTTTCTTGAACTTTAATTCCAAGTTTTATAATTTCTCTTGAAACAATTGCAATTCTATCTGTTTCTTTTAATCTTGCATGTTTCACATTTGTAATCTCTATTGGATTAGATGTGTTTAATGCTAAAATTGCTAGTGGCGGTAAAAGATCAGGTGAATTACTTAAATCAAATTTTCCACCATTTAATTTTTCAGGAGATTTAATTTTTATTTCATCTTCATTGATAATTACTGTAACTCCTAACTGTTCTAATATGTCTAGAAAAACTTCATCCCCTTGAGGGAGAGTTCCTAAATCTCCTTTAATTATTATCTCCTCCCCATTTAAAACAGCAGCAGACAACAACAAAGCTAGACTAGAAAAATCTATTGGAACTGTAAATGATGCATCTTTGTAAATTTGTGGAGTGATGTTGTATCTTTTGTATGGAATTAATGTTTGAACAGTAACTCCAAATTTTCTCATTGTTGCAATTGTTGCATCAAGATATGGTTTTGAAACTAAATTTCCTTCAATGTTCAGATTAATTCCTTTTTCTGTTAATGGTGCACAAATAAATAATGATGATACAAATTGACTAGATAAATTTCCAGGAATTGTAACATCTCCTCCTAAAATTTTTCCTCTAATTTTGATTGGTGGTTTCCCATCAATTGATTGGCAATGTGCTCCGATACTTTCTAGTGCATCTAAGAGTGGCTGCATTGGTCTTTTTTTGAGACTTTCATCTCCTGTTAGTATAATTTCATTTGAAAACAAACTAGCTATGCCTGATGCAATTCTAATTGTAGTTCCTGAATTTTCCGTGTTAATTTCTGGTACATTTGTGCCTAGATTGATGGGGTTTTTGATAATTATTGATGAATTTTGTATTTCAATTTCTGCTCCAAATTTTTTACATGCCTCAATTGTTGCAGTGATGTCTGCTGAATTCAATACGTTTTCTACTTTACTGTTATTTCCTGCAAGAGATGCAAGAAATATCGCTCTATGTGAATAACTCTTGTTTGAAGGACAAACTAGTTGTCCTGAAATCCTTGATTTTTCAATTTTACACTTCATGAACTTCAGCCTTTTTGTTACTAATCTTTGAAACAATTACTCTGCCTTCAAGACTTGAAAATACTTTTTTGATATTTGCCTCGTTTTCTTTTTTTGTGATTGCAGCAATTGATGGTCCATTTCCAGATACTGATGCAGCTAGTGCTCCTTTTTCAATCAAGTTTGTAATTATTTTAGGATCTGAATTTAAAATCGATGCTGTTGCTAACCCATTAATTATCATTGATTCCCAATAATTTGTTTTTCTTGCTAATTCCCATGCGTTTTCAAATACTGATGATAGTATTTTCAGATTTTTTAAATTGCCACGTTTTCTATTTTTTGGAATAAAAATAACTGCAATTAGATTTGATGGTGCTTTTTCAAAATGAATTCTTTTTCTTTTTGCATTATCTGTAATGTTGAATCCTCCATAATAACATGAACATGCATCATCATATGCTCCAGTAATGCTTACTTTGGTTTCAATTGATGCTTCTACACCTGCAAGTAGAATTTGCTGATCAGTGAATTTTGGTTTGAAAACTTTTGCACAAACAAGTGCAACTGCTGATGATATTGCACTAGAACTTTTTAATCCATATCCTGTTGGGATTTCTGAGTCCAAAGTAATTATTATTTTATTTTTCTCTAAATCTTTTTTAGAAACAATTTTTTCAATTGTTTTATTTATTAGACGTGAACTTAGGCTTTTATTTTCTGATTTAATTGTAATCCCTTTTCCAGGACTTGTCTCAATTTCTGCAATTACTTTCAAATCTATTCCTAAAGTTGCTCCTTTTTGGTTAGCAATTGCATTGACTAGAGAAACTGCTCCATGAACTGTAGCTCTTGCTTTTGCCATCAGAATCCTCCTAACAATGCCTTTTTCATCGTATTATAAGGTGCTTCCATATTATGCCAAATCTCAAATGCGCGTGTTGCTTGTCCTAAAAGCATCTCATATCCATAAATCACAATTGCATTATTCTCTTTTGCTTTTTTGATAAAGTCTGTATTCATTGGCATGTATACAATATCATAAACTACTGTTTTTTCATTTATTCCATCTAATGAAATTACACTTTCTTCATTTTTCAATCCTATCGATGTTGCATTTACTATGATGTCGTAGTTTTTTGCAGAACCATTTACGTTTTCAATTTTTAACACATCTGCTGTTAATCCAATTTTTTCTGCAAACTCTGATAATTTTTCTGCATTTTCAAGTGTTCTGTTTGCTATGGTGATGCTTTTTGCTTTTTCTTTTGCAAATCCTGCAACAATTGCTCTTGCTGCACCTCCTGCACCTAACAACAGTATTTTTTTATTTATTATTTCTATTTCTTTTTTCTTAAATGGTTCTAGAAATCCATCCATGTCTGTGTTGTATCCTTTGAGGATTCCATCAATGTTTACAATAGTATTTGCTGCCCCAATCAAACTACATGATTCATCAATTTTATCTAAAAATTTCATTATCTCAATTTTATGAGGTATGGTGACATTGAACCCGCTTATTTTGATTTTTTTTAAACCCTCTATCCCTTCTTCTAATTCTCCTTTGGGAATTCTATATCCGATATATGAGCAATCTAAATCCAATTCTCTAAATGCTGCACTGTGAATGTTTGGAGATAATGAGTGATTAATTGGATCTCCAATAACTGCAAATGTTTTACCCATCTTATTTTTCTGAGTTATATGATTGATTTAAACTCTCAATTAATTGTGTGATTATTTTTTTAGATTTGTGATTTTCTTTATTTCATCCACACTAAACTGACCTGGGGCAATTGCTTTTCCTAGAGAAACATAGGTGTAAGGACTCCCTAGATATAGGCATAAAATTCTTGAAATTCTACCAAAATCCCCCATTGCAAATGAAATGAGGTTATTTTTTCCTTTTTTACTGTACAGCTCTAACATTCTAGTAGAATCATTCGTTGATTTTGCTGTACTGACAATTTTTACATTTGATGAGAATTTAGACATTTGATTTAACTTCTTTTTTAATTCTAAAGTGCTTGGTGTTTTTTTGAAATCATGCCATGAGACAAGTAATTTTGTTTTTGTTGATTTTAGGTATTTTACTAATGATGTATTTTTCTTTAATGTGTTGTATTCAATATCTAACAAAAATGGAGAATACTCTGCAATTAATTTTATAATTGCAATCCTTTCTTTCTCATTTCCTGAAAACTTTCCTCCTTCTGTTTTAGGTCTTAATGTACATACTATTTTGTTTAGATCATTTTTGATAATCTCTAACGCTTCTGGAACTTGTTCAATTTTTAAAAAATCTAATCTAACTTCAACATAGTCTGATTTTTTTAAAGCAATTTTTAATACTTGTTTAATTTTAATTGGTGTTTTTTCTGCAATTGAGACACATGTTTTGTATTTCATTTTTCTAGTATGTACTCATCAGAAACTTCCATTCCAAAATGTCTACCTGTGGCAGGTTTTGAATGAACCATTACAATATCTCCTTTTTTTAGATGTGTGACTGAGACTAGTTGTCCATTTGATTTTACAAATCTAATTGTTTCTGCATCTTGTGCAATTATTCCTCCTGTTTCTCCATCAACTGAAGCTTTGATCATTAACATTGGTCTTCTTTCAATCTTTGATCGTCCTACTGTTGCTCTTCTTGCTTTACCTTTTGAGTTGAGAATTAATACCTCTGATCCTGTTTCAACTTCTGATAGATAGTTAGTTGTACCGTCTGGTGATAATGTATAGCAATGAACTGCACCGGCATTTACTCTAAATGGTCTTGGTGATGTAAATGATGATCCTACTGATTCATTGTGAACAAGAAACAAAAAGTTTGATCTACTTCCAATTAACATACCTTCACCTTTGTGAAGCATTGATGCTGTATCTACACAAACTCGTTCACCGTCCCCTACTTCTTTAATCTCAGTAATCTTTGCAGGTTTCATTTCAAAACTCTTGGTTCCAAGGTAAACCATTACTTCTCTTACCTCGTTAATTGAGGATGTACTGAAGATTACTCCATCTACTCCTACTTCTAAAATAGAAAACATTTTTCTGACTTCTTCAGGTGTTCTTGCAATTGCAAAAATCTTGGTGTGTATTTTATGGAGTTTAGCAATAATATTCTCTAAAGGAATTATTTTCCAATCTTTTACTTCTACGACAACAAAGTCTAATCCTTTTTTTGCAATTTTAAGAACATCATCGATATCTGAATTTGATAATACTTTGAATTTTCTTCCAACTTTCTTACCTTTTGGTTTTTTTGCACCCTCTTTCTCAAGTACCACATAGTTTGCAGCATTTGATGGAAAAACAGTTTGTAATTTTGTTTTTTTCTTGCCTAGTTTTTTTGGATCCAAGTAAACCATTTTGATTCCTTCTTCTTGTAATTGAGGAAGAAATTTGGTTAATTGTGCTTGAGACACTTTTGGTGCAACAATGAGTTCTCTTGTTTTACTCAATTTTTTTCATTGCTTCCTTTGCTGTTCCTTTTCTAAAAATAATTTCAGCTAATGCTGATACCATTTTTTCAGGTGTTTTATGTGCAAAGATGTTTCTACCATATGTTACTCCTTTAGCTCCTGCAGTCATTGCATCTTCGGTCATTTGAAGAATATCTAAATCTGTTTTAGCTTTTGGTCCACCTGCAATTACAATTGGAACTGGTGTACTCTTTACAATTTTTGTAAATGAATCAATGTCTCCTGTGTAAAGTGTTTTCACAATATCTGCGCCACATTCTGCGCCAATTCTTGCAACATGTGCAACAATTTCTGGGTCATGTGGATCTTTGATATTTTCCCCTCTAGGATACATCATTGCTAAAAGTGGCATTCCCCATTTATGACATTGATCTGCAGTCATTCCAAGTTGCTCTAACATCTCTGGTTCTTCTTTTCCTCCAATGTTGATGTGTAATGATACTCCGTCTGCCCCCATTGCAGCTGCCTCTTTTACAGTACCTGTTAACATTTTGCGATTAGGTGATAATGACAATATTGTACTACTTGAAAAATGAACTAAAACTCCAATTTTGGGTGGCTTTGGTAATGTTTTGAGAATACCTTTGTTGATAATTACACTTGTGAGTCCATGTCCTTCACATTTGTAAATTGTTGATGCAGGATCTTCAAGGCCTTCAATAGGTCCATTTGAAATTCCATGATCCATTGGAATACAAAGCATTCTTCCTTTTCTGAGAATTCGATTAAGTCTAATTTGATTTCCTGATACCATGTGTTGATCTCGTTTTTGTGCCCTACTTAAAAATAACGTGAATCATTACACTCTGATTTATTGAGAATTGAGCACAAATTACTGACTTTAATCTAATTCATTTTTTGTAAATTTTTTCTACCAAAGATTAAATAGAAATTCTAAAAGATGAAAAACAATTGAGCCAAACTACTGAACAAATACAAAAAAGTGACATCAGCGATATTTTAGAAAATTCTCTAAACGGTCAAAGACCTGGTCCTGATGATTGTCTTCGTCTTTTAGAATCTGATGATGTTCATCTAATGGGATTAGTTTCTGGACATTTAACTAGAAAACAATTTGGCAAAAAAGCATCTTTTATCAATAATATTATTTTGAATTATACAAATGTCTGTATCACTGATTGTAAATTTTGTGCATTTTACAGATCACCTGGAGATGACGAATCATATACGTTAACTTTAGATCAAATTGAATCTAGAGTAAAGACTGCATCTGAGATGTTTAACATTCGTCAAGTCTTGATTCAAGGTGGACATAATCCAAATCTAAAGATAGAATATTATGAAGATGCGTTTAAAATGATTCGTGAAAAATTCCCAAAAGTTGGGGTTCATGGATTGTCTACCTCTGAAATTGATATGGTTGCAAGAGTTGAAAAATCATCTACTAAAGAAATTTTATCTAGACTCAAAGATGCTGGATTACAATCAATGCCCGGAGCTGGGGCTGAAATCTTAGTTGATTCTGTCAAAGATGTAATTAGTCCAAAGAAAATTTCTAGCGCTGATTGGATTAGAATCATGGATGAATCTCACTCTCTTGGAATTCCATCTTCTGCAACTATGATGTATGGTCATGTTGAAAACAAAAATGATATTGTTGAACATTTTTCTAAACTTGTAAAATTACAAGAAAAAACTAAAGGCTTTATGGCATTTATCCCCTGGAATTTTGAACCAAATAACACTTTGATGCAAGAAGAGGGAATCGCCACAGCTGGAACTGGTGGGGTTCAATTGTTAAAGATGATTGCAATTTCTAGAATGATTTTTGATGGACTTATTCCTCATATCCAATCTTCATGGCTTACAAATGGTGTGGGTATGGCTCAACTAGCTTTACAATATGGGGCTGATGATTTTGGGGGTACGCTCATTGGAGAAGAAGTTGTCTCATGTACTGGTGCTCGTTCTACTGAATTAACTGATAAAAAAATTATAGATGCTATTCATCAAATTGGATATGCTGTAGAAGAAAGAGATAATTTCTATAACCCAATTAATTTATCATAATCCATAATCCGACCACTTTGAATCTACTAGATCTTTTGTTTTGTCATCAACTTTGACTTGTTGTTGAATTTCTCTATTGTACCCCTCTTCTTTTGTTTTTTGTGTTGCATCAATTCCCATTTTAGATCCTAAATTGACTAGTGGTGATGCTGGATCTAAAGTATCCGTTGGTGTGTAATTGATTATTGTTGTGTCTCGTGCAGGATCTGCTCTGGTTGTAATTGCCCAAATTACATCATTGATGTCATGAACGTTGACGTCCTCATCTACTACTACAAACATCTTTGTTAGGGATAATTGCCCCATTCCCCATAATCCCATCATGACTTTTTTTGCTTGACCTGGATATCTTTTTTTAATTGAAATAATTGCAAATCCTTGAAACCATCCAGCTGCTGGCATGCTAAAGTCTACTACTTCTGGTTGTAACATTTGGATTAATGGTAAAAATGAACGCTCAATTACTTTACCAATGTATGCATCCTCAAGAATTGGTTTTCCAACAACTGTTGTAACGTAAATTGGATCTTTTCTTCTCATAATTCCGGTTAATGTGAATGTAGGGTATGGTTCAACTGGAGTATAGTATCCTGTGTGATCACCAAATGGACCTTCATCTCTAATGTCTGCTGGGTCTACATATCCCTCTAAAACAATTTCAGCATTTGCTGGAACTTCTAAATCAATAGTTTTACATTTCACCATTTTGATTCCTTCTTTTCTTGTAATTCCTGCAAACAGATACTTGTCTAATCCTTCTGGGACTGGTGCAATTGATGAAAAAATTGTTGCAGGTTCTCCGCCGATAATTATTGCAGTTGGAATTTTTTCTCCCTTTTCTTTAGAGATTTCACCATGATGTGCACCTCGTTTGTGTTTTTGCCAATGCATTAATGCATGAGTTTTATCAATTATTTGAATTCTGTAAACTCCTAAATTTCTTACACCTGTTTCTGGATGTTTTGTTGCAACTAATCCTAGAGTGATAAATTTCCCTGCATCATTTGGCCATGATTTCAGAATCGGTATGTCATCAAAGGATGCATCACTTGATGTTACTTCTGTTACTGGTCCACTTGTCTCTGATTTTGGAAATGATGCTGTCATCTTTGAGAGTTCTGGAAGTTTTTTAATTTTATTTATTAATCCTGATGGCACATCCATCTTTGTCATATCTGTAATTCGTTTACCAATTTCAGTAAAGTCTGTCATTTCTAGTCCTATCTCTAATCTTTTCATTGAACCAAATGCATTCCCTAAAACTGGCATATCAAATCCTTTAACATTTTCAAAAAGAATTGCAGGACCATTTGAGTACATTCCTCTTCTTAAAATCTCTGCAATTTCTAAATCTGAATCCACTTCTGTTTTTATTCTTTTTAACTCTCCATTTTTTTCAAGTTCGGAAATAAATTCATGAATACCTTCAATTGGCATATTGATTCTCAAGTCAGTTCAAGTATAAGCTTAACTGGATTTAGCATGAAATCTTTAAAATTATTTTAGCTATTGGAATTTGATTTCTATTTTGTATGTAGATATTTTCTAAATACTGTTAATTCACATTGGTGGTAATTCTGTTTTTTTATCATGACCACCAGATCCAAATTTACAGTAAAAACACATTTCTGATTCCATATACTTTAATTGAATAATTTTGATTGCTCCTAGTTTTAGAGCAATTTTTGTAAGTAGTCTGTATTTTAATGGCATTGCAGGAATTACTTCATCTGTATACACTTTGTAATGATCAGGACAAAATTTGAGTGTGACTTTGGATGGCTCTTTACCTTTTTCATTTACTTGTTTTGTAAAGTTGATCTGCTCTCGGATGTATTCGTGTTTTGGACATGGGCAGTTTTTACCTCCTGGATGTTTGTATGCTGGAATATTTTTCCAATCAAATTCTGGAAACTCTTTTTCAAAATCATCCATAACATTGTATGTAATTTGTGCTATAAAACTTGATCAGGATTGAAAATAATATTCAACCCAAATGTACATAAACCCCGCACCATTCATCAAATTTCATGGCAGCTGCTAAAAAGCAAACAAAAAAAGATCTTGAAAATAAGATTGCCGAATTAGAAGCAAAATTAAATCAACTTTCTACCCAGCTAACTAAACCTGCAGAGGTAAAACCAGCTGAAGTAAAACCAGCAACAACAAAGCCAAAGCCTACATTGCCAAAAGGTACTGCTGAAGCATCAAAACCAGCTGAGACAGCATCCAAACCTGCAACAACAAAGCCAAAGCCAACATTGCCAAAAGGTATGGAAGAAAAACCAGTTGAAGCACCAAAACCAGCTGAGACAGCATCCAAACCTGCAACAACTGTACAAGCAGCATTAGAGAATG
>Ga0257124_1000639_pt1 | contig 35087 bp, 27 predicted proteins | sample SI106_150metaG_FD_190154 | JGI IMG/M metagenome (GOLD analysis project Ga0257124, IMG submission 190154) | Marine microbial communities from Saanich Inlet, British Columbia, Canada - SI106_150 | ecosystem: Environmental > Aquatic > Marine > Inlet | place: Canada: British Columbia | collected...
GGGTAAAAATTCCAGGAGCTGACTACAATGAAGGACAAATGGCAGTTTGGAGCGTCACAAAAAAAGTAATAACATTTGTGAGGTAATGGTCGGGGCGACTGGATTCGAACCAGCGACCTCTTGAACCCCATACCGGTTTAAGTATACTAGTTTTTCTTTGGTTTGTTTATATGTACTTTGGTTTATTAAGGTTTATGGCCAAAACGGATAGATTTTGTTTCTATTTGTTTTGGCCTATTTTGATTACGGAGTTCACATTTAGTTCACACCCAGACCCCCCTCATTACAACTCCTTTCAGAAAATTGGCATATAAAGCGTAACTATACTGTAACTCAGGATTACGTTTCAGCTGTAACAACATGGGAAGTGGGGCAATGGGTAGGGCATTCATCAGACTATATCACCGAACAGTATGGACATCTTTGTCCTAAGAGACGGGTGATTGATAAACTAGTGGTCTAGCTTGTAGTGTTTTGATTTTTTTGTAGAATCTTTGATTGGCAATCAAAAACCCTCCCATGTTGGTCAGTATTTACTCATGATTGTAAGTTTGTGTTAATAATTTACTGCAAAATTGCTTCGAGAAAAGGATGGTTTTAACTCAATTTAATGTCTTTTTCATAACGGGACCAACTTAATAAGCTCCGGTATAAGCGTCATGCAACCACTATTTATGGCTTATTGCGAGAGGTACGCATTATTTTGTAGCTTCCTTAAAATATATGTTCAGAGCCTATGGAGAGTGTCGTGTCCAATAAGAGTTAACTATCAATAAAAGTGCCAGATGTAAATGTTCTAAGACGTTTGAAATTAGTGAACAAATAGAGGACAATAATGTTACAATGCAGGTGTTCGGATCTAAAAGCATCTTCATGTATTTTATATAATTTTTCAATTAAAAGGAGGTTAGAATGATTAAGCGTTTCTATTTTATGGTAGTGTCAGGATTAATTACTATCGGTGTTATATCATTTCTCGGATTAATAACTGAAGGCATTGCTTCAGAAAATACTGACTGTGGTGCAGGCAACGTTAGTAAATTAAAGTATGCAGACCCTGTAAAGGATATTCATCTATATCTTAATGCTTTTCACATTGCCAAGAATAACCCTGATTTCGAGGTAGAAGCTCATCACTATTGTTCTATGCGTAATCTTGATGTCACTGGTGAAGATATACACCAATGCGTTATATACGATTCTAATGTAGCACCTGCCAAACTTCTCGGTATTGAATATATTGTTAGCAACAACACATATCAAGCATTACCTGCCGGTGAAAAAAAGTACTGGCATCCCCATGCTTATGAAGTGATTTCAGGGCAGCTTATTGTTCCGGACTTACCGGATATGGGTGATGCTGCTCTTGAGGGCTATATAAAAAGTTGGGGAAAGACGTTTCATACGTGGCCAGACCCTGGCACAGATGTTCCTCTGGGAGAACCTCTCTTGATGTGGTCTGCTGGTGCAGATGGGCAGATTAGTCAAAAGATGATTGATAAACGTGATAAGAAGTTCAATATATCATCTGATGATTTACGCAAACGACGACAGAAATATGGTTATCAGGTTCCAACGGTAGATCTTCCTGCATCTATTGATGAGGATGGAAAACTATGGACCAGTAAGGGTCCGGATGAGCCTAAGCGGTTAAAATAAAAAAGGGATCTTATTATACAAGTGAGGGATAGTGTAGATATTATCCCTCGCTTGTATTAATATTGCTAGATTTCAGGCATTATTTTGATATGTATTTAATGTAATACTCTCCTCTTTATCCTTCCCATTGTGCACCTCTTCTCTCGCTTAGAACTAAACAAAGTTTTTAGATCTTTTTATTAATAGTCTTGAACTTATTAAGAACGAAACGGGTCAAGTCTTTCATAACCGCAATTCAGTATGAAGGAAAAAGTATTTTCATATCAATAGTCATCAGCTCTTGCAGTACTAAAGATTTTGTTGAATGCTACATATTAGCTCTGTGTGTATAAGTCTGCATTGTGTGTGGTCGATTAGGTGAGTTTGTGTTTATAGAAAATAAGGTAGCCATACAGGTATAGTGGTTGTAAGAGATGAAGATTCGTTGGGGAGAGAAGGGGAGTTGTCCGCAAGGAAAAAATGGTGAGGAATAGAGTAAATGTGAAATTTTAGTTCACAATTTCACACTCTCCATGAGATAGGTGATTGTCATAAGCCATTAGCAGTAATGGTCGGGGCGACTGGATTCGAACCAGCGACCTCTTGAACCCCATTCAAAAAAGGGGTATTTTTGACATTAATCATAACTGCCTGATTTGGTGTTAGTTATGACGCTATCACTTGATTTAACAATGACTTATAAAATGGGTTCTTTCCTGCTGATTCCTGTGGAGTCCTGCTGATTACGATGGAGTTGACTGCAAATTGACTGCAATCTGACTTCAATGAATTATTGCATATCGCCTATTCACACACAACCTCATTGCAATACAAACACCATGAAAGCCGTAGACAATATTGACAAAAGCTTCATTTGTATAATTACGCCGCTTTAATTTGATATAAATACTTTTGAAATTCTACAAATGTATTCCTTATTGTTTCTACCCCGCCAAGTGCTTGCGAAGCGTCAGTAATGGATTGATATTTCAATTCCAGTAAGCTCGGTAATTTATCTTGGTCAAGTTCGCTGACGCCGGTTTCAATATATTTGGACAAAACAAAGTCGAGAAAATCTTTTTGCCGGTCGTCCAAACCGCCAAAGATTTGTGATCTGGCATTTAACACCCGTTCTTCTCTGGTAATAGGTTTGATCGCAAAGGACACATATTCGAGTACGTCAAACAAATCACTTTTTTCAGCATTTATCAGTTTTTGCAGATTGCTTAATTCATCCTTACCGTAACCCGCTTCTTCCAGTTTTTCCAGAAATGACTTTCGCGTTGCTGGGACAGACCAGATGTTTCTTAGTTCTTCTTCATCCTTAAAAAAATCAGGTAATTTGCCGTAAAGACTTTCCAGAAATTCTTCTGCTGATATGGGTCTTCCATCGGCATTCCAAAAAGAAGTAGCAATCATGTGCTGTATTTCTCGTTCTTTGCCATCACGTAGTTTTATTTTTATTTTCCTTTGTCGATTACACCGGCAAGGACTATGTCCGCATTTTGGACATGGCTCAGTTTCTGGCTTCTCGCAAAGACAAGGACTCTGCTCACATTTTGGACATAATTTAGGTGTCTTTTCAGTGCACACACAGGGATTTTCTCCACATTTAGAGCAGGATTCTTCCGGTGGCTCACCGTCCCATTCAGGATCAGAAAAAAGGTTATAGGCACCTACATAGTCATAGATAGTAAAATAAACCTTGCCGTCAAATAAGCGGGTACCCCGGCCTACAATTTGTTTGAATTCAATCATTGTATTGATCGGACGTAGCAGAACAATATTGCGGATATTTCTTGCGTCCACGCCAGTGGATAATTTTTGAGATGTTGTTAAAATCGTAGGAATGGTTTTTTCGTTATCCTGAAAATCACGTAAATGCTGTTCGCCGAGTGCACCATCATTGGCCGTTACACGCTGACAATAGTTTGGGTCGGTACTCTCCTTCAACTGATTAATCAAATCCCGGACTGCCAGAGCGTGTTCTTGTGTAGCACAAAAGATGATAGTCTTCTCTTTCTGATTAATTTCGTTAAGCATAATTTCAACACGCTTTTTCTCACGGGCTTTTATTTCAATAATGCGGTTAAAATCATTTTCAACATATCGTTTGCTTTCTTCTACCTCACCTTCTACGACCGTGTCGTCTGACGTATACACATATTCATCAATCGTTGTCTGAATACGTTTCACTTTAAACGGCGTTAGAAATCCATCGTTAATACCCTCTTTTAAGGAATAGATATAAACTGGTTCGCCGAAATATTTGTAAGTATCAGTGTTATGTTTACGTTTGGGAGTGGCAGTCAAGCCAAGCTGGACAGCTGATGAAAAATAATCCATTATGTCGCGCCAGTTGCTTTCATCATTGGCACCACCGCGATGGCACTCATCGATAACGATAAAATCAAAATAATCTGCCGGGTACTGGCCAAAATGTGGAGAATTGTCTGGGCCACTCATAAATGTTTGAAAGATTGTAAAAAAGATACTACCGTTCGTAGGAACACCGCCTTTTTTACGAATGTCAGCGGGATTAATACGTACCAGAGCGTCTTCTGGGAATGCATTGAAAGCGTTAAAAGCCTGATCAGCTAAAATATTGCGGTCGGCAAGAAATAGAATGCGTGGTCTGCGGGAACCATCCCGTTTTAAATTCCAGCGGGAATAGAATAGTTTCCACGCTATTTGAAAGGCGATGAAGGTTTTACCAGTGCCGGTAGCCAGTGTTAATAAAATGCGCTCTCTACCATCTGCCACAGCTGAGAGTGCTTTGTTCACGGCTATTTCCTGATAAAAGCGAAGTGGTCTGGTACCGCCAATATCTTCATACGGTATATCATTGAAAGCGTCACGCCATTCGTTTTGTTCTGCAAAAATCCGTTGCCATAAATCATCGGGTGTCGGGAAGCAGGTAATGTCTCTCTCTTCACCCGTTATCATATTTATTTCATAGATTTCATTGCCGTTACTGGAATAGGCAAAGTGGATATTTAATTTGTCTGCGTAGTTTTTAGCTTGTGCTACGCCCTCACCAACGGATAGTTCATCGCTTTTGGCTTCCACTACGGCAAGCTTCTGACTTTTATAGGTGAGTACATAATCTGCAATAAGCGGTTTGCTACGACCTCCGCCAGTTTGAATTTTACCGATGGTGATGTGATGTTCACGCAGAACTTTGGTGTCTTCAATATCTCCCCAACCGCTGTCCTTTAATTTAGGGTCTATAAGTTCGGCTCTGGTTTCCGCTTCGTTCATAAGTAATATCCTATAATTGGCCGTCGAATGCTTTTTGCAAGATTGATTTTTTTAGTTCTTCCAAATTGGTTAGTTTTTGCTGACAGATTGTTTCTAGATTTTTAATTTTGGAAGAAAAAGTATCAAGTCTTTCAACTATAATGTTTTGTTCTTTGATTGACGTTGGAAATGGAATCGCTACTTTTCTAATTTCTTCTAAATGTAGATTAGGAACACCAGAACCTTTTAACCGTTTATTGAACTGTTTTTTGGCGACAGGAGAATTTATAAAGAAAAGCATATAATTTGGTGTAACTTCGTCTAGTACTCTTATGTGGGCAAGGCTTACGTAAATATCAAAAACTACATCCCTGTCAACCATGGCAGCTACACCTGTGGTTCCATTTTTAGCTAACAATATATCGTTAAGTCTTGGTGCAACTCGTTTGTGCATTTCTAAATGTTGTTTCTCATCAATATATTTAATATTGTCCCAGTTGATCTTACCACTTGTAACATTTTTCGAAGACAGAAATACCACACCATCATCAAAATATTTAGGGGTTTGATGAGTTCCATCTGTAATCTTTGCACAAACTTCTTTGAAAGTCTTCTCTTTCCAATCTTCACATGGATTGGCAAAGATCTTATTTAAGTAGGAGTCAAACAATTCCCGGCTGTTTTGCAGGTTCTTTTCGGCATTGGCTTTGGCCTTGTCAATGGCTGCAAAGGCTTTGTCTAAAATTTTTACAATGCGTTTTTGGTCGGGAATGGATGGTTTAGGTACTTTTATATTTTCAATTTGGCTTTTGTTAATCGAATTAAAAACTGCGCCCTCATTTCCAACTAAATCATTTTCGTGCTTGATGAAAAAATAGAATAGGAAGTTTTTGTCGATCAATTCTGATGTTCGTATTACGGCAAGACCACGTCCGATGCATATTTTTTGAGTTGAAAAATTTACTGGCCCAACCGGTGCTCTAACTGACATTAAAATGTCACCAGCAACTGCTTCCTTTGTCACTTTTGTTGTCCATTTAGTTGGTTTCCCAATATACTTATCTGTGAAATCCTTCTTGCCCTGATAAAATGGAAGACCATCAGATTTGGTGTTATAATACTTTCCTTCCGGTGACTGTCCTGCAATTACTAAACATACTTGGCCTATTTTTTTAATTTCCCAATCATTTGTCATATGAATTCTCTAATCGTTTCAAGAATAGCTTCGCTTTCTTTATCCAACGCCTTAATCTCGTCCAATATCACTTTCGGTTCTCTCAAAACCGTTTCATCATTTTTGTTGGGATTTTTCACGGAAAGGTCAAACGTCTCCGTATCAATCTTGGCAACATCCAACGTCCATGAATTGTCAGAATCTTTCTTTTTCTTTTGTAGCTCCACAAATTCAGCCAAGTCATTTTCGTTAAGAGGATTTGTCTTGCCCAAATTCCTATCCAAGTTAAGCTGGTAAAACCATACTTTTTTTGTAGGTGAACCCTTTTCAAAAAACAGCACAACAGTTTTAACGCCCGCGCCGGTAAATGTACCGCCGGGTAAATCCAAAACCGTATGCAAATCACAGCTTTCCAGTAATTGTTTTCGCAGGGAAATGGAAGCATTGTCAGTGTTTGAAAGAAAGGTGTTTTTTATAACCACACCCGCTCTGCCGCCAGCTTTAAGCTTTTTAATAAAATGCTGTAAGAACAGGAAGGCCGTTTCCCCTGTTTTAATGGGAAAGTTTTGTTGCACTTCCTTGCGTTCTTTGCCACCAAAAGGCGGATTAGCCAGTATAATGTTAAAGCGGTCTTTTTCCTGAATATCAGAAATGCTTTCGGCCAAGGTGTTGGTATGTACAATATTAGGAGCTTCGATGCCGTGTAAAATCATATTCATAATACCAATAATGTAAGCCAGCGACTTCTTTTCTTTGCCGTAAAATGTTTTTCGTTGTAGCGTTTCGGCTTGTTTGGTAGTTAAGTTCTTGCTGGTTTTCAAATATTCAAAGGCCTCACACAAAAAGCCCGCAGAGCCAACCGCACCGTCATAAATGGTATCACTGATTTCCGGGGCAACTACTTTTACGATGGTCTTGATCAGTGGCCTCGGCGTGTAATATTCTCCACCGTTACGTCCGGCATTGCCCATGTTTTTTATCTTAGATTCATACAGATGGGACATCTCGTGCTTTTCTTTATGGGTACGGAAACGCAGTTCATCAACAAGGTTTATCACTTCCCGTAAATTATAACCGCTTTGTATTTTATTTTTAAGCTCGCTGAAAATCTCGCCAACTTTATACTCTATGGTGTCTGCGCTTTCCGCATGTTCTTTGAACTTTTTCAGGTAAGGAAATAATTTTCCGTCAACGAACTCACTCAAATCATCACCGCTTAATGCTTTGTGGTGGTCTAGTTCGCCATTAGCGTCTTTGGGAGCAGCCCACACATCCCATTTAAATTTCTCGTCAATAATAGGCGTGTAAGTTTTACCGGAAAGCTCGGCAGAGGTTTGCTTATCTTTTTCCAGATCGTCCAGATATTTCAAGAACAAAACCCATGATGTTTGTTCCACATAGTCTAGCTCGCTGCTACATCCGGCGTCCTTCCAAAGCGTATCGTCAATATTCTTGAAAGTTTGTTCAAACATAAAAATGTCCTTCGTAAATTAAAATATATTATTTCTAGCACCGCAACACACCGGCTCTTTTTTTAAGTCCGATTAAATTTGCTCTGTTATTACTTTCTACCTTCGTGCAAAAACGTCAAGTTCCCACTCTGCAATAGTTTTATTGCCTGCTAATGCCGATGCACTATCTATCAGCATTTTGTATGTTTCAATAGAATTCATTTTTGTCCATGAGGGAGGATTGCGTAGCTTCATTTTTGAAATAACTATTCTGTCAAATGGACAGTGCGGAGGCATACCAACCAGCCCCATACACCATTGATATTTTAAAAATAGATTAACAAGCTTCTGGACGATACCAAATTTAATTTCACCGTTTGTTAGAATAAGGGAGTAATTTTCATCAATCCACTCTTTTACTTCTAAGAGAGTTTTCATGTGAGCATCAGAAGATACAATCGTAATTTTATCTTTGTATTTATTTTGTACGATGGTGTTGACTTTATTTCTAATTGCTGCTCTAAATTCTGCTTTTTTACTGATATCTACGTTGTAGATATAAATACCTGCTCTTTGGAACGCACCACCAAACGTCAGAATCCACACTTCCTTATTTAAGAATTCAGTTTGTTGTTTATTTGCCATCTTGGTTTCCTGTGCTCAATCAACCATAGCGGTTGTGCATTCCTGCTCGATAAGAGAAAATAGTAACAAATTTGATTTTCGAGTCAATGGAAATAAGGAGTGGAGAGGAAACCTCGGTTTACTAAACGGTGCCTGCTCTATAAAGAGTGTTGATATGCACCTCTAAAATAGTACATAATGGGTTGCCATCCTACTCTTTTTTCATCTTGATTCTGATGGTTACATAGGTATTATAAACCCCATTATAGACACTATCTACTCGATTTTATATCATACAAAAATGCACTATCATTTGATAAATATGTTATTCTTATATTGAGTTTGTTTTACAGGGAGGTAAATAAATGAGCTATCCTGTCTTTTGCATATAATATTATAGTCTGTATTTATCGGAGGGAGCAAATGAGAACATTAAATGAAGCGTTTGTAACAAAATTAAAAGAAGGTGGCCTGTTCCATACAATTATTGAATATGTAATAAAAGATACCACATTGGATTTTCAAATAAGAGACGGATATATCAATATATATTTCCAAGGGAACTCTATTTTAAAACTTAATGAAAATGGAAGTTGCGAAATTCATGAAAAATTTCTAGAAGGAACAAGTTTGTCAGAATTTATTTTTTCAACCGCAACTGATGTCAATAATTATTTGAGTAATATTCCAACAATAAAGAACAATGTTATAAGTGTAAAATCAAAAAATCCAACTTTGGAAATTGAATATGAACAACTGCTGATAAGAAGTAATAATCTAAATAAAAATGTTAATAGTGATATATTCATAACTGACAGACAATATACGGATAATATTAATAATTCAAGATTTGATCTAAGTGGTTTTTTTTGGAGTGGAGTAAATCGTAAACGAAACCAAACTGTGCCATTGACATTTATTGAAGTGAAATATTCTCTAAATTCTGACATTTCAGATATTAGTAAGCAAATTGAAAAATATTACAATGCTGTAAAAAGTAATATCTCAGATATTGCATCTGAAACGGAAAACTTAAAAAACTTGAAAATTGATTTGGGATTAATAAACCAATCAAAAGAAAGGCTAGATGCCTTAAAAACTTTAAAAATATCAAAGAACATAGACGATGCAAAATTTATTATTGCCTTAATCGACTATAATCCAAATAGCAAGCTATTAGACCTTGAAAAAATAAAATCACTTTCATTTAAAAGGCAAATTGAAATTATTAAATGTGGACTCGCTATTTGGGGAGATTATTTAAATAAAATATGAAGTTTAAAATCCATAGAGGGACAAAAGAGATAGGCGGTTCATGTGTTGAAGTTTGGACAGAAAGCACAAGAATATTGCTTGATTTTGGCATGCCTCTGGTTGGAATAGACGGTAACGAATTTGACTTTGGTAAATACAAAACATTAAAAACAAGCGAATTAGTTAAAAATGGTATTTTGCCAAATATCGAAAGACTTTATGATAATTCAAGTAGTCTAATTGACGGAGTAATTATTTCTCATTCACATCAAGACCACTACGGATTAGCAAACTACATAAACGATGATGTTCAATTTTATTTAGGCGAGGCAACTCAAAAAATAATTGAACTCAATAATCTATTTACTCCGCAGGAAATTCATCTGAAAAATACGAACTATTTTGAAAAAGAAAAAACTTTTAAAATAGGTGATATTTCGATTGTACCTTATTGGGCAGACCATTCGGCATTTGACGCTTATTCTTTTTTAGTTGAGGCCAAAGGCAAAAGGTTGTTTTATTCGGGAGATTTTCGCAGTCACGGAAGAAAAACAAGGGCATTTTATTGGTTTACTCACAATGCACCGCAAAATGTTGATTATTTACTTCTTGAAGGCACGGCAATTAGCCGAGACAATAAACCTTTAAAAACAGAAGCCGAGATTGAAAGTGAATTAACAGAATTGTTTAAACAAAAAGAAAAATCAAATCTAATATACACGTCTGGGCAGAATATTGACAGATTAACTTCAATTTATAAGGCTTGTAAACGAACTGGAAAAATATTTGTTGTTGATATTTATGTTGCAAAGGTTTTAAAAGAATTATCCAAATATGCTGGTATTCCGTATCCATCAGAGAAATTTGAAAAAATAAAGGTAATGTTTCCATATTTTACAAGTCGCAGATTGAAAAATGAAGGAAATGAAAAGGTTTTGTATCAATTCAAGAAATTCAAAATAACAAAAGAGGAAATAAGCAATAAACCAGACAAAATAATTATGCTTGTAAGGCCTTCAATGCGAAAAGACTTGGATAAAATAAATGAAATTGATGGTGGAAATTTTATTTATTCAATGTGGGAAGGATATTTACAGAAACCTACCACTAAAAAATTTGTTGATTATTTAAGAAATAGAAAATTTAAAGTTCATAAAATCCATACAAGCGGACACGCTGACACGAAGACACTGAAAAAAATGGTTGAAGCGATCAAACCTAAAAATATTGTTCCAATTCACACTTTTGAAGGATATAAGTATGAGAACATATTTAAAGAACCAATTGTAGCGTTAAAGGACGGTGAAATAAGAAAAATATGAAACAGATGTTTAACTTTCCACAAGCTAATATAATTTTAATACGACACATAATGCTAAGTATTCCTCAAAACCATTGACAGCATTGACAAAAGTTTAGTTCGTTATCATTTCACCTAAACACCATTCGCATATCAAACGTAATCCGTGGCTTCCTGAACGAGGTTAGAACCTGTTTGTTGCAAGCTGCGTAACCACTTCAAGATTTTAACTTCCTTGTTTCTAAGTAGTTGTATAAGCTAGCTATTATGAAAAAGGGTGGGTGTTTAAAACGAATTTCCTATATAGAAACGTACTTTGTTATGTGATGTTTTACGCAAGCAACTTTTTAAATGCAGCAGCAATCAGCTTTTCTCTTTCTTCTATGAACTCTTTGAAGTTATCAAACGAAAGGTCTATATCTGGGATATAGTGTTTCGCCATGTACGCTTTCCTGTCTTGTTCGTTTGGATATTTTTCTTTTATCCAATCAATAAATTCCTTTCCTGATTTCTCTTGATTTGGAACACCCTCTAATAATTGTAAATTAGCCAGATAATTGTATTTATTCATATAAAAATCTAACTCATTTTCTTTAATTCCTCGCTTTGACATTTTCTTTCGCGTAAATAGCTTTTTAGGAAAAATATGATCTTGGTGAAACTTATTTCTGAAGTCGAGAGAAGGATAAATGAACGCAAGCACCGAATATGTATATGCTTGTGCGTACTGATAGTAAAGAAGGTTGTCAATTTCATCATCGTCAAATGATATAGCTTTTGTGCTGCCTTTCAATTTTTCAACTATGCCGTCGAAAGGAAACCCATCCTTAGTGCTATCTATTACTTCTCGGATTGGTCGCAGTACATTATCTGGTTGACCGCTAAAAGTTCTTTTTAACAGCACCATCACAAGCCACTTGAATATTATTTTTCTATCTTCTTGATATCTTGTTGACTCCGAAAAATTATCAGGGCTTCCGATTTTATATAGATATGCTGCAATAGGAATTAGTGCATTATTTGACGTCAATGTATCTCGGTGGTAACCAAGGCTGGATAGAAGAACAAAAGATGCTTTCATTGCTTTTGAAATTTCATCCCAGTTCTTTTCGATAGCAAGCATATTGTCTTGATTAAAATTATCAACCTTAAAAGCAATATCCTTAAAACCACCAAGTACTAAACAGTTCTTTAAGACAAAATCTTTGTTTGCATTAAATCCATCACCTACCGCATTTATCTCATCAACAAAGGATGTTATTTCCTCTCGTGCATCCTTTTCTTTCCATTGTGCTGTGGCAATAGATAATAGTAAGTCTGAATAACTCAGTTGTGTTCCGCCACTATTAACACGAATAAATATATTTAGAACCTTGTCAAGACTTTCCCCTTTTTCCAAGAAAAAATTTATTGATTTGTTTTTATGTACGATGGAGTGCAGCTTATAGAGCGTTTTGTTAGCAAGGCGATACTTCTCCTTTTCAAAGGAAGAAATATCGTTCTCAATCAGAAAATCATTAACTTCATATTCTTCATTTAGGTTTAAAATATCACCAACAAGGAACCAGAAATTATCTTTATCCACCTTAGCTGCCTCAACCTTTGTAAGAAATCTGAAATTGAACTCTAAATCTTCATCATCTGATGGAGACAGCAGGTTCAGATAAAGTTTTCTTTTAGGAAAGGCAGAGTCGTTATCCCATCTTTTTCTAGGCAATTTGAGTGAATAGGTGCCCTTCAAACCAATATACAGTGAGGTTAGTCGTTGTTGACCATCTAATATTGCAGTAATCCCGCTTTCACCACCCAGATTTGCTTTAGGATTATGCCTGTTATCTCTCTCATGGTAGTCACGGACAAATTCGTAGAATTGATATTTTTGGATGTTTTGCTTTTCTACTTCCCAAAACAGGAAAGAGCTTATTGGATAATCCCTCATTAAAGAATCAAACAGCCTTTCTATCTGCTCTGTTCCCCAAACGAATTCCCTCTGAATGGCAGGAAGTAGATAGTTCTTCTTGTGTACATTATCTATTGCGTCTCTAATAGTTATTGGCTCTACAAATGTCATTTTCACTCTCCGTTTTGGTTTTTTCGCATAACAATCGTGAGTTTATAGATACTCTCACGCTTGTATAGTTAAGGATAGATTAGAGCCTGACTTGACCATTTTTAAGTTTTTTTCATCTCATTACCCTTGTCCCTCGCAAATATTCATATTAACAGTGTTCGATGCCGACACTAAGTTTCTTTGCAATCTCAGTATATGGTATTAGTTCTGGCATATTTTACTCCTTGAATTGACGAATAATATTTAGATAACTAATATATCTTTTGGCATTGGGTTAAACGTCTGGTTATGTTTTTTTCTTGTCAATTGGTAACGCCGATTTATTTTTTCCTGTGAGGCCGTTGTTATGCTCTAATTTTGTTAATATTTTCATTTAGCTGGTGAATCGCTACTTTAAGTACTTGAACACATAACTTCGCTGTATGGATCGATGGATTAAAACCAGTACTCACTTGTTCAAATGGATGTATATAATTTCTGAAATCCCTTAAAGCATGACTGAATTTGTGGACGTCTCGTTCTAATAAGCCTATGTCTTTTGCAACATCAATAAGGTTATTTAAAGTCCACTCATGGAAGTGCTTAATTTTACCTGCACTATTTTTGGGTGAGCTTCCTGCGCAATTGAATTGTTTCGGGATTCTTGTGGCCACACCCAAAAGAATCCCTTCTAATGTGCTACCAGCTAATAAAATTACAGCTAATGGGGCATTTGATGCAAAGCATTTTTCAATTTCTTTAACTCGATATTCCAACGTATCTGTAATGGCACTTTCAAGATTAATGCTTTTAAGGTCTAAATCATTTAATTCTTGATTAAGAAAAGTTTCTTCTTCATTTTTCTTTTCAGGTTCTTCTAATTCAACTCTATCTAATTTTTGAAAATCAATCTCAGCACTATTTCTAACAACTCTCCACTTGTCGAAGGCAAGATATTTATTGAAATCAGCGATGAAATTATCTAATTCCTGTACACGCTCAACGAAATTGATTGGTGCAAACACGTTTTTGATACATTTATCGAGTTCTGGTGTACCGTTGATTTTGTCAAGCTTTTCGTCAGTAAATACCCAGCGTGAAGGAAAACCTTGTCCATAGGTATCATTGAAGCCAAGTTCATTAAATAAATTTACTAATTGAGGACCAGAACGATACTCTGTTTCTTCATTAATAAGCTGCCTTAGTTTTTCTAGTGTTTTCTTTCCTAAAATCATAACTCAATTTCTATAATGGTTTTTACATTTTCTTCCGCATTGACACGATTGTTATGTTTTTTATTTTGTACTTTGATGGTATTTTTCAGAATATTTTTTTGTTAGGTTCGCTATATCTATCTCATGAGTGTCAATAAACTGCTGAATTTTCTGGTCACTGACCTCATGTAACACATATTTAGCGAATTCTTTAAAAAAGTTACGAACATTATTCTTAAACCTCTTTAATGAATTTTTTCGCATGATTTCAACTGGATGTGTGAAATCCGCATGATAAGATAATTTTTTTGTTGGGATAATTAATATTCGTTTACACTTGGCATTACCATATATTTTTTCAAACCACGCTGAATGTGAGTTCATTTGGCCAGCTTCATTTTTTGATATCTCTGAGCGTGTATCCTCAACCTCATTCTTACACTCTAATAAGAAATATTGATTTTCAATTCCACACCAAAGATTATCGGGTCCCTTTTTAATTTCTTTGTCTGGTCGTTGACTTAAAAAACCTATGGACATTCCAACCTCTTTAAGTGCCGATTCAAATTTCTCTGATGGCATCCCAAACGACAAATTTTGTAGCATTCCTTCCACAGAAATCATCATCTCCTGATAATCACAATAATTTGACATCCATTCTTTAATACGTCTTACTCTATCCTGATTAATAAATTCAATTTTTTTATAACTTATTCCTTCACGAGGCTTTAAAAGCTGAAGATTATTTTGGAAAGCCGATTTCTGGATTTTATTTGAATCAACTTTGCTCGTTCGATATTTGTATCTGGCAAGTTGTTGCAAATACCAACCGTGCTCTAACTCATCATTATGAAATTTGTCACACAAACTTTGGGCGAGTTTGCAGGCTCTATCATATTCTCCAATCATGAACTGCCATTCTGCATCATATTCATTTTGTAAAATCTCATAAATCCCATCTCTTTCTGCTTCTGTCTCAATATCATCCATTTCTTCTGAATAATATTCTTTCCACCCTTCGTCTCTTGTTAATGCCTGACTCATCAGATCTACCAACACCTTGCGTGGTTTCACGTTTTTTGAGTCTTCATTTGCAAATGAAGCTACCTGAATACCAATTTCTATTTGCTTTCTTGTTTGGCTTGAAAAGTACTTGCTAGTTAATGGGCTTTTCGCGAATTTTATTAAGTCACCTCCTACCAAAACAATTATGCTGTAATCCTTTTCTCCCCTTACGCTTCGACCAAGACCTTGCTCTACTTTATGAGCAATACGAATATTCATTATGTCGCTCTCTGAGCGGCAATCTTCCTCATACCTATCCAAAAGGGAATCAAAATAAGGCTTTGAATCTAATATCAATATTCTACACGCATTGTCTGGTAAATCTATTCCATCATATCTATTCGCGAAAACAACAGCATTTGAATAGTGTCCATCTTTAAGAGATTTAACTATTTCAAAAATATCGTTTGTAGTTGCTACCCTTGCACCAATTTTTTCATATTGTTGCTTTCTGCTAAATCCTGGAACTAGCGAAACGATACCAAATTCCCTGTCTTTATTAGGTTTCGCTAACCAACTAATAACAGAATCTCGATCGAGGCTTTCGCTAATTAATGACGGAATCAATATCATTTTTTCGCCGGACCACTTTAGCTCTTCATTTGACAGCGGATTGGTCACTGATTGGATGTCAAAACCCAACCCCTTTATAAAGAACGAATCATCCTGTGTTGTGGCAGACATTAAGATTCTGTGATTTGCTTTACTAAATGTTCCAAAACAATCAATAGGCATCAAAGTAGGTGATATTTCTAATGCCTCTCCTGATATGAATGCTTGGCAATTTCCCACATGATCTTTAATTACTGGCCATACAAACTTAATTTCATTGTCATCATTGTTCTTGATTATTGCCTTGGTAATTTCATCTCGTTTGTCATACCAGTTCCAGTAAGGAATTGGAAGCATGGTGTTATAGTCACCACTTTCAATTTCTAAAAAGCTTCCTTCGCCTTGTCCCCTGATATCATCTTCAAATAATATCATTGCGTTTTTATATAATGGGTGGTCATTTCTTACTTTTATAGTAAGAGCATCCTTTATTGAATCAATACATGCATGTGAGTCATCAAGTATCACTGATTTAACAGGAACCGATTTATTGTTTAGCCCAAAAATAGTTCGGCCATTAAATACTTTTTGAACATGAGTGATGAGAATCTTGGCACCTAGAATAAAATCATCAGGCAGATCGTTTTGATCAGTTATTTCACAAATTGGTATTCCAAATTTGTGTGCTTCATTTCTAACCTGTTCTGCGAGATACTTATTTGGGCAGATGTAAAGGCAAGGACCTTCCTCTGAGTTGATCTTTGAGTGTAACAACAAAAGACCGATTAGGGTTTTTCCCTCACCTGTATGTAGTTTTATAATATTATTCTTTTCATTCTGGCGAGACGAATACCATTCAGAAAGAATTTTCTCCTGTGAAGGTCTTAATGGTCCAGTCTCACTACGTCTATCAAGTGAGTCATAGATTTCTACCGGATTAACTTTCTTTGGAAGACTTTTCTTCTTTAACCTCTTTTTAAAATCAACCATGATTTAAATCCTATTGTAAATTAGACTTCCTATTAAAAATAACGAGTTATTAACTAGTTTCTGGATAACACCACTATTGCAATGATATCCAGAAAAATCAGATTACAATTCTATGAAGAGACAGCGAGATAGTTCACGTATTTTCATACCGGCAATAATAAACTTTATATATAAAAAGCTTTATCCATCATCTGATGGAATATAAATTTGAAGAACACGGAGTTTCTAGCTTATAGTAGTGAGGATAGATAACAAAATCAAGACTAAAAATAAGGACTTACGACAAATTTCACCAACTTTTAAATAGTCTATAAATAAACACTTACAAAAGAGAGTGTCAGTTGTTTCTTAGTGTCAAGTAATAGTAAATTCCTTTTATTCAGATCAGACGGTGAGTGGGATGTAAAGATATACATATCGGAGTCTCAGAACACTTGTCCCCATACCCCTCATATAAAACCATTGGCAGCATTGATAAAAGTTAGGTTCGTTATCATTCCTCTTAAATACCATTCTCATTTAAAGCGTAATCAGGTCTAATATTCTTCCTTAAATATCAATTCTTTCTTGATAAATGGTTCCTTTAATCAAACTCGGCTCATTTATACCAATTCGAGGTCAGGTCTCTTTCATTCGGTTATTAAATGTTTTGTTTAAATATCTCCTTGGCAAATAATGATTTAATGCAACTGCCATATATGCAAAACAAGCCTTACTCAGCATTTAAGAAGAACAACAAACATAATTTGTAGCTTATTATTTAACTATCCGTTATTTCCATGGTGTATAAGAAATTAATGTTTTTTGTTTTGGTCTTATACTTGCGCTTCACAAAGTAGCGCAGTTGCTGTTCCACCGATTTTTTCTGAATTATTTAAAAAGGCCAGTCTCCATTTCAACCTATTTTAAGAGAAAAAAGGAGGTGAAGAAGGATAACTATTTACTTGTAATATTGTAGTAAAATTGAGTATAGGTAATTTTAATTTTTTTACGAAAGAGGAAAAAGCAATGAAAAAGGAAGATGTTGTAGCTAAACTACTTGCCGCCAAGGAAGCATCTGGAAAAACTTATGATGAAATAGCAGATCCGCTAGGTTATTGCAACGTATATGTCGCACAACTATTTCAAAGGCAAGCTCAACTAAAACCAGGTGCTGAATCGAAAATAAAAGAACTCGTACCAGGACTTACCGATGACCTTATTGCAGAAATGCGTAAATGCCCTATGCGTTCATTTGATCCAGCCGTCATTCAAGAACCTAACATCTATCGTATGACAGAAGTATGCCTTCATTATGGTATTGGCATTAAGGATGTTATGAACGAAGTTTTCGGTGACGGAATTATGTCGGCAATCGATTTCAAGCTAACGGTCAAAAAAGTTGTTGGAGACAAAGGAGAAGACCGTATGGTAGTAACCATGAATGGGAAATTCCTTCCACACATTGAACAAACTCAATGATATTTTGAGCTTCCTTTATGCATATTATAATGATAATCTGGATATAGAAAATTACATGGACGCTTAAAATAAAGGCATTCTTGTGTCGTTAAGATGCAGGGGTGCCTTTACTGTTATTTGTTACACTTGGATGTAATACTGTAACTTATCCTTATTTCTTGCCACACCCCAAACCACATCTCACCTGTAATATCACTGTGTATCCTGATGTTTAACTTTCCATAATCTAATGTAATTTTAATACTGCACGTAATGCTAAGTCTTCCTGAAAACCATTGACAATATTGACAAAAGTCAGGTTCGTTACCATTCCTCTTAAAAGCCATTCGCATATCAAGCGGTATGTACAAATAGTGGATACGCCCCCCACCTCCCTAAAAGGTACTGTGACGGCTTAAAACAAGCACGGGTCTGGTTCCGGCGCAGGATTTCGTAATCGCTAGGAATTTTCCAGAGTGGTCACGTACTGGTTTATTTGAGCTGGACAAGTTATTGTAAATAGTATATCTGTTATGGAGATGGTTAAGGCTTTTCTTAAAATAGAAGTGGATAACCAGGAAGATAGGCGGTTATTTATATTAAACATAAAGGACGTGGGTTGTTGCAGTATGGAGCCCAACAAAAATAGGAGGTAGTAATTATGGTCATTGAAACAAAACGGGAGTTAATTTCCAGGGCTGAATATGCCAGGCGTAAAGGAGTTGCGGCGAGGACAATAGGAAAGTATGTACAGCGTAAAATAATTCCTCTTCATGATAATTTGATTGACCCGGAGGAAGCAGATAGGGAGCTGGCCAAGATATTAATTAAGCCGTTAGGTGCGGGGCGGGTTCGCGCTAAGGGTATGAGCTGTGAAAGTAGTAACGGAGAACGGCTCACAAATAGTTATGTGGAGGCTAGGACTAGAGAAAAACTATTAAAAGTTGAATTACTAGAATTAGATGTAGCATTAAAAAAGGGTGAAATGGTCCTAACAAAAGATGTAGAAGTAGCCGCCTTCAATGCTGCCAGGGAAATAAGAGACCGGATGTTAAACATACCAGATAGAATCTCAGCTATTGTTGCAGCCGAATCGAATGAAATAAATGTTAGGGATATTATTAATGAGCAAATTGAAAATGAATTAAGGTCAATTACTGACACTTACAAACAATCTAAGAATAATGATAATGGTAACGAACCTAACACCGGATGAAATAGTATACAAATCGGCATATGGTAGGTGGTAGGGGGGGTGACCCTTGACTCAGTCAGGAGAGGTAAAGTAGTAATCCAGGCAAAAATGTATACAAATACGGTTGGTGTTGTTGCTGTTCTAGATCTGTACGGAACGGTGATGAATGAGGGTGCTGCTAAGGGCATCTTGTAATTACAACAGATTATGGGTAAGACGCATATACGTTCGCAAAAGGCAAACCCATAACTCTTTTAAATGGTGAAAATCTGTTGTATCTTCTAGAGAAACATGGACATGAAGCAAGAATAGATATCAAAGAAGCGAAAAAGATTTTGGAATATAAGTAAATATTAACCCGGCAATTTAATACATGAATATGAATTGCATGGTTATTACAATTAATTAAGGGATAGAGATGATCACTCGACAAGGCCACTACCTTGGTGGCTTTCCCTTAATTGAACACGCAAGGGTTATCTAAAGGAGATAACATGGCTGTAACTAAAATATCTAAAGAGCTTAAATGGCTACTGAAATTTATGAATCTAGGCTGCAAACAGGGTGAGTACAACTTGCGAAGGCAACTGCGATCAATGCAAGATTATGACACTAAACGAATGGAGAGTCGTCCTTTTAATCATGTAGCTAGAGTGATTGACGAGCCGCCAAAGGAGGATATAAAAATAAAAAAGCCACCAATGGAACCTCCAAAAATAGATCCTAGATCTGACATTGGTAAATTAGTTAAATTTGTTGGGAATTACGGAACAAAAGGTCAAGTATTTCATGCAAATGATAAGTTAGAATTGATACCTGTTGGCAAATCACAATTCTATCCAAGTGCTAAAGAATACAAAACGTTCTTTTCTAAATCTAGAATTTCGCCTATTAAAAATGGTGTTAAAGACTTCTACATAAGGGGCGACATAAGTTCATTAGGCATGAGTGACAGTATGAGAAATACAATATTTAGAGGCACCGATATGTCACTTAATCATAAGGAGGCTGAAGGGTATCTAAATTACTTTTACCGTACCTCGATTCATTTTATTTGGTATTTGTTATTAGAAACTAAAATGGATAGAGCGAAATGTAATATTAGTCCAAACCTAGTAGCACCAAATGGATTCATTGTTAATATAAAACTTGCAAGGGATGAGGTTCATGGCTTTTATATGTCAAACCAGGAAAAAATAGATTATAGGAAATTATCATTAGACAGAAATATTGCTTTTGACCATGATGGTTCTTTACCTCTTGCCATATTTGCGTTTCTGCTAGACCTTGAATATAACCATAAAGAATTGCATAAATGTTTAAGGCAATGTGAATGTTGTGGCATGTTTGAGTTTATACCAGAGGGAAAGCGGATATATTGTGGCGATGAGTGCCGCAGAGTAATGACTAATAGTTCAAGGAAGGATAATAAAAAATCACAACAAAAACTTAGAAAAAATCTGGATGAAAACTCCGGAGATATCGCACACAACGCGATAATCAAGTGCTTACTAGATCTAGGCTGCAAGCGTAATGTTGCAGAAAAAATATACCAAAATACAAGCCCTAATGGACGCAGGAGCTTAAAGGAATTCAAGAGAACCTCTCTCGAATATAAGATGATCGTGAAAATGGCTAAAGATCGTAGTAATAATAAGGGCTAGTAGGATGGTTCTATGTCATGGCTTTTGTTGAGAGAAAAACCATGACATAGAACTCTGTCTCACGCCTTGCTAATTAATAATTAACTCGCTTTAATGAACCCTGATAAATTTAATTATCAGGGTTTTTTTATTGGGGTGGAATATGAATAAAGGAAATATGGATTTAAAAATCGCAAGAACAAGAAGAAGGATATGCCAGTATGAACTATCACACAGAACAGGAATTTCACAAGGGCTAATATCGCTAATTGAGAGAGGCTATAGGAAGGCAACTAATGAGCAGGCGGAAAGAATCGCATGCGCGTTGGAAGTAGATATAGAAGAAATATTTTCTGAATTATTTACAGGAGGGCGAAATGACACACCTTGTTCCTGAACACTACGATGACCTCAAAAAATCCGGCCTTAGCGATAAAACTATCCTTGCGTCTGGTATTCGTGCCGTTCCGCCTGATCAGTTCAAGAAGCGGTTAGGCTTTCCAGACAAAGGCATAGAGTCTTTGATGGAGATACCCTTTTCAGTTTTTGATGATAATGAATACTCACGCTACAAAGTTTGGTATCAGGAAGGACACAAAGGACCAAAGTATCTTACACAAAAAGGATCAGTTAATCGACTTTACATACCTCACAAGGCGTTGGATGTGCTAGGGGACGTATCGGTAAGGCTCGACATTACAGAAGGTGAGAAAAAAGCGCTTAAAGCATGTCAGGAAGGCTTGCATTGTATTGGTATCACAGGTTTATGGAACTGGAAGGTCAAGGGCGTGGATGAACTGATACCGGATTTTGACAGGATTGCGCTACACCAAAGAGAAATTGTTATTACACCAGACTCAGATTGGATGAAAGAAGATAAACACGGACATGTAACGAATCTTGTCCAGGCTGTTGACAGACTTGCCAGTGCACTTATTAAAAAAGGAGCAAAAGTTTATTGGAGGAATTTGAATTGAGTGATGAAACTAAGATTGGGTTGGACGATTATCTTTGTTGCCATTCAGTTGAAGAACTACAGAAGCTTCCCCTTACTGAGATCAAAGAAGGCGAAGATGTCTCAGTAAAAAAAACTAAAAAAAGAGATGAGGCTTGTACAAAACGCAATAACTTACAGACTGCAAAAAAACTAATTGATAAATATAAAATAATACGTGGTGCAGAACAATTATATAAATACACTGACGGATACTATAAAGAAATAGATTTATACGATACAAAGAAAATAATCTTAGATGAATACGGAGAAACGCAGCAAGGCAATATAAATGACATAGTTGATAAAATAAAGATTTTTTCCAAAGTTGAGCTAGGCATGTTCAACAGTCCTAAATACCTTAATTTAAAAAACGGACTATTTGATATTGAAGAGTATGAACTGGTCTCCCATACTCCAAGCATCTACTCCACAATTCGATTAGAAATAGAATACAATAAAAACACCCAATGCCCAAAATGGATTGATGCTGTAAATGAAATAGTTGATGATCCAGAGAATATCAATACTCTTCAAGAATTTTTTGGTCTTTGCCTGACAACAGAGACGTACGATAAGGCACTTATTCTTACCGGGGAGGGAAGCAACGGCAAATCAACGTTGCTAGATGTGTTGGGAGGTATATTAGGAGATGACAACATATCACATGTCCCTCTCGTACGGCTAGAAGATACAAATTTCGTTGCACAACTCCATGGCAAGCTCCTTAACATAGCATCTGAAATTGGATCAAAAACCACTGTCTGTGATGAGACATTTAAGAAAATAATTACACATGATAAGATTATGGGTGCACATAAATACGCGCATCCTTTCTCGTTTAGGCCAGTATGCAAGCTTATATTCGCTACCAATGACATGCCTAGAACAAATGACAAAACAAAAGCTCTATATAGGCGGTTATTAGTTATCCACCTAATAAATGAATTTGCCGGTGATACTGAGAAACATAAATATCACCGGGAATTACTGGAAGAAAAAGATGGAATCTTTAACTGGTTAGTAGAAGGGTTGGTACGGTTAAGGGAGCGTGGAAACTTTGCCATGGGTAAGAAAATAATTTCTGCTGTTGAGGAATATAAGAAGGATAATAATCCTATAATTTCCTTTATTGATGACAGATGCAAGATTGGTACAGATGAAACAGTATCAAAAAAAGACATGTTTGATGAGTATAAAAATTATTGCAATGATTCTGCATTCAAACCATTGTCGAAGATAAAGTTCGGAAAAGGTCTTAAACGGTGCCTTGATTCACAGGTTATTGATGCCCAAAATAAATCTGGAAGTGAGAAAATTTGGAGGGGAATTAGTGTATCTGAAAGAAGGGAACAAAGCGGCATGATAAGAGTTTACTAAACAAGATTTTTCTGACCAGAATTGTAGTGGTTGCAGGAATGGCTTTCTGACCGGAATTGATTTCTGACTACTTTTCTGACCGGAATGAATAGTGTAAGTAGTTACTGTAAAAAGAATTGACCAATCTGACTACTTTTCATCCTTACCTTCTTTTATATACAAAGAGAAGAAGAGTATATAAAGAATATATATATATAGTAAACATTAGGAAAATTCTGGTCAGATTGGTCAGAAATGTTTCTGAATGATGGAAAGAATAGAAAATAATATTGAAAAACCGGCAAGGCATTATTAGTGAATTATTAGAGATGGCCGGGAAAGATTACAAGGCTAAGCAGAAAGTGTTGGAAGCTAATAAACGAATTTATGAAAAACAACAGATATACAAAACGGTACGTAAGCATTAAAGAGGTAGCTGAATATACGTCTTTAGCTGAAAGTACACTTTATGAGTGGGCGGGTACTGGACGCATTCCCTCGATTAAAATGGGTCGCAGAGTTCTTTTTGACTTGCATGATATAGACAAGATAATGAATTCCTTTAAGCGTACCTCTAATCAATGTGAGATTACAACCAATAAAATCATTGGAGACATTCGTGGTAATTAATTATAATGCTACCGATAGCGTCATGCAGATACTATCAGGCTTCGGGAAAGGAGATAGTAATGTTTGAACGAAGCGGTGTCTGGTATACGTGTATTAGGTACAACGGTAGAAAAGTGCAAAGAAGCCTTGGTGTCAAGGTCGGTAAAAAGGCAGATGAAAGGCTTGCTCGTGATATAGAGTCTAAGATCAGGACTGAGATTATAGAGGGAAACTATTTTGATAAACCCATAGGTAGTAAGAAGACATTCAAGGACATGATGGATAGATTTATGAAGGAACATGCTCCAAAGGTGTCAGCTAATATGCAAGATAGTTATACCTCATCATTAAAACATCTTATTCCGTTCTTTGGAGATTTGAACTTGTTGTCAATATCCAGAAAAAAAATATCAAAGTACAAGGTATTAAGATTGGATGAAGGGGCAAGACCATCTAGTTTGAATCGTGAGTTGGCAATGGTCTCTAAGGCTTTTACATTAGCTCTTGAAGATTGGGAATGGATTAGTGGCAATGATAAACCTTTTTCCAAAATGCCATACGAGAGAGAGAACAATGAACGTGACAGGTGGTTGGCAGATGATGAAGAAAAGCGGCTTCTGGAAAATTGTTCTGAATGGTTGCGCGAAATTCTTATCTTTGCATTGAATACAGGACTGCGGCAGGGAGAATTGCTTTCCTTGGAATGGAACAGGGTTAACTTGTTTCGTGAAACTATTCTTATCCAAAAGACAAAGAATGGTAAGCCAAAGACTGTACCACTTAATCAGAACGCAATGGACGTGATTGAACCGAAGTCTGAGCAAAAGGTGAGGAAGCTTAAAAACGATTTTGTGTTTACCAACAGTCATGGTAAGAAAATTGATCGTTACAATCTCAGAAGGGCTTTTAAGAAAGCTGTAAGTAAGGCTGAGATTGAAAATTTCAGGTTTCATGATCTAAGGCATTGCTTCTGTACTAAGCTGGCACAAAGAGGAGTGGACATATACATGATTGCAAAGCTGGCCGGTCATGAGGACATTCGGATGACTCAAAGATACTCTCACCATTGCCCTGAAAGTTTGAGAGATGGAGTCAAAGCATTAGAAGCTGACTGCAATTTGACTGCATTGGAAGAAAAAAGAGGGTTTTAAACATGGCAAAATTTAACCTAACCCCTTTAGCAGTAATGGTCGGGGCGACTGGATTCGAACCAGCGACGTCTTGAACCCCATTCAAGTGCGCTACGCCAAGCTGCGCTACGCCCCGATATGTAGTATATATTCTAGCTTTTGGGAATTTGATTGTATCAAATAACTCTTATTCATCAAGAACTTTCACACATCCCATTTCGTCTCAACTGCACTTTACATAAACGCTTATAAGCTTTCATGCGGAAAACTGCCGTTAGGTTTCTAGATTTGTCAGTTGCAGTTAGATTTGGCAAATAGTTATTCATTGGTCTTTTAAATATTATGTATTGTATCAAAAAATATTCTGGCTACAATGTATCTGATTTCGTTCCGCAGAATATGGATTTCATGGGAAACGGTGTTGAAGTTGATTATGTATTTCTAATAAAACTTTAAAGGAGTATTTAGAAGTGTTTATTCAGAACCAGATTGTAGGTGTTGGAGGCTTTGGCATAGCGGATAATTTGCGTTTAATTGTCATCGCTGCAATCTTTGTTGGTATTATTGTTGTACTTCTATACCGTAGGGCTACAAAGAGCGGGAGAGAGACGAATGGGAAGCATATTAGTAGAGAAAAAACGACAAAAGAAAAGGCTGCTGGAGATATAGAAGATTTAGTAGACATTATAGAATCGTCAGAAGGCACAGAGGAGAAACCAATTGTTAGTTCTGAAACAATTGAAGAAAAAATAAAGAACTCAGAGACCGAAATAATTGCAAAATTTGCAGCAGTCATAAAAGACGTAAGGGCCAAAATTGACACAAAACTTGCAGGAGAGATTGAAGGATTAATTGCAAAGATAGAAGAGAGAGAAAAAGAGGTTATAAATAAAATAGAAAACGTTATCGATGCAAAAGTCCAAGAAGCTTTAGGTGAGATGAATAGCAGGGTGAGTACCGCGCTTCACACTCAAAAAAATACAACGGCTTCCGTCCTGGAAAAGCTGGTTGATTCTTTACGTACAGAAGGAGTTTCGGGAGTCAGTTTGAATTCTGAAATACCAGAGGACATTGTCGAGGAAAAAAATGATCTTGATGGAATAGCAGAGGCATCGGTTAAAGATCTAGGCATCTTGGAGGAACCGGCCAGCTCTTTGCGGGTAAAAGAGGGGCCCGTTGTAGATGCATCGTTTGTTGAATCAAAAGCGGCAGATGAAGAAGCGGTGATGCCAAAGGGGATAGACGAGGAAGAGTTCGATGTGCCATCTGAGGACGGCACAGATGTAAAGTTAGAGGCAAAAGATCCGATTGCTTCACCAGGGCAAAGTGAGGGGAAAGTGTCAGCGGGTGCAGTAGGAGCCGCAGCAGATTTTGATATGCAGGCATTCTTGGATGAAGATTCTATTGGTATTTCGCTTCCTGATGAATCTAGCGTTAATGAAGATGTGGTTGAAGAACTTCCTAAAAAAATAACAGAAGAGTTTCAGGAAGAAGCTTCTGGTCCTCCTGAAGTTGATGAAGGTGAAAAGATAGAGGTGGAAGGATCGATTGATTCATCAGGGATAAATGAGGAGAATCCGTTAGAGGTAGACGACGGGGACTCTGCTGATTTTGATATACAAGAGTTTCTGGGAGAACTGGAAAACCTTCCTTCTGAAAAAGAGTCGGAAGATGAAAAGTGATGATGTTTGATTAACTTCCTTCTCTTTCTGATTTCGGTTCACGCAGCATTAGTTCTTTTACCGCTTTCATTGGGTCTTTATCTTTAAATAGTACATTATAAACTTCCTTTGTAATAGGCATTTCAACATTATACTTTATCGCCAATGCGCAAACCGACTTTGTAGTCAATATTCCCTCGGCAATCTGATTCATTTCTTCCAAAACTTGGGGTAATTTTTTGCCTTTGGCAATCAGTTCACCTACCAGACGGTTTCTGCCGTATGGACTAACGCAGGTGGTTATTAAGTCTCCGAGTCCTGCAAGTCCAGAAAAAGTGTCTCTTTGGCCTCCCATTGCAACTCCCAACCGTGTAGTTTCTGCCAGCCCTCTGGTTATCAGTGCTGCCTTCGAATTATCTCCAAAGCCGAGTCCATCACATATTCCTGCAGCAATTGCTATTACATTTTTGACTGAAGTTCCAATCTCGACACCTACTACATCACTGTTTGTATAAACGCGAAAGTATTCAGTTATAAATGTCTCCTGGACCTCAGTGGCCAGTTTAATATCCTCAGATGTGACCACAACAGTAGTTGGCAGATTCCTTGCTACTTCTTCGGCGTGACTTGGCCCCAGGAGTAGGGCAATTGGAGGTTCGGTAAACACATCCCTTAGGATTTCACTACCTCGCATAAGCGTTTCGTTTTCAATGCCTTTTATTACACTTACAATTGGTGTTCCGGGGATATAATAGCTTTTAAACGGTTGAAGAGTTTTCCTGACATAAGGAGTTGGTATAGATACTACTATGAGGTTGGTTTGATCTTGTGCGGCTTCAATATCTGACGTTATCTTCAGACCAGGGGGGATCTTGATACCCTTCAGGTATTTTTTATTTTCTCTTTCTGACTTTAAGAATTCGACATAGTCTGGCGTTGAGCCCCAAAGAGTAACATCGTGTCCCTTGCTGTGCAGTACAAGTGCAAGTGCAGTACCCCAGCCGCCTGTACCCAGAACTGTTACTCTCCTTATCGTTTTTGAGTTTTCCATAAAAGGATTCTTTTATCTGCTTTGAGTTTTAAATAGCGTTTTGCTCTTTTAGGAAGGGAAAGCAGTCAGGAAATATTAATCATCAAAATCGGTGAGGTCTTTGTATAGAGGGTAAGTTGCACAAAATGCCACAACCTCACTTTTAATTTCTTTCAACTTGCTATCATCATTATGGGCAGTTATTGCCAAGTCAATCCAGTTGGCAATTTTTGACATTTCTGACTCTTTCATGCCACGCGTCGTAACAGAAGGTGTACCCATTCTTATTCCGCTTGGGTCATTCGCAGTTCTTTTGTCAAATGGGATCATATTCCTGTTAAGAATAATGCCTGCTTTTTCCAGGGTTACCTGTGCTTCCGTTCCGGAGATGTTCTTGTTTGAAAGGTCTATGAGGAAAAGGTGGTTATCAGTGCCTCCTGAAACTATAGTATAGTCCTTGCTTTGAAGCTCGCTACAAAGTTTATTTGTGTTCTTAAGTGTCTGAACCTGAGCGTCTTTGAATTCTTGTGTTTTCGCCTCCTTGAATGCTACTGCTTTTGCCGCTATAACGTGCATCAATGGGCCGCCCTGTATACCGGGGAAGATTTGTTGATCTATTTTGGTAGCATATTTAGACTTGCACATGATTATTCCGCCCCTCGGACCTCTGAGCGTTTTATGTGTTGAGGTAGTTACGAAGTCAGCAAGTGGTACAGGGTCCTGGTGCAGGCCTGCCACAATCAACCCGGCTATATGAGCAACATCTGCTAATAAAAGAGCACCTACTTCATCCGCAATCTTTTTAAATTCTGCGAAATCGAGTTCTCTTGGGTAAGCGCTTGCTCCAGCAATTATCATATGCGGATTACTCTCTTTCGCAAGTTTCCTTACTTTGTCATAATCTATATATCCGGTCTTTTCGCTTACACCGTAGGTAATTTTTTCGTATAACTGCCCTGAAAAATTCTTTTTGAAGCCGTGTGTAAGATGTCCTCCATGTGAGAGATCCATACTCAAAATCTTATTTCCCGGAGATAGCGAAGAAAACAATACGGCCATATTTGACGACGAACCTGAATGCGGTTGGACATTAACATGCTCTGCTCCAAATATATCCTTTGCCCGCTGAACAGCAAGCTTTTCAGCTATGTCAATCTCTCCACAACCGGCATACCATCGTTTGTCAGGGTAGCCTTCAGCATATTTATTAGTCATTATTGAGCCTTGCGCCTGCATTACCGCAGTACTGCAGTAATTCTCAGAAGCAATCAATTCAATATGTGTTTGCTGTCGTTTAACTTCGTCGTGGATTGCCGCGTAAATTTCAGGGTCTACATCTTTTAGAGTATTCATAATATTAGAATGTGTTTAGTTTAAAAATAGTTAAAGAAGTTAAAATAAATTTATTTGCCGATCTTCCATTTCAAATATGACGTAAGAAAATCATCAATTTCTCCATCAAGGAATGATTGTGCTTTACCAGTCTCTGCCCCAGTTCGTAAGTCCTTTATCATTGTATATGGCTGCAGCACATAAGATCTTATTTGATGGCCCCATGCAATATCACCTTTTTCATCATATGCATTGGAAAATTCTTTCTCGCGTTCCTTCTCTTTTATTTGATATAGCTTCGATTTTAACATTTTCATGGCCGTAGCTCTATTTTTGTGCTGCGACCTGTCGTTCTGGCACTGTACTATTATACCTGTTGGTATATATGTAATTCTCACAGCAGAAGATGTTTTGTTGACGTGCTGACCTCCTGCGCCGGAAGAACGGTAAGTATCTATTTTTAAATCTTTTTCGTTTATTTCTATGTCTATTTCAGTATCTATTTCAGGGATTACATCAACAGCTGCAAATGAAGTGTGTCGCCTGCTATTGGAATCGAATGGTGATATACGTACCAGACGGTGAGCGCCAATCTCGGATTTTAAATAACCGTAAGCGAAGCTTCCCTTAATTATGGTAGCGACCCTTTTGACCCCTGCTTCTTCGCCGGGCAGAAGATCAATCGTTTCCATGGAAAAGTTGTTTTTTTCTGCCCACATACTATACATTCTCAGCAGCATAGACGCCCAGTCACATGATTCAGTGCCACCTGCTCCAGCATGTATGTTAAGATATGCGTTACAGGAATCATTCTGCCCGTTCAGCATCATACGTAATTCCAACTTCTCAAGCTTTTGGGTAAATGATTGAAGTTCCTTTGCTATCTCTGCATCTAGCTCTTCGTCGCTCTCTTCTTCTGCAAGTTCTGACAATTCGACGACATCATTGAGCGACTTCTGTAACTCATGAAAAGGCACGGTTAATTCTTTTAATACCTTAAGCCTTTTAACGGTAGATTGCGCTTTCTCCTTATTGCTCCAGAAATCCGCATTTTCCAGCTGCTTTTCTATCTCTACCTGCTCCTCTTCCCTGGAAGTCAGGTCAAAGAGAGTCCCTTAAATGTACGAGCCTGTTTTTTAGTGGATTTAGCTGCTTTTCTGTGCTATTGATCATTTTCAACCTCTTATTATCAAATGGTTTCCTGATTTCGAGCCGAAATTATAGTTTATGGAAATATTAAAGTCAAATTGTTTTTAGCAGCAGAAAATATTAGTTGAAATGACACGAAAAATCAGGTAAATTGACTGTTTCCCATAATACGTGGAAAATCTACTACAACAAGAGAAAATGGTTAAAATAACACTGCCGGACGGTATTGAAAGGAAATATGAAGATAAGGTCACTGTTAAGGACGTGGCTTGCGATATTTCTGAGAAGAATAGAGGTATGGCAATAGCCGGTAAGGTAAACAGTACACTAATAGATCTTGATAGCCAGATTGAGGCAGATACCACACTGGATTTTGTGATGGCTGATTCTGAAGACGGTCTTGAGATACTCAGGCATAGTACCGCTCATGTTATGGCTCAGGCAGTAGCGAATTTATACCCTAATGCCAAATTGGGAATTGGCCCTTCTATCAAGGACGGATTCTATTATGACTTTGATCTGGAAACAACCCTGGCTGAAGAAGATCTTGAGAAGATAGAAGCAGAGATGAAGAGGATTATTGAGTCAGACGAGACATTTGACCGCTTTGAAGAGGCCAGTGATGCCGCCATAAAAAGGATGGCAGAGTCTGGTCAGGATTACAAGATTGAGTTGATTAAAGGGCTGGAAGATCAGACTATCTCTTTTTACAGGCAGGGTGATTTTGTTGACCTGTGCAGAGGTCCGCATCTGGCCAGCACAAAGAAGATTAAGGCATTTAAGCTGTTAAGTGTTGCAGGAGCGTACTGGCGCGGAAAAGAAACCAACCCGATGCTTCAGAGAATATATGGTACGGCTTTTACGAATAAGAAGGAATTAAGAGTACATCTAAAGCTTTTAGAAGAGGCTAAAAAACGTGATCATAGAAAAGTTGGTACCGCGCTAGACCTTTACAGTTTTCATGAAGAGGGTGGTCCCGGGCTTGTATTCTGGCATCCGAAAGGAGCAAGAATAAGAAACATTATCGAAACATTTTGGAGAGAAGAGCATTATAAGCGTGGTTATGAAATAGTTTACAGTCCTCACATTGCGAAGATAGATCTTTGGAAAACAAGCGGTCATTTAGACTTCTATGAAGAGAGTATGTTTTCTCCTATAGAAGTTGACGGACAAGAGTATATCTTGAAGCCGATGAATTGCCCTTTTGCTATTCTTATGTTCCAGACAACGGTACGTAGTTATCGTGATCTGCCACAAAGGTGGGGTGAACTTGGTACTGTTTATAGATACGAGAGGTCAGGGGTTTTGCATGGACTCTTAAGGGTTCGTGGCTTTACGCAGGACGATGCCCATATATTCTGTAGGCCGGATCAGTTGAAGGATGAAATCGTTGGTATTATAGACCTGGCACAATACATGCTTCAGAGTTTCGGGTTTAATGAATACGAAATAGAGCTTGCGGTCAGGGGTAAAGGCGAATCTGAAAAGTATATAGGAGAAAACGAGAACTGGGATCTTGCTGAAGATGCTTTAAAGAACGCTCTCGAACAAAAAGAGTTGGAATACACGAGAGAGGAAGGCGAGGCAAAATTCTATGGTCCCGCAATTGATATAAAGATTAAGGATGCTCTGGGCAGGGGCTGGCAGGGACCAACCATTCAGGTGGATTTTAACTTGCCTGAGAGGTTTGATGTTAATTATATCGCTTCTGACGGTAAGAAGCATAAGGTGGTAATGGTGCACCGGACCGTGCTTGGTGCTATGGAGAGATTTGTCGGCTGTTTGCTGGAGCATTATGCCGGTGATTTTCCTTTGTGGCTGGCGCCTACACAGGTCAGGGTTTTGCCAATCACAGACGCTCACGATGAATATAGTAAGAAGATAAAGGATAGATTGTCCGAGGTCGGGATTCGTGCTGATTGTGATTTGAGGAATGAGAAGACCGGCTTTAAAATTAGAGAAGGTACCCTGGAAAAAATCCCTTATCTGCTTATCATAGGCGATAGAGAGATAGAGGAAGAGTCTGTGTCAGTTAGGAGTCGTAAGAATGGCGATGAGGGGGCTCTGTCTCTGTCAGAATTCCTGGTACGAGTTGAAAAAGAAGCTAAGGACAAAACTTAGTATTTCGTTTTATGTTGAAATTTGTGATTATCTGGAATTTTTGCGTTAATGTTAAATTATAATTTTTTTAGAATGGGGGTGTAGAGATCTCGAAATTTCAGAGAATTAATGAAAGAATATATGCGAAAACCGTAAGGGTTGTTGGCGAAGGAGGAGAACAATTAGGCATCATGAAAAAGCATGATGCACTCAGTAAGGCTATGGAATTAGGCCTGGACCTTGTTGAGGTCTCGCCGGATACTGATCCTCCAGTGTGTCGTCTTCTGGATTACGGAAAGCATCAATACAAACTGAGTAAAAAATCACATCAAAAAAGTCGTACCGTTCAGTTAAAGGAGATCAGGGTAAGGCCTAAAATTGGTGCGCATGATTTGCAGACGAAAATGAAGAACGCCAGGAAGTTTCTCGAAAGAAAGGATAGGGTTCTGGTTAACATGATGTTCAGAGGAAGAGAGAGAGCGCACAGGGATATGGCAAAAGGTATATTTGATGAAATTATTATATCTCTGGCAGATATTGCCAAGGTAGAATCGCAGGCAAAGTCAACCGGAAGAAGTATGGGAATTATTTTAACACCAAAAGCATAACACTAAAAATTTAGAAAACGAAGGAGTATTGGAATGCCAAAATTAAAAACACATAAAGGTCTTGCGAAAAGGGTTAAGGTTTCTCCTAACGGCAAGATTAAGAGAAAGAAGGCTTTTGCAGGTCATTTAATGTCAGGAAAAACTGGCAATCGTAAAAGGGCACTCAAGAGAACAAGTCTCGTGTCAAAGGGATTTACCAGGTCGTCGTTACGTGCATTAGGAAAAGCATAGTAAATATTTTAGAATAAGCACAAGAAAGGTTTTAAAGATGCCAAGAGTAAGAAAAGGTTCAGCAAGGAAACAGGCCAGAAAAAGGTTTCTCAATGAAACAAAAGGGTACTGGGGCGGTAGAGGTAACCTCTTTAAAAAGGCCAGTGAAACATATGTGAGGGCAATGGCCTTTGCTTATAGAGATAGAAAATGCAAAAAGAGGGATTTTAGAAAACTTTGGATAATACGCATAAATGCAGCTGCGAAAATGCGTGGGATAAATTATAGTCGTTTTATCAACGGACTGATAAAAGCCAATGTTGTGGTTGACAGGAAGATGTTAGCGGAAGCGGCAGTAAACGATCCTGCAGCGTTTGACAAATTGGTCGAGTTGTCAAAGCAACATATTTAAGGCCAGAATGCGTACCATGCGTTCTGGTTTTCCACTCTTTTTTGGATTGTTTTTTTGATTAGCAATCCTCAATGTCCAATTTGGAATATTGCGATATGCCCCTCCTTTCGGCCCGCCCGGATAAATCGTTCGGACGGGAAGGATCCCCGCGAAACCATTGGAGTCATTTCTAAGGCGGGGTGGCACTTGAGTTAAGTCGCATGCAATTCTACTTGCACGTTATACCCCCTTAATATAAAGATAGTCTTGTAAAACAAAACTATCTGAATTAGCAACTATCGAGAGCTGGTTTATTATGCAGGAAAGATTAAACGAAATACAAAATCAGGCGAAAGACGAATTGGCAAAGGCTGAATCTCTTGAAGAAGTTGAAACGATAAAGACCAGATATCTCGGAAGAAAAGGCGGCGTTATTACTGATATCATCAAGTCAATTCCGAGTTTGCCGCCTGAACAGAGATCGTCTACAGGAAAGTCTGCGAATATACTCAAGCAGAAAATTGGTACATGGATAGAAGATGCAAAAGGTAGGTTTGCTGATAAAGAACAGGTTTCTGATTCTAAGAAAATGTTTGATTTGTCGCTGCCTGGTGAGCAGAAACCATATGGCCATAAACATCCACTTACACAGACTATCGATGAAATTAAAGGGATCTTCAAGAAATTGTGTTTTGATATAGAGTACGGACCGGAGGTAGAACACGAATACTACAACTTCGATGCTCTGAATATCCCCGCGGATCACCCTTCCAGAGAAGATTTTGATACATTCTATCTGGGTAACAAGCGTCTCTTGAGAAGCCAGACTTCTACTGTCCAGATAAGGGTAATGGAAAAAACAAAACCTCCAATAAGGATGATAGCTCCGGGAAAAGTTTTTCGCCCGGATACAGTTGATGCTCGCCATGCTTCCATGTTTCATCAGATTGAAGGGTTGATGGTGGATGAAGGTGTCAGTTTCAGCGACCTGAAATATGTTTTAACCCTGTTTGCCCAGTCGTACTTCGGGCAGGATATAAAGATGAGGTTCCGCCCTTCATTCTTCCCCTTTACTGAGCCAAGTGCGGAGATAGATATTTCATGCTCTCTCTGTAAAGGGAAAGGATGTAGTGTATGCTCCCAAAGTGGCTGGGTTGAGGTATTGGGCGCGGGAATGGTAGACCCCAATGTATTTGATACCGTTGGCTACGATTCTGAAAAATATACCGGCTTTGCATTTGGCATAGGAGTGGAAAGACTTACTATGTTGAAATATGGAATAGATAATATCAGGCTTTTCTTTGAAAATGACCTGAGATTTTTATCACAATTTTAAAACTATGAAAATCAGTTGCAACTGGCTTAAGGATTATTGTAAACACGATCTTTCTGCGGAGAAATTGGCAGAAGGCTTGACGAATGCAGGATTGGTGGTTGACACCATAAACCCTGTAGAAGATGATTTTTGTCTGGAGGTTGAGGTGACTTCAAACAGACCTGACTGCCTGGGCTTTGTCGGAGTCGCAAGAGAAGTTGCTACCATTGTACACGGTAAACTTGATATTCCGGATGTGGACTATGATACAACTGATGAAAATATAAATGATATAACAAGTGTTACTATAGAAGATAATGAATTGTGCCGGAGGTATACGGCAAGAGTCATAAAAGATGTTAAAATAGG
>Ga0257124_1000642_pt1 | contig 34962 bp, 33 predicted proteins | sample SI106_150metaG_FD_190154 | JGI IMG/M metagenome (GOLD analysis project Ga0257124, IMG submission 190154) | Marine microbial communities from Saanich Inlet, British Columbia, Canada - SI106_150 | ecosystem: Environmental > Aquatic > Marine > Inlet | place: Canada: British Columbia | collected...
AATCCATATCATGGATCTTGATAAACAAACATTAGAAAGTGAGGTAGATCCAATGCTTTCCCATATTAATATTGGCACTGGTACAGATATTACAATTAAAGATGTTGCGCAAACAATTAAAGAGGTTGTTGGATTTGATGGTGAAATTGTTTTCAATACTAAAATGCCTGACGGCACTAAAAGAAAACTACTAGATGTATCTAAAATAGAAAATTTAGGCTGGAAGCCCGCAATTACTTTAAAAGATGGCCTTAAAGAAACCTATGAATGGTTTTTAGAAAATAATAAAAAATTAAGAGGGTGAGAGAGAATGATAAAAAAAGCACTAATTACTGGTATTACAGGACAAGACGGATCTTATCTAGCAGAGTTTTTATTAGATAAAGGCTATGAAGTGCATGGCATTAAGCGCCGTTCCTCTTCGTTTAACACTGATCGCATTGATCATCTTTATCAAGATCCACATGAGTCTGATGGTAAATTTATTTTGCATTATGGAGATTTGTCTGATTCAATGAGTTTAGTACGAATCATCCAGCAAATTCAACCTGATGAAATATATAATCTTGGTGCACAATCTCATGTTGCTGTATCATTTGAAACACCAGAATACACTGCAGATACTGTAGCTTTAGGTGCGCTACGTATACTGGAGGCTATTCGTATTTCAAAATTGGAAAAGAAAACACGTTATTATCAAGCCTCTACCTCAGAGTTGTATGGTGAAGTACAAGAGACTCCTCAAAAAGAAACCACGCCATTTTATCCTCGTTCGCCTTATGCGGCAGCTAAACTTTACGCTTATTGGATTACCATTAACTATCGTGAGGCTTATGGCATGTATGCGTGTAATGGTATACTTTTTAATCATGAGTCTCCTGTACGAGGTGAAACATTTGTTACTCGCAAAATCACTAGAGCACTAGCTCGTATTTCACTAGGTCTGCAAGATACAGTCTATCTTGGTAATTTGGATGCCAAGCGTGACTGGGGCCATGCAAAAGATTATATTGAGATGCAGTGGCTCATGTTACAACAAGATGAGCCTAATGATTTTTGTATTGCCACTGGTGTCCAGTATTCTGTACGTGATTTTGTAAACTTTGCCTGGGGTTATTTAGGAAAGGTTGTTTGCTGGGAAGGAGAAGGAATGAATGAAAAAGGTTATGAATCTGAAACTGGAAAGTTAATAGTTGCAGTTGATTCCAGATATTTTAGACCAACCGAAGTAGAAACTCTACTTGGCGATCCAACTAAGGCTAAAGAAAAACTTGGATGGGAGCCACAAATTAACTTTAAAGAAATGGTGTACGAGATGATGGAAAATGATATTAATATTGCCAAACGAGACTCTTTAGTTAAAAAGCATGGCTTCAAAGCCCCAGACTATCTTGAATAATAAGTATTTTTGATAGATCATAAAAATGACACGAAATGAATTAATTCAGAAGTTTAACAATATTGTTGGCGTTAAGAATGTGCTAACAAAACCAATACAAACAGCTTACCATCGTAGTGGATTTCGTTCTGGCAAGGGTGTAGCATTAGCAGTTGTATTTCCTAGTACTATTTTAGAGCAGTGGAAGTTAATTGAGGTGTGCGTAAATACTAATTGTATTATTATTATGCAAGCGGCAAAAACAGGTTTAACTGAAGGTTCTTCACCAAGTGGCGATGCATATGATAGAGATGTGGTTATTATTAACACACTCAACATTAAACAGATTTACTTAATCAATAATGGCAAGCAAGCGATTAGCTTATCTGGTGCTAGCTTACACAGCCTTGAAGAAAAGTTGGTAGAAATTAATCGTGCCCCCCATTCGGTAATTGGATCATCTCAGATTGGTGCAACTGTTATTGGTGGCATAGCTAATAACTCAGGTGGCGCTTTGGTTAAGCGTGGCCCCGCCTATACAGAATTTGCTTTGTATGCACAAGTTGATAAAAATAGAAAACTGCATCTAGTTAACCATCTTGGTATTGACGGGTTAGGCGAAACACCTGAAGAAATTCTTAATAATATTCAGGCAGGTAATATTGACCCAATTAATATTCAGTATGACACAGGAATGGCTTCTGATCATGAATATATTGATCGTGTGCGTAATGTAGAGTCAGATGTTCCAGCTCGTTATAATGCTGATAAGCGACGACTATTTGAAGCTAGTGGCTGTGCAGGGAAGCTCGGTGTGTTTGCTGTACGAACTGATACTTATGCTGTGCCAGAGAAGGAGCAAGTGTTCTACCTCGGCACTAATAACCCGGAAAAATTAACTCAGTTACGCAAGGATATTTTAACAAATTTTGAGTATCTTCCAGAGATGGCAGAATATCTACACCGTACGATTTTTAAGATAACTGAAGCTTATGGCAAAGATACCTTTTTATCTATTAATTACTTAGGCACGGAGAATATGGCGCGATTCTTTGTCGTTAAGGCAAAAATTGAGCATCTATTAAAGCGATTACCACTATTATCTGATTCATTGCCAGATAAAATTTTATTTTATTTGAGTAAATTATTTCCACAGCATCTACCTAAACGCATGCTTAAATTCCGTGATAAATATGAACATCACCTAATTCTGAAGGTGAGCGATAAAGGTATTAATGAGGCTCATAATTATCTGAAGAGGTGTTGGTCTAAAGAATACGATAGTAGTTTTTTTGCCTGTAGGGTTGACGAGGGCAATAAAGCTTTACTACATCGTTTTGCAGCTGGAGCGGCAGCCGGGCGTTATCAAATGATTCATAGTAATGAAGTAGAGGGAATTTTATCACTAGATATTGCATTGCGCCGTAATGATGATGACTGGGTTGAAAAACTCCCTCAAGAGATTAATAACAGCCTTGTTCATGTACTTTATTATGGACATTTTATGTGTAATGTTTTTCATCAAAATTATATTTTTAAAAAAGGTACTGATAGACAAAAAATGAAGCTGATGATGCTTGCAATGCTTGATGAAAAAGGTGCAAAGTATCCTGCCGAGCATAATGTTGGACATCTGTATAAGGCTGAAAATAGTTTACAGAGGTTTTATAAAAAACTTGATCCAACCAATACTTTTAATCCGGGCATTGGTAAGATGAGTAAATACCAAGGTCATTGTAGTTGTTGCCATTCATGAAAATATTAAACAATAATTGGCTTATTTTCGATGATGAAATACCTCTTGCACAGAAGCTATCAGAAAAGATATTAAGCATTGCAAAAGAATCTATTTTAAAAAAAAATTGTTTTAATATTGTTTTAACCGGTGGTCAAAGTGTCCTTAATTTATATAGAATTCTATCTAAATCTGATTCGATTTGGGATAAATGGCATATTTATATAGGTGATGAGCGCTTTTTGCCCATAGAGCATAAAGATAGAAATGATAGAATTATTAATGAAATATGGTTAAATAGTAGTCTAATTCCTAAAAAAAATATTCACTTTATTCGACCAGAATTAGGTTTACTGGAAGCTCAAAAAGAGTATGAAAAAATATTAAATAGAATTGATAAATTTGATGTTGTGCTACTAAGCATGGGCGAAGATGGTCATGTGGCTTCATTGTTTCTAAATCATTCACATCCTGAGGATCAAATGGTTATTATTGAAAATAATTCACCAAAATCACCTAGACAAAGAGTTAGTATGTCATACAAGCAACTAAACAAGTCGAGTTACATCTTTAAACTTGTTGTTGGCGAATCAAAACAAAAGGCTGTGAGTTTACTGCAACAAAATACAAACCTTCCAATTTCAAAAGTTAAAGGTGAATGTGAGGAACTATATATTTGTAAAAATGCAATTTATTAGCATTCTTTGCTTAATGGATTTTTGTAAATTATGTAGGGGCTTAATTAGTTGACTAAATCTTTTTTACAAATTGTAATTGGCACCTTATAAAGGCTTTATTTTGGCATCATGCCCAAATTTATTGCACGTCAAGATACAATTCATCGAGTCCCATATATATGCAGCGCATTCAGATCATTGCAATGTAAATTTTTATGTACTATAAAGGACGGGAATAGTTTAACTGTTGAAATTGAGGGAATTTCAATAGCTAGCTTAAGAATAAGTAAATAGATTGTCTAATTATTTTCTAATTAAACTAGAAAATAATTATAATACTTTTATTTTTTGCCATAATCAGTGCTTTAAATATGAAAAATAATGAATTAATAACCAGAGTAACATCAATTTTTAGAGAGACATTTGATAATGATTCTTTAGTGATAAGTGCAGAAATGAATGCTGACAGTATAGATGAGTGGGATAGTTTGACTCATATTAGATTAATAGTGTCTCATGAAATAGAATTTGGAGTTAAGTTTAGTATTTCAGAAGTAAATGAACTTGAAAATATAGGTGATTTTATTAAACTCTTAGAATCAAAAATAGATTTATGAGTATAAAAATATCAGAATATTGTATAGAGGATTTATACGATGGCCTGTCAAGAAGATTTGAGTTTGTTGTCACAGATCAAATGATGAAAAATTTTTCCAATATTTCTGGGGATTTTAATCCATTGCATATAAATAATGAGTATGCAAAATTAAAAGGGTTTGACGGAGTTGTGGTATATGGAGGGTTGTTGATTTCACAAATATCTCAAATTATAGGTATGCATTTACCTGGAGATAATTCTCTTTGGAATGGACTTAGTGTTAACTTTATAAAGCCACTTATGGTTGGTCAAAAAGCTATAATAGAGGCAATAGTTGTACATGTTTCAAAGGCAACATCATCATTTAAACTCAACATTAAGATCTTGCACAATAATGTAATAATACTGAAAGGTTCTGCAGAAGTTGTAATTTTATAATTATTTTTTTTAATTTTAATGAATAAAAAAATGTTTTTAGTTACTGGCGGGAGTGGCGGTATTGGTCAAGAGTTAGCGTATTGTCTGGCTAATGTTGGGTATACCCCCATAATTACTTATAATAAAAATTATAAAAATGTGGCGCATCTTGCTGAGAAAGCGAATGCCGAAGTTTTGCAATTAGATTTACTTGATTTAAAGGCTATTGACGCCTTCGTTAATGATCTTGCGTCTCGTAAAATAATTCTAGAAGGTGTTGTTCTTGGTGCATCTGCACCACTGCATTTATCGTCTTTTGGGCATATTACTGAGTCTGATATGGATGACCAATGGCGTATCAACGTTTTAGGGCATCAAAGATTACTAGCCGGATTAGTACGCAAAGTATTTAGTGTTAGAAAAAAAGGTATAGTTATTGGTATTCTATCTGAGGCTATGGGGGTTGATGGAATGGCAGGATTAAAGTCTATGGGTTCTTATATAATTGCAAAATATGGTCTACAAGGGTTATTATCAACAATAAATGCAGAGTATAGATGGATGGATGTTTCTTATGTAAAGCCTGGATACACAGATACTAAAATGCTAAATGCATTTGATGACAGATTTGTAAAATTATTGAAAGAGAGTGGAAAAATAAGTCATCCAAAAGAAGTTGCAAGAAGTATTGTTGATGAAATTTTATTATTTAAATAAAGTACCGGTTATTTTTTAATGAGTTCTGATTTATATATCAATTTAGAATGGCTGCCTACGCCTAGATTCAAATTTAACAATGAACTGAAGATTGCTTTACATAGTGAAAGCCCAGGTCTTTCATTTTATAAGTTGGCAAATTACAGGTTAAATATTAACCAATTAAATATGCTTTCAAATGCGATTATGAAGGCACATTCTAATAATATTGATCTAAGTCCATTAAAGCCATTTAATCTTGGAGTTTTATCTAATTCAACTACATCATTTATCGTTCAGTCTTTAATATCGACTGCTGCTCGTTATGGTTTTTTGTTAACAATTTATGAGGCGCCTTTTGATCAAGTCATGCAAGTTGCATTGGGAAAGGTGCATGAGTTTAACAATGTTAAGATGGATGCAATTCTTGTTGCAATAGACTATAACGGATTGCCAATTCATGGAAAAAATGCATCGATATTTGGAGAATCGTCCACAAATATTCACGAATCTCTAGGTTATTTGAATTTAATTCGAACTCAACTTAAGCAAAGATACAATGCTCCATGCATCTTACAAACATGTGCGCATGAAACTGAGAGTTTTTTTGGTAGTTTTGATATGCAAGTAAAAAACACCTCTAGGCAGTTTATATCTGAATTTAACTTCTCTCTTGTAAAAGAAATTTCCGGTACTGATGATTTTCTGTTAGATGTATCTGCAATTTCTGAAACTGTTGGTTTGTCTAATTGGCATGATCCTGCAATGAAGCATATGGCGAAATTACCATTTTCTCAAAAAATAACCCCATTATATGCAGATAATGTCTGCCGTATTATTGCAGCAATTAGAGGGAAATCACGTCGTGCATTGGTACTTGATTTAGACAATACTATATGGGGAGGTGTAATTGGGGATGATGGCGTAGATGGTATAAAGATTGGCAATGGAGATGCATTAAGCGAGGCGTACTTATCTATTCAGAGTTCTGTATTAAAGTTACATGAGCGAGGGATTGTGTTGGCAGTTTGCTCAAAAAACTTGGATTCTGTCGCAAGAGCGCCATTTAAGGATCGCTCCAATATGTTGGTGAAAGAAAGGCATATTGCATCTTTTAAAGCAAACTGGGATGATAAGGCATCTAATATAAAAAATATTGCCAATGAATTAAATTTAGGGTTAGATTCAATTGTTTTTATGGATGACAACCCAATGGAAAGAGATTTAGTTCGTAAGTATTTGCCACAAGTTGCTGTTCCAGAGTTGCCAGAAGACCCTTCTTATTTTTCAAGAACTCTACTTGCAGCTGGGTATTTTGAAGCTATTCACTTTTCTGATGAAGATAAGACAAGAGCAGAGAGTTATAAGTCTAACGCTAAACGAACAGCTTTACGTAATACAATGGTTGATTTAGATTCTTATTTGCGTACTTTAGACATGAAGGCTGAGATTAAATCTTTTAGCGAAAAAGGAATAAAAAGAATTGTACAGCTTATTTCTAAATCTAACCAATTTAATTTAACCACACACCGTTACAATGAAAGGGAGATTTTAAATTTTTTAAATAAAGACACGTATTACACTATTCAAATCAATTTATCAGATACTTTTGGAGATAACGGCATAGTAGCTCTTGTTATTTGCAATAAAAATAATGGTAAATGGATGATAGATACTTGGATTATGAGTTGCAGGGTTCTTGGAAGAAGGCTTGAAGAGTTTGTTTTTTATGAAATAGTTAAGGCCGCTAGAATAGCAGGAGTTAAGGAAATAATTGGCGTATATATTCCAACTGAAAGGAATTATATTTCACAGGATCTTTATGAAAAATTAGGATTTACAGAATGTGACGATAGTTCACAAGATTACAGAAAATGGTTTATAGATGTAAATTGTGTCAAATTTAAAAAGATACCTATAGAGTTAATTAGTTAATGTGTAGTGGTTTGACAAATTGTAATAAAACGATTTTTAGAAGTCCCAAGATTGAGAGATTGAATTATCAAAGTTTTGAAAATCACTATAAAGTTGTGCAAAATTTAGAAAGTTATATTTATTTCTATAATTACAAAAGGACTCATTTAACGATTGAATTTACGGCATCCGCTCAAAAGTGGCTTGAAATATGTCTAAATAAGTCAGGTCACCATAACCTAGTTTTCTAATGTTGTTTAATTCCTATATATTTTTATTTTTATTTTTACCGATTACTTTACTAGGATTTCACCTAATTGGTAAACAGGGTCGTCATAGAGTTGCTATAGCCTGGCTTGTTGGGTCGTCATTATTTTTTTATGGATGGTGGAATCCTGCATATCTTAGTTTATTGCTATTTTCTATTATATTTAACTACAGTGTAGGGATTTCAATTAGTAATATTTTTGATGGTAATTTATCCAAAAAAGCAATATTAATAACGGGAATTATAGTTAATTTATCCTTGCTCGGATATTTTAAGTATGCTAATTTTTTTATTGATAATTTAAATACACTGGCCGATACCCATATTATCCTTAGAGAAGTTATTTTGCCATTAGGCATATCATTCTTTACATTTCAACAAATAACATACTTAGTTGACGCTTATAATAAAAAGACAAAGGAATATAATTTTCTACATTATTGTCTTTTTGTAACTTTTTTTCCTCAGTTAATTGCCGGACCTATTGTTCATCATAGGGAAATGCTGCCACAATTTACTAGAGACGTTATATACCGTCTTCGTTCAAAACACTTAGCTGTAGGAATAACAATATTTACACTCGGATTGTTTAAAAAAGTGGTGCTTGCTGATGGAATTTCAGTTTATGCTAATCCGGTATTTAATGCAGCAGAAGCTGGAGTAGTACTTACATTTTTTGAAGGATGGGGAGGGTCTCTTGCATACGCATTTCAGCTTTATTTTGATTTTTCTGGATATTCAGATATGGCAATAGGTCTTGCACGAATGTTCGGTATTCTTCTCCCGCTTAATTTTAATTCTCCATATAAAGCAACCAATATTTCTGATTTTTGGAGGCAATGGCATATAACATTGTCGAGACTTATCAGAGACTATTTATGGAATCCTGTTAGTTTGTTACTAACTAGGTATGCGATTAATAAAAAATATAGTAATTTTGGTATATTTATTTTAGCTATCGTAATCCCAATATTTTTCTCATTTTTTTGGATTGGTCTTTGGCATGGGGCCGGCTGGAATTTTGTATTATTTGGGCTTGTACATGGTTCTTATATAGTGATCTATAATGTATGGACTAGAATTAAATATAGCACCCGGGGTTTGATGCTGATTAGATCTAAAAGCATATCTCATGTAATTGGTTGGCTTATAACATTTGTGTCAGTTGTATTTTCGTGGGTTTTATTTCGAGCAGAGTCAATTGAAGGTGCAGTAAATATATTATCCAGCATGGTTGGTCTGCATGGTATACATCTATCACCAGCATTAATAGGACATCTTGGTGCGCTTGAACCGTGGCTACTTACCCATGGCGTTGTTATTCAGGAAATGTTTCGATTTGGATCTATGGTAAATTTATTAATATTAATATTCACCATGTTTTTTATCTCGATTGTATTTCCTAATACGCAACAAATAATGTACAGGTATCGCCCTGCACTTGAAACGTATAAAGGTGAGGTGAAACGGTTACAAAGGCGTTGGCTAGAGTGGCGTCCTACAATGTTTTGGCTGATATTTATCTCCTTACTTTTTATTGTTTCTATATCAAGAATATCAAGAGAGTCTGAATTTTTATATTTTAATTTTTAGTAATGATTTATAAGCAGTTTTTAATACGTTTTTTTAAAATATCGATTATTGCTTTGTTAATTGAGCTTACGATAAATATGTATGTTGATCCGTTGAATTACATAAGAGCAAATACCAAAACATACTTTTCTTCAGAGAGAAACCTTAAGGCACGTTTAATAGAAGATGGTATTTTTTCAGGATTAATGATGGGTTCATCAAAAACTGCACATATACGGCCAACTAAAATAAATTTTAATAAAAAAATATTAAATGCCTCATTTTCAGCGGCATTACCAGAAGAAATATATTCGTTCTTAGTTGAGCATAATCCAGAAGTAGAATGGATTGCAATAGGGTTGGAATGGTACATGTTTCATGAATCAAGGTTCCCATATAAAGAGAATGTTAAGTTTTCTAAAAATTTTATGGATATTGTTCGTTATTGTTTATCTCTTGATACGACTATTTATTCTATTAGAACTATAATGAAAAGGATTGGTGGAGATAGTTCGTATTCAAGTACGCCTAATGGAGCAAGAAACAAGGAAAAGAAAGAGGCTATAGATAGAAATAATAGTGAGTATAAGTATAGTGAGACTTTAGATCGCTTATCATTTAGGTTTGATGATTACAAAATTTCCAGTAGAAGAATTTTTGATATTTCTAAAATAGAAGACTGGGGTAAAGCCAATAATATTAAAATAGTTTGGTGGATTAGTCCATATAATAAAGAAATATTAAAATTGCTTCATTCAAAACACAATAAAGAAATTGACAACCTTCCTATAGTTATAAAAGAAAAAGTAAGCAATTTTATTGATTTGTCACACAAATACAAAACAAAAGATAAATACTGGAAACACGATCCTTCGCATTATTATCAAACAACCGGTGAGTTCTTCTTTAATAAAAATATTTTACCAATTATTCTAAATAAACTGTAATTAAAGTCATGATAATTCTACAAGTAAATACTCTAAGTTTTGTATAGAGTCAGAGTATTTATGCTTATGAATGGTATAAATCACGAAAAAAACTTATTTATAATAATTTTAAAATAATATCGAATTGGTGCAAATAAAAGAGATAAACTTGATTCTTCCTTAAATTGTGAAAGTATATTCGTAACAGTTATATTTTTAGGTTGGTGTAATTTTTTCCTAAGAATTATTAAAAATGTTAATTTTGGGAAAATATGCACATCTAGTAAAGAAAATTCAACCAAATCGAAAGTATTAGGAATTTTATAATCAGATATTTTTGTTGATTTTTTCATTCTATTGGCCAGCACAAGTATTCCCTGATCCTTTAAAACTCTATCTGCTTCAGAAAGATAAAAATTAACTGTTTCTATGTCCATTTCTTGCATTCCAAACATGTTAATAAAGGCGTCAACAGAAGAGTTATTTAGATCCCTAATAAAATCAGGAGTTAGTAAATGAATACAATCAGAGGTTTGTTTTTTATGATAATTGTCAACCAAATTAAAATATTTGTTTGGCACTAAATTTGATAAGAAGTATGTCTGCATTAAAAGAGCTTCTGGCAGATCATATATGTAATAATCTACCATATGATTTTTATTAAATAGTCCGGCCAGCCCTCCGTATCCTCCGCCTATTTCTACAATTACCTGGCAATTTTTACATTTTTGTTTGATTAAATTGTAGAAAAAACCATTAATTATTGATGATCTGTTTACTTCAATGCCTTTAATTTTAGTTATGTATGGATTTCCAATGCCTGATTCAGTAAATACATGCAGGTTGTTTTTGCTTTTTACAAAAAAATCAAAAAAATATGATACTTGTTTGCATTCTTTTTCTTCATCAATTGAATATTTATTTCCAGGGTCTAATGTTTGAGACAATATATTAGATCTGAAATTAATCAGATCTTTTTCATTGATTTGCAATACATTTTTTAATTTATTTTGATGCTGCCAAAATTTTGACAGTCTTAATTTATCAGGATCTTCAGCCGATATTTTATAATTATTTATTATTCTGTTAAAATCTATTTCTGAATTCATTGTAATGATGATGTGATTATTAAAAGTTAGATTATAAAATATTTTCTAAGTAAAAACATGCATAAAAAATCTGAACCTGAAAAACATATGTTGCTATGGTGTTCCCCAGGATTTGGAGTGATTGATATATGGCTTCCTATTATTAAAAAATTAAAGGAAGGTGGAAATATAAAAATTGATTTTGTATTTCCAGAGCCATCTTCTCTGCTGTTAGAAGATAAAGACAGCGACTTGTTTAATCTTGCCGAACAATTTGTAGATAGGGTTATTTATAGAGGATATTCTGGCCGATGGTTTATTGCTGCCACACTAGTTGAAGCAAAAGATGAGATTAAGCCTAGCAGTTTCTATGAAAAAATGTCTATCATTGTATCTAGGCTGATTACTGGAAAAGCATCTAGGTATTTTATTCTAAAGATAATCGGGAAAGGCCTGTCAATAGTATCTAGATACTTCATATACTCAAAAGAGAACCGTGGCCAACAGTTTTTATATGATATCCGCACGTTAAAAGATGACATAAATGGTATTTTTTGTGATATTACAGTAGAAAATAAATTTGTAAATGATAACCTTAGGAAAGATTTCATAGGTATTCATAAGTTTTCAATGGTGCATGGTTTAGGGGCAATGTGGGTAGAACCTGGTTTTAATTGCAAATACCCTGTCACAGAAAGATCGGATGTTACTGTGTATAGTGCTTCAAATCTAGAAGTGGATGGGTATAAAAAATGTTTTGGAATTTTAGAGAATAAAATAGTGCATGTCGGTATACCGAGACACGACAGTGATTGGATTGAATTTATATATAATCAATTCAATAATACTAAAGAAAAGATTTTTGATTCATTTGTTTTTATTATTGGAAGACCTGCATCACCATTTAATACAATAGAAAGAAAGAAAAAAGCATTAAAAGATATTTATGATATTATATGCGTGAAACATAAATTAAAATTGGTTGTTAAAACCCATCCTAAAGAGTCCCTTTGTGGAGTAGATGGTAATATTTATAGAGATGCATTAGGTTTAGAAAATTATGGAAAGACATGGATGTACTCTAATGCCCACCCATTTATATTGGGTAAAAAAGCGTTTTTTTCTATATCATTTTATTCTGGCGTTGTTATAGACATGTTAGCAATTGGTAAACCCTCTATAGAGTACATTAATTTAGAGGGGCTAGATTCATATGATAATAGTAATTCATTGAGAGATGCGAATGGAGAGCCAGTATTTCAATATAGATATACAAATCTAGTTCTTGGTGCAAGTAATAAGTTAGAATTGAGCGGGCATGTGGAGTCTATTTTAAATCAACGTGAAGTTACATTTTTATCACTTTTTTCAAGGTATAAAAAATATTTTGAACCATTCGAAGGTTCGTCAGGAATGATTGCTAATGATGTTGTTAGTAACCTCCGTAAAATGGAAAAATAATAAATATTGCACATCGGATATAAATTACAGATTATGATGTTAAAGCAACAACTAAAAAATAGAGAGCTAACTATAGGATCATGGATTACATTAGGTAACACTTCTATTGCAGAAATATTAGCAAACGCAGGTTATGATTGGTTGGTTGTAGATTTAGAGCATACTACAATCTCACTGGATCAAGCTGGAGAGCTTATCCGTACAATTGAACTTTCAGGGGTGCCTTCATTAGTCCGTCTAACTAGCAATGATGAAAATCAAATAAAAAGAGTAATGGATGCTGGAGCTACTGGCATTGTTGTGCCAATGGTTAAAAACGTAGATGATGCAAAATCTGCAGTTGCTGCAACACGCTATCCTCCGCTAGGTAATAGGGGTATTGGGCTTGCACGTGCACAAAAGTATGGCGTAGCTTTTCAAGAATATCTGAAATGGCAAAATGATGGCCCTGTTGTTGTTGTACAAATTGAACATATTGACGCAGTAGACAATCTTAAAGATATACTGAATGTAGAGGGTGTGGATGCATTTATCATTGGCCCATATGATCTATCATGTTCTATGGGCATCCCTGGTGAATTTGACAGTCCAAAATTTAAAAAGATCATGGAAAGTATTATCTCTATCAGTAATGATGTGAATGCTGTTAGTGGGTTACATGTGGTTGAGCCAGATCTGGTAAAACTGGATCGGGCAATTAAAGTAGGTCATAAATTTATCGCCTACAGTGTGGATATTAGAATGTTAGATGTTACAGCTAGAGCTGGAGCCGATAAGGAAAAAAGATATTGAATGTTGTCGGTATAATACCTGCTCGCATGGGATCTTCTAGATACCCTGGTAAGCCTATGGAAAAAATACATGGCATGCCGATGATTGGGCATTGCTACCATCGTACTGCCTTATCACTTGGTATTGATCATACTTATGTTGCTACCTGTGATATAGAAATATATGAGTACATTCTATCTATAGAAGGAAAAGCTATAATGACTGCTGATACTCATACGCGAGCTACTTCCAGAACAGCAGAAGCATTAGAGAAAATTGAAGATCAAACAGGCAAAAAAATTGATATTGTAGTCATGGTACAGGGTGATGAACCATTAATTCAACCGAATACAATTGGTGAGATAATCCCATATTTCCAAGATCAGAAAGTTAATATTGTCAATATTATGTCTCTTTTGCTTACTAAAGAGGCATTTGAGAATGAAAACAATGTCAAAGTGGTAGTAGATAATAATAATAATGCGCTCTACTATTCAAGGGAACCGATTCCGTCGCCGTGGAAGGGATGGGAGGATATTCCACGCTATATGCAGACTGGGATTATTGCTTTTCGTAGAAATACCCTGATTGATTTTAATGCAATGGAAGAGACTGAGCTGGAGCAAATTGAATCGGTGGATATGAATAGAGTGTTAGAGACAGGTGGGGAGATTAAGATGGTTTTAACAGAAGCGATAACTATCGGAGTGGATGTGCCAGAAGATCTTGTTGCGGTTGAAAAGCTGTTGATTAATGATGAAGTTATAAAAGATTATCTATAGCAATGAAAGAGAGTGAAATCAGGCCACAAGAATTGATGCAGAGGTATGTTGAATTAAGCGCTCAAGATGCAGAAGTTTATTTTAGCGGAATAGCAGGGAGAATAGATTTACCATGTGTTGCTTGCGGCAGTATAGATGTAGCAAAAGAGTTTTCTAAAAATGGTTTTGCTTATGCCTTGTGTAACAAGTGCGGAACACTATATCAGACACCAAGGCCACCTATAGAAGAATTCGAGTCTTTTTATAAAGACTCCGAGTCCTCACGCTATTGGGCAGAGGTGTTTTTCCCTGCTGTAGCTGAGTCACGGCGTGAAAAAATATTCAAGCCACGAGTAGAGAGATTACAGTCAATGTGTAATGATATTGGCCTGGAAGTTACAAAGTTGATTGATATTGGCGCAGGCTACGGAATCTTTCTTGATGAATGGAGAGCTGTTAAGCCAGAGACAGAGCTTCTCGCTGTAGAGCCATCAGTTGCTTTGGCAAACAAGTGTCGCAGTAAAAGTCTTGAAGTGGTTGAGTCAATTGCAGAGAATGTAATAGGTTATGATAATTATGCTGACCTGGTAGTCTGTTTTGAAGTGTTAGAGCATGTAGATAATCCGTTAGAATTTATCAAAGTACTAAAAAAAATGGTACGACCTGGGGGGTACCTGTTTATAAGCACCTTATGTATTGATGGATTTGACTTGAAAATGTTATGGGAACAATCTAGTCAGATCTCACCTCCACACCATATTAATTTTAATTCAATCAAAGGGTTTGAGTTTCTTTTTCAGAGGGCAGGGTTTCGTGATATACAAATTACAACACCTGGGCAGTTAGATGTGGATATCGTCAAAAATTTTATCCTTAATAATCCAAGGCCAATTAGCTGTAATAGGTTTATTCAGACACTAATAGATCACGAGTCTACAGCAAAAAACTTTCAGAAATTCTTGGCAGAAAATAAACTCAGCTCTCATGCTTGGATCTTAGGAAAAAAAGATTAATGGGTAAGGTAAAGTGGAGAGCTATGTATATGAATTTAATTAAGCTAAAAAAAACGCATTTTTAAAGCATCTTGCAAATGGCAAGGTTAATGATGTGTATGGATATACTTGAGTATCGTATTGCAGTGAAAAAAAATTTAAAATAAATGTAGATATGGTTATAACTGGACTCATGTTTTATGACTTTTATGAGAGAAACTTCTCTTTTCTGATATTGAAAAATATCTGTTACCAGCAAGTTTTTATCTATTTAATATTAGTCATATATAAAAAAATACAATGAATAATAAGACAGATTAGATAGGTATGATTTATGTTAATAATGGTATTAGAGATAACAAGTAATTAAATTATGATCTTAAAGGTAGGTATTGCTGGTTATGGAGTTGTAGGTAAGCGCAGAAAGGAGTGTGTAGAGCAACATCCGAATATGGAGCTTGTTGCGGTTTGTGATAGAATTTTTACTCTTGATATAGTGAATGATGATGACATTAATTATTATCAATCATATAAAACTTTATTAAATGAAAAATTAGATATTTTGATTGTATGCCTAACTAACAATATGGCCCCAGAAGTAACAATTGCTGGTTTAAAAAAAGGATTGCATGTTTTTTGCGAGAAACCACCAGGTAGAAATGTTGAAGATATATATAAGGTGATTGATGTGGAGAAACAGTGCTCCGACAAAAAGCTAATGTACGGATTTAATCACCGTTATCATGATTCAGTTATGGAAGCATTTCGTATTATTAAATCTAAAGAGCTGGGTGAGGTGATTAATATACGAGGGGTCTATGGTAAAGCTCAACTAATAACATTTAATCAGCCAGATTGGCGCACTAAAAGAGAGATAGCTGGCGGTGGAGTACTGCTAGATCAGGGTATTCACATGGTCGATTTAATGAGATTGTTCGCTGGTGAGTTTTCAGAGGTCCATAGTTTTATTGAAAACAGTCACTGGAATTATGATGTGGAAGATAATGCTTATGCCCTGATGCGTACAAAGGATGGGAAGGTAGCAATGCTTAACTCTTCTGCAACTCAATGGAGACACCGTTTCCATTTAGATATTAATCTTGAAAAAGGAAGTTTAATTCTTGGTGGAATCCTGTCAGGCTCAAAAAGCTACGGGGCGGAGACTTTAACTGTGGTTTCAGCAAATCCAAATAATGATCACGGAGACCCAAAAGAGGTCACAACTAGATATAATACTGATCCATCATGGTATACAGAGATTGAAGAGTTTGCAGACTGTATTCTTAATAATAAAGAAATCACTAGTGGCACTTCAGATGATGCTCTGCAGACAATGAAATTAGTCTATAAAATATACTATGCAGATAAGAAATGGCGACAAACATATAGTATTAAAAATCCAGGTATTAAATGAATAAGATTGATAGTTTTTTTACAAAAGATATAGAACAGTTCTCTAAATCTTACTTCTCTTATCTTAAAGAGGTGTTTGATAAAGTCAACTTGTTAGAAATAAGGCAATTTGCTGAAATACTATTGGCTGCTCGTGAAAGTGGCGCAACTATATTTTTTATGGGTAATGGCGGTAGTGCTGCTACTGCAAGCCACTTTGCTAATGATTTGTCTTTCGGTACGAACGAGTATAGAAAACCATTCAAGGTGATGAGTATTACAGATAATGTACCAGTATTAACTGCATTAGGTAATGACTACGGATATGATGAGATATTTATTCGGCAGCTAAAAATTTATGCTAAAAAAGGTGATGTGTTAGTTGGCATATCTGCATCTGGTAATTCACAAAATTTAATTAGAGCTTTTGAGTATGCATCTGTCGCTGAAATAAAAACAGTTGCACTCACTGCTTTTGATGGTGGAAAAATGAAGGAAATTGCCGACCAATGCGTACATATTCCAACAGGTCAGAAAGAGTATGGTCCAGCTGAAGATCTACATATGATTTTAGATCATTTGATAAGTAACTATTTAATGCGATTAGTCCGGTAATATGTCTAACGAGGTGCAAAACCTACTGGATATCTCTAGGAAAACAGCTCTTATTGCACTAGATAAATTAATTGAGTTAGGTAGAGAGGACGTCAAACATTACTCTTTTGATGTAAACATACCAAGAGAGATAAAAGCAGTTGCTGATACTGTTATAGAGAAGATTATTTTAGAGCAACTACTGCCTACTGGGGTTGATATTTTAAGTGAAGAGAGTGGATTATTGCATGGTGATAATAGCTCATCATTGAGATTTATTATCGACCCAATTGACGGTACAGTGAATTTTGTTAGAGGAATTGCCAATTGCTCAATATCAATCGCCCTGTTTGATGGGAATAAAGCGTTGTTTGGAGTGATAGCATCTTATCCTAATGGTACTCTTGCATGGGGTGGAAAGAACTTAGGGGCTTTTTTGAATGACAAAAAATTGAAAGTATCAACTATTGATGATCCTAAAAAAGGTGTATTGTGCACAGGTTTTCCATCACGATTTAAGTTTGACGCACAATCTTTCTCATCACAAATGAACTTAATGTCTAATTTTGGAAAAACAAGGATGTTAGGCGCTGCTTCTCAATCTTTGCTGCAAGTTGCCAAGGGTGCAGTAGAGTGTTATTCAGAACAGGATATTATGCTCTGGGATGTGGCAGCGGGAATAGCGATTGTTGAAGGTGCAGGTGGTAGAGTTAAAATAACAAGTAGTAATTGGGATGATGAGTCATTAAATATCACTATAGATAATGGCTTTCTTGATTAAGAAGTTAGAATATATGAATATAACAAAAAAAGTTGCTGTCTGTTCTCGCTCTTTTTCAAAAAATCAAATTTTACGCAAAGAGCTGGAAGATAAATATACAAATATAAGATTTAATGATGAAGGATTAAGTCTTCATGGGGAATCCTTAGTAAAGTTTTTACAGGGAGTTACTCACGCTATTACAGCGCTGGAAATAATAGATAATGATGTATTAAGTAAACTGCCAGAACTAAAGGTAATCAGCAAATATGGTGTTGGTTTGGATATGATTAATATGCAAGCTATGCAAAATCATAATGTTAAACTCGGTTGGACTGGAGGAGTAAATCGGCGCTCGGTATCAGAACTAGTTATATCCTTTGCTATTGCTCTGTTACGCCATGTGCCAGCAAGCCACAGAGAAGTATTATCAGGAACTTGGAGACAACATGTAGGAGGGCATCTTAGTGGGAGAACTGTAGGGATTATAGGGTGTGGTCATGTTGGTAAAGATTTGGTTAAAATGCTTCAGCCATTTGGATGTCCTATACTGGTTAATGATATTAAAAATTATGACGACTTCTATAAACAGTACAACATTAAATCAGTAGGGAAAGAAGAATTACTTGCTAGGTCAGATGTGGTAACTTTACATACTCCTTTAGATGATTCGACAAAAAATATGCTAACATCTAAAATGCTATCACTAATGAAATCTAAAGCAATTTTGATTAATGTAGCTCGTGGCGGACTATTAGATGAAGATGCATTAAAAAAAATGTTAATTAATGGTAGATTAGGTGGTGCAGCACTTGATGTGTTTTCAATTGAACCGCCTAGGGACAAGGAATTATTGGAGCTACCTAACTTTATCGTTACCCCGCATATTGGCGGTAGTGCAAATGAAGCAATTATAGCAATGGGTAGGGCGGCTATTGATGGGCTGGTCGATAATATTTCTCCATCAATTATTATGGATAATAAATAAATATATAATCATATGCTTACTAATTCATCAATCTTAATAACGGGGGGTACAGGCTCATTCGGTCATGCATTTGTTCGAATGACCTTAGAAAAATATAATCCTAAAAAAATTGTTATTTTATCTAGAGATGAAATGAAACAATGGGAAATGCAAAAACTTTATAAAGATGATGAAAGAGTAAGATTTTTTATTGGTGACGTTAGAGATAAAGATAGATTGTATCGTGCATTAGATGGCATTGACTATGTTGTACACGCTGCTGCTACTAAGATTGTGCCAACAGCAGAATATAATCCATTTGAGTGTATTAAAACAAATATAAATGGTGCAATGAATTTAATTGATGCATGTATCGATCATAATATTAGAAAAGTTGTTGCACTTTCTACTGATAAAGCTAGTAAACCGGTTAGCTTGTATGGTGCTACAAAATTAGCATCCGACAAAATGTTTGTTGCAAGTAATGCATATTCAGGTGAACATAAAACTAAATTTTCAGTTGTGCGTTATGGAAATGTTATGGGATCTAGAGGATCTGTAATACCATTTTTTATGAAAGAAAAAACAGGTGTATTGCCTATTACAGACAATCGCATGACTCGCTTTATGATTACTTTGGAAGAGGGAGTTGAACTTGTTTGGAGGGCATTTGATGATATGTGCGGTGGTGAGATTTATGTTAAAAAAATTCCATCTATGAAGATTACTGACTTAGCAACAGCAATAGATAAAAATGCAATACAGAAAGTTGTCGGCATTAGGCCAGGTGAAAAGTTACATGAAGAAATGATTGGGGAAGATGATTCTCCTTATGCTTATGAATATGATGAATTTTATAAAATATTACCTGCTATTAATAATTGGTCTTCTTCTGAAGAACTAATTAAAAATGGTAAACAAGTAGAAAATGGATTTAGTTATACAAGTGATAACAACAAAGACTGGATGAGCATAGAGACTTTACAAGAGTGGATTAATAATAATAGAAACAAAATTGGAAAAATCTAAATTTATACCTTACGGCCGTCAAGAGGTTACAAAAGAGGATGTAGATGCAGTTGTTAAAGTTCTATATTCTGATTTTCTCACTCAAGGGCCAGCCGTCCCTACATTTGAACAAGGACTATGTAACTATACTGAAGCAAAATATGCTGTTGCAGTTAATAGCTGTACGTCCGCTTTGCATATTGCATGCCTTGCATTAGGTTTGGGCCATGGAGATATACTTTGGACGTCTCCAATCACATTTGTTGCAACAGCTAATTGCGCACTCTACTGTGGAGCAACTGTAGACTTTGTCGATATTGATATTGATACTGCTCTAATGAGTGTTGAAAAATTAAAGGAAAAGTTAGAGAGTGCGGAAAAAGAGGGTAAGTTACCTAAAATAGTTGTGCCAGTACACTTTGCTGGCCAACCTTGCGATATGGAAGAGATCTATATTCTAGGTCAAAAGTATGGATTTAAGATTATTGAAGATGCAGCCCATGCAATTGGAGCAAAATATCAGAATAAACCAATAGGAAATTGTCAGTATTCTGATATTACAGTATTTAGTTTTCATCCAGTAAAAATTATTACTACAGGTGAAGGCGGCGCTGCAATGACAAATAATCAGAAGTACGCCGAAAAAATGTTTTTATTAAGAAGTCATGGAATTACTAGAGAGCCGCATAAAATGTATAGAAGTGCAGATAAATCTTGGTACTATGAGCAGATTGAACTTGGGTTTAATTATAGGATGAGTGATATTCAGGCTGCATTAGGAAGCAGCCAGCTGAATAAGCTTGATAAGTATATATTACGCAGAACTGATATTGCAAAATGGTATGATAATAAATTTCAGAATATAGATGTAATTCCATTAACACAAAAACCCAGCAGAGAATCGGCACACCACCTTTATGTAGTAATGTTTAAAGGTCATAATAGAGACGAAATATACAATGACCTGCGTAAAAATAACATAGGGGTAAATTTACATTATATTCCAATATACAACCAACCTTTTTATAAAGAAAATAACGCTAATAAAAAACTATCTGTAGCTGAAAATTATTATAGTAAAGCGATTTCTTTACCAATTTTTCCAAATATTACACAAAATAATTTAGACTATATTGTCAATAAATTATCTTCTTTATTAGACAAGACATACTAATAAAGTTTGCCAGAATTTTGATCTCATTAATCTAATGTAGTTGCGGCCAACATAATATAAATTTATGAAAAATAAAAAACTTATTGGAGATAGATATATTCTAAAACCTTTTGACGTTGTGGATATATCGAAAAAATATATTGAATGGTTAAATGATCCTGAGGTTAACTCTTATCTTGAAGTAAGACATGAAAAACAAACAAAAGAAAGCGTTAAAAAATATATTAATGGATTCTACGATGGGAGTAATAAGTATCTTTGGGGTGTTTATACTATTGATAATGATAAGCATATTGGAACGGTAAATATTACTGCCAATAGATACAATTCTGCCGAAGTAGGCTTAATGATAGGTGATAAGTTATATTGGGGCAAATCAGCATCTGATGAATCAATAAATTTAATTCTTGATTTTGCTTTTAATACTTTAAAATTTCACAGGATTACTGGTGGAACATATGCAGAGAATTTAGGCATGAATTTTACCTTTAAGCGCTTAGGATTTAGAAGAGAAGGTGTATTGAAAGAGTCAGTATTTAACCAAAATGGTAGTTATTCAGATCTTTATTTATGGGCAATTTTAGATAGAGAATGGAGAGACAAGTTTTAAAAAACGGCGCAATTCCTTCTTCGAATAATCATTCTTCTGATTTTTTCCTATTATTGGTAAATCTACCTAACTTTTAATATGAAAATTATATTAGGAGCTGCTCAATTTGGGTTGGATTATGGCATTTCAAATATGCATGGTAAAACTACAATACAGGAAGCTAAAAAAATACTACAGTATGCTTATAGTAATGATATAGAAATGATTGATACAGCAATACAGTATGGCAATTCAGAGAATGTTATTGGCCATTCTATTGATAAGGGTGATAACTGGAAAATTGTAACCAAAACAATAAATTTTTCAGGTGATTGTATTAATCAAGGGCATATAAAACAATTAAAGGATTCTTTAAACAAGTCACTATTAAATTTAGGTGAAAGTAATCTATATGGATTATTGATACATTCTTGTGATAACATTTTCTTACCGGGAGGCGAGAGGCTGTTTAAAACAATGGAAGCAATGAAAGATGAGGGTTTTATAAACAAAATAGGAGTCTCTGTTTATAGTAGCGAACAAATTAATCGTGTATTAGATAATTATGCTATAGATTTGATACAGCTTCCGATTAGTATACTTGATCAAAGGCTTATTAATGATGGCAGCCTTGCTAGATTAAAAGAACATAATGTAGAAATTCATGCAAGAAGTGTCTTTCTTCAAGGTTTGATTTTAATGCAGCCAAACAATGTTCATCCTTGGTTTAGCGCTATTAGCGGTGAATTGAATGATTTTCATATGGAGGCAGCAAGAAGAAATATGACAGCATTACAACTTGCCCTTGGTTTTGTGCAAAGCATTAAGGAGATTGATAGAATTGTGGTTGGCGTTAGTACGCTAGAACAACTATATGAAATTATTGATGCTAAACTAGTGCGCGTTGATATAAATAATTTATCTAATCTGGCTATTAATAACCCTAAATTTCTTAACCCATCAAATTGGAAAATATAGGTTTTTCTAAAGTGACACTAGGTACTGATACTAATAATTTATCCAAATATAATACAATTTTTTGTGATAGTTTGCAGGCATTAGAGTGGGCTTATAAAAATGGTTTGCCAGAATCAGCAATTATAAAAACTAGTGCACCGGCTATGTTGTGGGATAAAAAAAACAATGTGCAGAATATTGAGTCAAAGTGGACTATTAATGAGTTAGAAAAATTTCAAAACACGATTCAAAAAATGACTGAAAACATCTTCGATTTAGCAATGAATGTTGTTGGTGTTGAACGGGAGCTAGCACTTGTTGTTTCTCAGTCTGTGTATAAGTTTCAGAGTGTAATATATAAGGCTGCCTGCTTAGAGGAGTGCGATTTTACTGATCCTAGACTCTTTATTAGTATAGATGGTAAAGCCGGCCCAACAGGCAATATTATGAATTCTCCGTGGGATAAGTTGCTTCAGTCAAATGCGTCATTTTCAATTATTAATTATACTTTGCAAAATGATGAGTGGAATATACTTACTACACAAGGTGTTTCCTATTGGAGGCGCCTTAAAATAGCAGGTATTGAAACTATAATTTATCGATTATCAATAAAATTGATGAGATTACTCCCAAGTTGGATGTTTACAAAAGAGCTTTTTATTCCAAATGAAAATGAGCTAAATATAGAAATTGCATCTTATTTAGCCTTGCATGGAGTTAGGATTACAAATATTAGTCCGGAGTTTTCATCGAATATTAAAGATACAATGTTCGATGAGGATATTGCAAAAATTTATGAAACTATTTTCCCAGTCGTGCGTAAAAGAGTGGAGCAATGGGTAGTTCCATCTGCTATAGGGGCTACCATGACATTGTTTAAATCTTACTTAGAAGAGCAACTTAAGCAATTTGCAGTTTTAGTGCCAAGTTGGGAGAAGGTTATTACTAAAAGTTGTGCTATGAATCGAGTGGTATTGGCAAACTCTCCTAGCAATTTAAAAGGTTTTGCGCTAGCTTATGCTTGTAAAAAAAACAATATATTATTAATGTCAAGTCAACATGGAGTAACTGTAGAGATAAGTAAAGCACATGCTAATAATATGTCAAATGTTATACTTGACAATAGTGTAGCTGATGTTATGTTTGCTTATAATGCAAAGATTGTAGATATTGAGAAAAAAACATTTTTTAATAAGTCCAAACATTACAATGTTGGAATGCCTTTGCGTCTTGTTAGAATGTTGCATAAACGAGCGATAGATAAGCCTGTATTGCCGATGATTTATATTTCGACTAATTTGTATCATGCTGGTCTATCTATATCACCAAAAGTAGATTATATTCGGGCTTTAGATGAACATAAGCTTGTTAATAATGTTCTAAGTATGATTCCTTACAATGTGTGTTATAAAACATATCCAGATATTAATCGTAGATATGCTGACACAGATCCTGTGTTAGAAGATATAAAGAATGCCGACAATATTAATCTTTTTTCAGATAAAATTGATATGCGTTATTTGGTTTATAAGTATAGAATTTTTATAACTACTTGCGCTACAAGTACATTGGGGTGGCCTGTTATGTCTGGAAATCCAGTTGTTTTTATTAATAGAAAATATAACAACCCTTTGACTGATGATGCTTTAGAGAGTTTATCAAGAGGTTTGTTTGTATTTAATGATAATGAAAGCGGTTTTCATGATAATTTGAGGAATTTTCTTTCACAGCCATTAGAAGAAATTGAAAGGTTGTGGAAAGAAAAGGAGGCTGCACGTAGAGAAATGATTAGAGAGTACTTTAGTTCCCACAAATCTGGTGCAGGAAAGAGATCGGCAAAAATAATTATTGATCAGTATCTTCAATAAGTAGTTTATATTTTTTTTACTAATTTCTTAAAATGAAAACAATCGCTATAGTACAAGCAAGAATGGGCTCAACTCGATTTCCAAATAAGGTTATGCAATTAGTTGGAAATGGAATTCCGATGATAGAAGTTCTTTTTAGTCGTTTAAGTCGTGCAAAAAGTATTGATCAAATTGTTTTGGCCACTTCTACCAATCCCAACAATGATGCCCTGTCTGAACACATGGCAAATCTTGGGTATATAGTCTATCGAGGAAGTGAAGATGATGTATTAGATCGTTACTATAAAACAGCTAGAGAGCAGAAGGCAGATGTAGTGGTTAGAATTACAGGTGATTGCCCACTTATTGATCCAGTTTTAGTTGATGAAGTGGTTACATTGTATAAAAAGGGAAATGTTGATTATTCATCTAATATTAATCCTCCAACTTATCCAGACGGACTTGATGTTGAGGTATTTTCGTTTAGTTCTTTAGAAAAATCATGGAAAAATGCTACTAAATCACAGCATAGAGAGCATGTAACTTTGTTTATTCGTGATTCGACTGAATTTAGCACTATAAATTTGACTTATAATAAAGACCATTCTGACGAGCGATGGACGGTTGATGAGGTAGAAGACTATGAAGTTGTTAAGTCTATTTTTGATTACTTTAGTCCAAATATTTATTTTCACTGGCAAGAGATAATGGCGTTAAAGTCATTAAATCCATCTATGTTTGATACGAACCGGCATTTAATACGTAATGAAGGAGCAAGAATGGATACAGGGCAAAAGCTTTATAAGCGTGCTAAAAAAGTTATCCCTGGTGGCAATATGCTGTTATCTAAGAGGCCAGAAATGTATTTGCCAGAAAAATGGCCTGCCTATTTTAGTAAATCCAAGGGTTGTAAAGTTTGGGATTTAGATGGAAGGGAATATATTGACATGTCTATTATGGGTATTGGCACCAATATATTGGGATACGGGCATTCAGAAGTAGATGAGGCTGTTATTAAGACTGTAAAAGATGGCAATATGTCCACTCTTAATTGTCCAGAAGAGGTCTTTTTAGCTGAAAAATTAATTGACCTTCATCCGTGGGCAGATATGGTTCGTTTTGCTAGAGCAGGGGGTGAGATTAACTCGATTGCTGTACGTATTGCAAGAGCTTCTACCGGCAGAGATAAAATTGCTATTTGTGGTTATCACGGATGGCATGATTGGTATTTATCTACCAATTTAAGTAATAATAAGAATCTTGACGGTCACCTATTACCAGGCTTACAACCTAATGGCGTTCCCAGGGGCTTAGTAGGCACTACATTGCCTTTTGATTATAATGATATTAATAAATTAGAGCAATTAATTAAAGATAACAACGGTGAAATTGCAGCCATTAAGATGGAAGTATCTAGGAATGAAGGCCCCAAAGATTGTTTTTTACAGAAAGTGCGAGATATTGCCACTGAAAATAACATTATCTTAATTTTTGATGAATGCACTTCAGGTTTTAGAGAAACACTTGGTGGATTGCATAAAAAATATAAAATTGAGCCAGATATTGCTGTTTTTGCCAAAGCACTAGGTAATGGTTATGCTATTTCTGCCTGTATTGGTAGAAAGGAGTTTATGCAAGCTACTCAGCAGACATTTACTAGTTCTACGTTTTGGACAGAGCGTATAGGCCCAACTGCAGCACTGAAAACTATTGAGATAATGGAAAGAGAAAGGTCTTGGGAAAAGGTTACTAAAATTGGTGGAGATATTTCTAATAAATGGGGGCAGTTGGCTGGTAAATATGGTTTAGATATTCACAGATGGGGATTACCAGCACTTAGTGGCTATACTTTTAATTCAGATAACGCACTGGCTTATAAAACCCTAATTACCCAAGAAATGCTAAAAAAAGGATACCTTGCTTCTAATTGTACCTACGTCTGTATAGACCACACACAAGAAGTGGTAAATGGGTATTTTCAAGCTCTTGATTCAATATTTTCAGTTATTAAAGATTGTGAGGATGGCAGTAGAAGTGTTGACTCCCTTTTAGAGGGTCCAATTTGTCATAGCGGGTTTTCTAGACTAAATTAATGAAGGTATTTATTCGAGTTGACGCCTCTTTAAAAATGGGTACAGGTCATGTTATGCGCTGCTTGACTCTTGCACATGTGTTAAAAGAAAGTAACATGCAAGTTAATTTTATTTGTCGTAAGCATGATGGCAATTTAATAGATAAAATTCGTATAAACGGATTTAATGTTTTCGAATTAAAACCTCCAATAGGTCGACAATATGGTACTAAATTTACTTATTTACACTGGTTAGAAGTTACTCAAAAGCAAGATGCAGTTGATTGTATAGCAGTAGTATCAAAAATAAAAGCAGACTTGATAATTGTTGATCATTACGGTATTGGTGAAGAGTGGCATAGATATTTGAAAGAGTATTGTAATAAATTAATGGTGATTGACGATTTGGCAGATAGAAAGTTTATATGCGATATTTTGCTTAACCAAAATTTAGGTATTAAGGAAAAAGCGTATAAAAATAAAGTTCCAAGTGATTGTTGTTTACTATTAGGGTCTGATTATGCTTTATTAAGATCAGAATTTTTGAGATTAAGAGATCAGGCTTTATATAAAAGACGGAAAATAAGCACTATAAATAATGTTTTAATAAGTATGGGCGGAAACGATCCTAAAAATATAACTTATGATATTTTACAAAAAATAGAAAATGATATAAATATAACAGTGGTTTTGGGTTTAGGATCTCCCCATATTGAAATGATAAAAGAATATGCAGCTTATAAAAATATTAAAATAATAGTGGATGCAAATAACATGGCAGAGCTTATGTTGGCTTCAGATTTGGCAATTGGAGCAGGAGGCTCTACTTCGTGGGAGAGATGTTGCCTGGGTTTGCCAACTGTCTTACTAATTCTTGCCGAAAATCAACAAAAAATTGGTGACAATCTTGCACGGATAGGTGCGGTTATTGCGCTAAAATATGACAACATAGCAAAAGATAGTGTTAAAGATGCAATGACAATATTAATGAAAAATAAAAATAAATATACAAGAATGTGCAATATCTCTGCCAAAATATGTGATGGAAAAGGAGCAAAAAGAGTAACAGGGAAAATTTTATCAGTTTGTTTTGAAAAAAGAAATGACATTTAAAATTGGTGATAGAGTTATTGGCGAAGATGAGCCGCCATATTGTATTGCAGAGGTAGGAATTAATCATAATGGCGACCTAGATAAGGCATTACAAATGGTTCAGGTGGCAAAAGAATCAGGCGCAGATGCGGTTAAATTTCAAACTTTTCGCGCAGCTGAATTTTGTGGCAAAGATCAACAATTTACCTATCAGTCCAAAGGTGAAAAAGTAACTGAATCAATGCTGGAGATGTTCAAGCGTTATGAATTTAATGAAAAACAATGGCGCATATTAAAAGCTGAGTGCGACCGAAAAGATATTGTTTTCATGTCAACACCACAAAATAGGACAGATCTTGATTTATTATTAAAAATTGGAATACCTGTAATAAAAATTGGATCTGACGATTTGACAAATACCCCGTTGATTCGCAGTTATGCAAAAGAGAAGTTACCAATTATTTTATCTTCTGGTATGTCAGATTTGGCTGAAGTATATAACTCAATAAATATTTCTAGTGGATTTGATGGTAGTCCTGTTGCAATATTACTTTGTACATCGCAGTATCCGACACCACCGGAAGAGGTTAATCTTGCAAGATTAAGTACGCTTAAGAGCGCATTGCCAGGAATTACTATAGGGTTTTCAGACCATACTAAAGGGCATTTAGCATCTTCCTTAGCTGTTGTTTTAGGTGCAACTATTTTAGAAAAGCATTTTACCTTGGATAATGATTTACCTGGACCGGACCACTGGTTTTCTGAAAATCCCGATGGATTAAAAGAATGGGTTTCTTCCATAAGAACAGCGCATATAATGAAGGGTAGCCCACATGTTCGCCCAACAAGAAAAGAATTAAGCAATAAAAAAGAATTTCAAAGGGTTGTTGTTGCAAAGAGGCGCATAGTTAAGGGTGATACACTTTCCTCAGATAATATATACATGCAAAGAGTTACTGGAGGCAATGGATTAAGCCCTATATTTTATGATCATCTTGTTGCAACAAAAGCACGTAAAGACTACAAAATAGGAGATCCGATTGAGCTGTGAAAAGATTGTTTATCTTATTAAATAATATTACTGATTTTAATTTTTCTAGCGAATTAGAAACTTATTTACCTAACTATTTGGTAGATATTGGAACAGATATGCCTATTAGTCCCAATGATTATGATCTTATAGTGGCGTGGAGTTACAGAAAGATAATTAAGAAAATTCCAAATCCAAATAATATAATTATATTTCACAGTACAGACCTACCAAATGGCAAGGGTTGGGCACCAATATATAACTCTATCGTTAATGAAAATAAATTTTTTACAATAACAGGGATACTAGCATCTACGAAAGTTGATGCGGGTGATATTGTAGTAAGGGCTAAGTTTAGGATAGAGCCACAGTATATGGCCAGAGATATTAGAGTTTTTGACAATCGTATTTCTCTCTTATTGATATCTAAAATTTTAAATAAATTTGACAAAGGGCATTTAAGAGGAGTGGTTCAGGTTGGTACCGGAAGTTACAATAAGCGAAGAACAGAAAGTGATAATGAGATTAATATAGCTGATTCTTTTTCGACATTAATACCTCATTTACGCGCTTGCGAAAGTAACGCACTGCCTTATTTTTTTTACAAAAATATAAAATATAAAATATTGGTAGAGCCGGATATTGTTTCTGACATTTTAATTCCAAGTGATTTAGATATAGAATTTACTATTAATTGACATGGTGCCTCATAATAAACCAACCTTGGGTTATAGAGAAATATCAGCTGTAAAGCGTGTTATAAATAGTGGTTGGGTTGCACAGGGTATAGAGGTAAATTCTTTAGAGGATGAGATAGCTGCGTTTCTAGGTCTTGAGTCATCATCCAATGTAGTGGTTGTTTCTAGTGGTACAGCAGCTTTATTTTTAGCTTTGTGGGCGCTAGAGTCAAAAGGAAGACGAGTTGGGGTTCCAGTTTATTCATGCAGTGCATTGAAAAATGCCATTGAAATGTCGGGGGCTGTTCCTGTATATTTAGATTGTGCAAAAAGATCTCCAAATATTGATTTGAATGCAATACAATCATCTAATATTGATATCTTAATTGCGCCATCCATGTTTGGAATACCGATAGATATTAAGAGTAATTCGCAATATAAGGTAATTGAGGATTTAGCCCAAGCCTTTGGAGCAGAAAAAAACGGAAGACCAATAGGTAGTCGTGGTGAATTGGGAATAACTTCATTTTATGCGACTAAATTACTCACCACAGGCGGCCAAGGAGGAGCAATTTTTTCTCATAATAAAAACCTAATAGATAAGATAAGGGATTATCGTGAATTTGACAATCGTAGAGATAAAAAAAATAGATTTAACTTTCAAATGACAGATATACAAGCATCAATTGGACGGGAGCAGTTGAAACAATTTAACATATTTAGAGAGCGCAGAGAGTCAATTTTCATGAATTATAAGGCTGCAGGTTTAGATTTGTTAGAGAGTAAAAATATTTCACACTCCATAGTGCGTTATAGGGCAGTTATAAACACTAAGCAACCAGATAGAATAATCAATCAATTGGAGATGAATGGAATAAGGGCAATTGTCCCTATTGAGAAGGACGAGTTACTAGATAACCCTAATAATTATATAAATGCTAAGCAATTATCAGAGCAAACTGTATCTTTACCTATATATCCTAATTTAGAGCAATCGGTTGTAAATAAAATTTGCCGGATTGTATCTAAAATTGAGTCTATATAATATGATTTTGACAGCACACCAGCCAGTGTACCTTCCTTGGATAGGTTTATTTCATAAGATTGCATTGTCAGACTTATTTTGTTATTTTGATATAGTCCAATATCAAAGAAAAGATTATAACAATAGGAATAAAATAAAAACTAGTAACAGGGAATTATGGCTTTCAGTTCCAGTTGAGTCAAAAAATCATCTTGAAAAGAATGTTTCAGAAATACTTATTGTGCAAGACAATTGGGTAAAAAAGCACATTAAGTCAATTGAATTAAATTATAAAAAAACATTTTTTTTTGATAAATATTTTCCAAGTTTAAAAACAATTTTAATTAACGAATCTCAAGACACATTGGGCCAATTAAATCTTAAGTTATTAGAGTATTTTTTGCAATGTTTAAGTATCAATACTCCAATAGTTAAGGCAAGTGACTATAATTTTATTGGCAAGGGATCTGATTTAGTTTTGAATATGTGTGTTAATTTAAAAGCAGAAAAGTATATTTTTGGAAAACATGGTATGGATTACGCCAATATTGAAGCATTCAATAGAGAGGGGATTGATATATATTTTCAACAATATAATCATCCTATCTATAAACAAAGGGGTAGAGAATTTATACCATATATGTCGATTATCGATTTATTATTCAATGAGGGGGAGAATAGTTACAATATTTTAATGTCAGGAAATATAGACACATTGTAATATTTTTATAAGTAATTAAGAGAAAGGTGTGAAAAATGAGTGGATTTTCTAAAGAGTGGAATAATGTGTATCAGGAAGAATTGCAAATAACATCTTGGCCATGGTCCGATTTAGTTTCTTTGGTTCATCGTTATTGTAAAGATCAGATAATTTCTAAAGGTGCGGTATTCGAGTTGGGTTGTGGTGCTGGTCCGAATATACCTTTTATTCAATCAATAGGCATGGATTATTATGGGGTTGAAGGCAGTGAAATTATAGTTAACAACCTTCATCAAAAGTTTCCTAATTTAAAAGAAAAAGTGAAAATTGGTGATTTTACCGATATTAATCAGTTTACATCCTTGCCAATTATTGATATCATAATAGACAGAGCTGCAGTGACCCACAACAACCTGCCTAGTATTAAACGCACCCTTGAATATAGTTATAGCGCATTAAATAGTGGTGGATATTTTATTGGTATTGATTGGTTTTCTACTAAACATGATGACTTTAAAATGGGGGTGAGTGGTGGAGATAAATATACTCGAACTAATATCCAAGAGGGTCAGTTTACTAATGTTGGGAATGTTCACTTTTCTGACGAGAGGCATTTGCGAGATATTTTTGTAAATTTTGATATTGTTTCTTTAGAAGAGAAAGTTATAATAAATCATGCAACAAAAAACAAACATCGGTTTGCTTCATGGAATATAGTAGCAAGAAAAAAATAGGGAGAACAGTATTAGTTATAGCAGCACATCCTGATGATGAAGCTATAGGGTGTTCTGGGACTATTGCAAAGCATATTGATTGCGGTGATATAGTTCATATAATTTTTATGACAAATGGAGTTGATTCGCGCGGAATTTCTTCAAATAATGCTCATAGTCGTAAAGAATCTTCTAAAAATTCATCTGATTTATTAGGCATATCTTCAGTAATGAGTTTGAATTTTCCTGATAACAAAATGGATACAGTTCCATTACTAGATGTAGTAAAACAGATAGAAGATCAAATTTTCAAAATTTTGCCAAAGGTAATATATACTCATCACATAGGAGATTTGAATATTGATCACCAAATTACACATAGAGCGGTTATGACAGCTTGCCGACCACAACCTGATTTTTGTGTAAAAGAAATTTATTCGTTCGAGGTTCTTTCTAGTACTGAATGGCAGACTCCAGCAATAATGCCATTTAACCCTAATGTATTTGTTGATATTTCAGAGTATTCTGATATGAAAATAGAAGCGCTAAAAGCTTATAACGAAGAAATGCATCAACCACCACACAGTAGGAGTGTTGACAATATAATGCGTTTAAGCTCGTTAAGAGGCAATTCTGTAGGTGTTGATTATGCAGAGGCATTTATGCTTATTAGAATGAATCGATAAAAGTATTAAATTTTGTTTTTATTTGTAGATTTTCTTGATCATCTAATCAACAACATATCAAAATCAATTTCCTATAAAAATAAATCTCTAAATTATACATTTGAAAGAAAATCCAAGTATTTTTAAAATTATAATATATACAAATAATCATGCATAAAATTCTAGACCTTATAGGAAGGAGTAAGCCACTTTTTCAAAGTGATATCAAAAAATATTGCAATGAATTAAATTTAATTGTAGTTCGGTCTAATTTTTTGGTTATTGGTGGTGGAGGTTCAATAGGTCAAGCCGTAGTTAAGGAAATATTTAAAAGAAATCCTAAAAAACTTCATGTTGTTGACATTAGTGAAAATAATTTAGCAGAATTGGTAAGAGATATTCGTAGTTCATTTGGTTACATCTGTGGAGAATTTAAAACATTTTCTTTAGATATTGGGTCAGTTGAATATGATGCCTTTATTGCTTCTGATGGGGGCTATGATTATGTATTAAATCTTTCTGCTTTAAAGCATGTTCGTAGTGAAGAAGATCCATTTACACTAATGAGAATGATTGATGTTAATATTTTTAATACTGAAAAAACTATTGGACACTCAATCAAACATGGTGTAAAAAAGTATTTTTGTGTAAGTACTGATAAAGCAGCTAATCCAATTAATATGATGGGTGCAAGTAAACGCATTATGGAGATGTTTCTTATGCGACGGTCTCTAGATATAGAAATATCTACAGCAAGATTTGCCAATGTAGCTTTTAGTGATGGGTCATTATTGCATAGCTTTAATCAGAGAGTTGAGAAAAGACAGCCGATTGCTGCACCTAATGATATTAAGCGTTATTTTATTACATCAAAAGAAAGTGGAGAGCTTTGTTTAATGAGTTGCATTTTTGGTGAGAATAGGGATATTTTTTTTCCAAAACTTAATAAAGGCTTGCATTTAATATCCTTTGCAGATATTGCTGTTAAGTACCTTAGAGATAAAGGATTTGAACCATATTTATGTGATACAGAAGATCAAGCTAGAGAGTTAGTTAAAACGCTGCCAAAACAAGGTAAATGGCCTTGTTTGTTTACAAAAAGTGATACAACTGGTGAGAAAGATTTTGAGGAGTTTTACACGGACAGAGAGGTTATAGATATGGATAAGTTTGAGAATCTGGGGGTGATTAAAAATGAACCAGAGTTTAATGGAGATAAGTTAAATCAATTTGAAAATGCAATCAATCAGTTAAAATCGAGTTTATTATGGACTAAGCAACAAATTGTAGACCAGTTCTTTATTATGATTCCAGGTTTTGGCTACAAAGATAAAGGTAAGTATCTAGATAGCAAGATGTAATGTTTAAAAATATTATTAATTTTATTCAAAAAACCTATAAAAACAAAGGTTTTATCCCGCTGCATGAGCCAAAATTTATTGGTAATGAAAAAAAATATTTAAATGATTGTATAGATTCAACATTTGTATCGTCTATTGGTAAGTTTGTAGATGAGTTCGAAAGAAAAATAGCCAATTATACTGGTGCTAAATACGCTGTTGCAATAAGCAATGGAACTTCAGCTTTGCACATTGCATTACTTCTTGCAAATGTTAAGAGTAATGATGAAGTAATCACACAGCCACTAACTTTTATAGCTACTTGTAATGCTATAAGTTATTGCGGTGCGAAACCTATTTTTATAGATGTTGATAAGGAAACTATGGGGTTATCGCCAGTAGCATTAAATGAATTTCTTGAAAAAAATACTTTAGTTAAAAATAATCAATGTATAAATAATAAAACTGGCAAGGTGATTAAAGCATGCATACCTATGCATACCTTTGGACATCCTTGCAGAATAGACAAAATTAAAGATATTTGTGATAAATACAACATATTTTTAATTGAGGACTCGGCTGAAAGTGTTGGAAGTTTGTATAAAAACAAACATACTGGAACCTTTGGTAAAATAGGCGTAATGAGTTTTAATGGTAATAAAATTATTACATCCGGCGGCGGCGGGTGTATTGTTACAGATGATGAAGTTCTTGCAAAAAAAGCTAAACATTTAACAACCACTGCTAAAGTTCCACATGAGTGGAAATCTTCTCATGATTTAATTGGTTATAATTATCGCATGCCCAACCTAAATGCTGCTTTATTGGTAGCACAATTTGAAAATCTAGATATTTTTGTACTAAAGAAACGAGAATTAGCAAATATTTATAAAGATTTTTTTAATAAAACTGATTATAGCTTTTTCACAGAGTCAGTAAATTCCAAGTCAAATTACTGGCTAAATTCAATTATTTTTGAAAATAAACAAATAAGAGATGAATTTCTAACAGAGACTAATTTACAGGGTGTGATGACACGTCCAATATGGACACTAATGAACAAATTACCAATGTTTGAAGATGCCGAATGTGGTGATTTATTAAATGC
>Ga0257124_1000646_pt1 | contig 34790 bp, 32 predicted proteins | sample SI106_150metaG_FD_190154 | JGI IMG/M metagenome (GOLD analysis project Ga0257124, IMG submission 190154) | Marine microbial communities from Saanich Inlet, British Columbia, Canada - SI106_150 | ecosystem: Environmental > Aquatic > Marine > Inlet | place: Canada: British Columbia | collected...
GTACTTTACAATGTTAGAAGTTGTAAGAAAACTCAAAGGATTTGTTGATTCTAAAAAACAACCAGCAGGATTAGATTTAGCAAAAATGTTTGGTAATATCCTAATGAAGAGATCATTTGATTCAGTTGGTTCATGGCATGTAAAGGGATTATTCTTAGGAATGATGCACTTTCAAGATAAATACAATGAAGATTTGGAAAGATTACAAAGATGTGATATTCACTATGTTACTCCAGATCTTAGAATAGTTCCATTTTGTGCCTTTAATGTAATTCCTGAATGGTATAGAGATAGAATCCAAAAGAAATTCTCAGTCACTGTTGAGGAATGGGAACAAAGAGAAGATGTCAAACTAGAAGATTGTCTTTACAGAGGACTCATGAGACGTGGTGCTGGTGATGAATTGGCCGCTGGTTGTGCTAAGAGTCAAATGTTCCATGATGCAGCACAAGCAACAATGTAATCGGATTTTTAATCCAAGACCTTAAAAACTACATAATTAATTTTGTTTTGTGAAATTTCTTTTTATCTCACCTAGGTATTCTGGTGGAATTGGTGGACATGCATCAATGTTAGCAACACAACTAGAAAATTCTGGACATGATGTGACAAAAATGAACACTCCACATATTCCTATAAAAAATCTTAAAAATCCTAGTTTTGCAATATTGGGAGCACTAAAAGGAATTGTAAATAGAAAACACTATGATATTATTCATGCATTTAATATCCCATCGGCATTTGCAATGCGTTATTCAAAAGGAAAAAAAAAAGTTTTATCTGTACATGGAGTTTTTAGTGATCAGGTAAAAGTACTTCATTCATCAACAACAAGCTCAATTGCAACAAATGTTGAATCAAAAGTTTTGAAGTGGGCAGAAAAATTAACTACTGATTCTAAAACATCTCAAACAAAATACAAACAAAAATTAGATCTTGATTTTGAATATCTCCCTTCCCCAATTGATACAGAAATGTTCAAACAAATTCCAGAAGTCAAAAAATCTATCAATCAAATTGTGTATATTGGTAGAGATAGTTTTGAAAAAGGAATTGATACGCTCAAAGATATAGAATCAAAAATTAATGGTCATGTAATTTATTGTATAAACAAACCTTGGGAAGAAACAATGAAAATTCTTAAATCATCTACATTACTTGTTGTTCCTTCAAGAATGGAAAGTCTTCCTACTGTAATAAAAGAAGCATTTTATCTAAAAATACCTGTTATAGCTACATCCGTAGGAGGAATTCCAGAATTAGTAAATGACAATAAAACTGGTTTGTTAGTAGAGTCTGAAAATCCTCAGATGCTATTAGAAAAAATTAATGAATTATTAGTTGATCCAATTCTTCAAGAAAAATTTTCTTTAAATGGCTATGATTTTGTACTAGAAAATTTTACTTGGAAAAAAATTCTCCCAATTTATATAAAATTTTATGAAAATTTGTTAAGATCATAATCATTTAATCATTAATTTTTTTAAACCGCTATCTAACTCTATTTCATAACTCCATCCTATTTTTTCCATAGAATGAATTGTATCTGCTTGACTTTTTTCTACATCTCCAGGTAATTCTTCATCAAAAACTGGTTCAAGATTTTTTGAAGAAATCCTGATCATTAATTTTGCTAATTCTAAAATTGAAACTGATTTACCTGTACCAATATTCAAAAAATCTTGAGTAGTATCTGCTTCCATAGATTTTAGATTTGCTTTTGCAACATCTTCTACTGAAACAAAATCTCTTATTTGATCTCCTTTCCCATGAATAATTGGAGGTAAACTATTATCTATTTTTTTCATAAATTGTGTAATTACTCCCGCATATGATCCAGTTTGACCTTTTCCATATACATTGAAATATCTTAATCCGATAATGTTTACTCCATCTCTCCAAAAATCTTGCGCCAATTTTTCTTTTTCTACTTTCGTTTTTCCATATGGATTGATTGGATTTTTTTTAAAATTTTCTTTAATAGGAATTTTGTTAACATTTCCATATATGCTTGAACTACTTGCAAAAACAACTTTGACCCCTAACTTTTTTGCTATTTTGAAGATATTCTTTGTTCCATTAACATTTACATCATAATACTCATCTGGTTTTTCAAAAGATTCTGGAACCACTGTCAGTGCTGCTTGATGAAAAATACCATCAATATCATGAATATTTTGATTTAATTTATCAAAATCCCTAATGTCTATTTTATTAAATGAAATTTTATTTTCTATATCTTTTAATCTTGAAAGGTTTCCTGTGTGAAGATTATCGATAACTGATACATTATGTCCATTTTTTATTAACAATTTTACAATATTGCTTCCAATAAAACCAGCTCCACCTGTTACTACATATTTCATGGTTCATGTGATTTCAACCAATTTTTAAATTTTGGTAAACAATAATTAAAAAAGTAAATAATCAGGCAAATTTGAAGTAATATTGATCAATATGGAAACTATACTAGATATGAGTGATTCAAAAATTATTGAATCAATTCAATTAGGAAAATTATCTATTTGTGTAATTGGAATTGGAAGAATTGGATTACCTACAGCTCTCTCATTTGCGAGTTCAGGATTGTCAACTATAGGAGTAGATATTAATGAAAAATTAGTTAATATGATAAATTCTGGTAATTTCCCCTTAAAGGATGAACCTGGATATGATGTAATTTTTGATAAAGTAATAACTGAAAAAAAATTTCGAGCAACTAGTAATTTTTCTGAAGGAGTAAATTCTAGTGATGTAATTGTTTTATCTCTTCCAACTCCTATGGATGAAAAAAACATTCCAAATTATTCTGCATTACTTTCTGTAGCCCAAAAATTACATGATGAAATGTCTGATGGTAAACTAATCATCATAGAAAGTACTGTTGAACCAGGTTTTGTTGAAAAAGATTTCCTTGAAATTCTTGAAGGTACTGATAAAAAATCAGGAAAGAATTTTTGTTTAGGTGTTTGTCCTGAAACTGCAAATCCTGGACAAATTCTTAATGATTTTGAAAGACTACCGCGATTAGTTGGTGCAATGGATAATCATACACAGAATTTGATCACAAAAATCTACAAACATGTTTTTACAGTTGATTTAATCCCAATGCCAAATTGTAAAACTGCAAATGCAGTTAAACTAACAACAAATGTATTTCGTGATCTTAATATTGCATTTGTAAATGAATTGGCATTAATCTTTGAAAAATCTGGAATAGATATAATGACAGTTCTTGAAGCAGCAAAAACAAAATATAATTTCCAAGTACATTATCCTAGTGCAGGAGTTGGTGGACCGTGTTTACCTGTAAATTCATATCAAATGATTAATTTTGCAAAGAATTTCACATCACAAACTTTTGAATTAGTTGAGAATGGACGAAAAATAAATGAAAAGATGCCATTTCATACGATTAATCTTCTTGAAGATGCATTAAAGGAAATCAAAAAACCGTTATCTGGTTCAACTATTCTAGTTTTAGGTCTTTCTTACAAGCCTGATGTGAAAGATATCCAAATTTCACCCGTGGAAGAAATAGTAAATATACTAAAAGAAAAAGGTGCTAATATTCTAACATATGATCCTTATTTCAAAGATTTAGAAATATTTGGAATAAAAACACTTGATGATTATGTTCAAAATCTAGAGAATTCTGATGGATTGATCATTGCTACAGCACATAAAGAATTTCATAATATTGATCCTATGTTTTTAAAAAATAAAATGAAACATCCAGTAGTTATTGATTCTAAAAATATTATTGATCAACAATTAGCAAAAAAAGCTGGATTAATTTATCGAGGAATAGGTAGAGGAAAATTATAATTAATGAATCTTAATTCTATTAAATCGATCCTCACTCTTAGATATGATTATACTCAAACACCTCTTCTTCCAAAATTAACATGGAAAGATTTAGAAAAAAAAGAATATTTTTCACCAGAAGAAATTCTTCAACAATACATTTCTAATCTAAAAAAACAAATCCCAACTAATTATTCAAAACCCATATCTATCTCCTTAAGTGGAGGTGTGGATTCCACTCTTACATTATGTCTTTTAAAACAAATCTTTCCTGATAATCAAATAGATGCTATTTCAATAAAATTTAGAGATAGTCCTGATGAAACAGAAACTGCATCAAAAATTGCAAAAAGAATTGGAGTTGATCATCATATAATTGAAATAGATAATTTTCTTAAAAAATTACCTGATGCTATTTCTATTACAAAACTCCCTTTTTGGGATATTCATTGGTTATATGTAGTTGAAAAGGCAAAAACCTTTTCAAATTATCTTATTTCTGGTGACGGTGGAGATGAATTATTTGGTGGATATGTTTTCCGTTACTCAAAATTTCTATCTAAAATACATCCTAATTCTACTGTTAATGATAAAATTAGAGCCTATCTTTCTTGTCACGAAAGAGATCATGTACCAGAACAAGATGAAATTTTTGAACAAAAGATTGGATTTCAATGGCAAGACATCTATGATCAGCTTACTCCTTATTTTGATAATCCATTAGATCCAATAGACCAAGTTTTTTTAGCTGATTATAATGGAAAATTACTGTATAATTTTTCTATTATTAATAACAAAATTGCAAACTTTTTTTATATTCAATCAATCACCCCTCTTTTATCTCCAGAAATAATTCAAAAATCTATGAGACTTCCTTCAAACAAAAAATATGATTCTTCTTCAAATATTGGAAAATTACATTTAAGAAAAATTTTAAAAATTTTTGGAATTGAAGATCTTATTGAAAAACAAAAATTAGGTTTTTCTGTTAACACTGAAAATCTTTGGAAAACTCATGGACTTGAAATGACAAAAGATTATCTAATTGATGGAAAAATTATTCAAGATGGTTGGATAAAAAAAGATTGGGTTCAATCAAATTTAAATAATAAGAATATTGACATTCGTCATATCAACAAACTTCTTGGATTATTAGCTTTTGAAATTTGGTATAGGCATACTGAATTACAGAATTAAATATTTTAGGATAACTCAAATTTATTTTTAACAAATTTTAAAAAATCTTCCGAAATTTTTTCCCACGAAAATTTTTCAGAAACAAATTTTCTTCCCATTTCTCCAAATTGCGTAGTTTCTTCACTCATTAAAATTGAAATTTTTTCAATAATATCTACATCATCATTTTTTCTTACCAGAAATCCAGTTATTCCATCATTCATTAATTCAGGAATTCCACCTACTGATGTTGCTATAACTGGTTTTTCCATTAATTGTGCCTCTAACAATGTTAAAGGTGCCATATCAATTCCACTAATCAGGGCGTAGATATCAATTTCTGAAAGAAATTGTCTTACTCCCTTTGGGTAATCTAAATTTCCAAGCCATTTGAAATTTTCATATTTTGATAATTCTGAATTGATAATAGTTGCATACGGTCCATCTCCTACCCAATAAAACATGATATTTGGAAATTTCTTTAATACATTTTTTAAAATAAGCATTTCTTGAGCTTTACCCCAAATGTTTGCACTTTGCACCAATCCGATACAAGGATGTTTTAATGTCATTCCTTTTTCAACAAACCAATTTTGTGAATCAATTCCTTGATACAAAACATGTGTCATTTTTTTAGGATGTTGCTGCTGGATTTTATTTTCTAAAAATTTACAAATTGGTAACATGCATTTAGCATTTTCAAAAATTTCTTTACCCATTTCTTCCCATTTTTTTATAACAATATTTTTTGGAAATTTTTTATATTTTGTTTCTTTTGCCCATTTAATTTCACTCCAAAAATCTCCTCTTAAATGGATCAAAGTTGGAATTCTTTGCTTTACTGATTCTAAAGCAAAATGTCTGGGTCTATCTACAAAAATAAGATCTGGCTTAAAATTTTGAATAAGATTTTTGATATTGTTTTTTGGAAATAACCACTGCAAATAATTTCTACTCGGAAATCCATTCACATAATTAACATCCTGTACAAGAAGTGTTTCTACATGTTTATTTTTTAAATATTCTGAAAATGCATTAAGATGAAAATACTTTGAACTTGAACCACCAATTAATATTTTCATTTTTTCACAATTTGATATTTTTTCACATAATTAATATCATTTTATATTTATTTTTAACAAATTCAAAAACTATTTCATCTAAATTTTTTCAATTTTGATGAATCAAGCATATTCAATTGATTTTAACAATTTGGGTAAAAATTAGTGTTTAAATTGATATAATGCTTATCTTACAGCTAAATTCATGACAAAAAAAGTAGGATTTAGGGGTTGGTTTTATTTTAGACAAGGTTGGAGTACTTACTTTGCTTTCATTTTTGCAGCTCTCAATACTATGGTTGTAACTTATTATCTTGCTATTGAAAATATACCGATACTTAAAGAAATTTTTCCTACGTTTTACATTTATCTTGCAATTACTGCAAGTGTTGGAATCCCACTATTGATTTTTGTAGGATACATTCATTTTAAAAGAACAGCTGCATACAAAGCTGAAGCAGATATTTATTATGAATCTAATCCTCATGCTTTAAGATCATTAATTAATACAGAAATTTTACTTGCATTAAATCTAAAATTAAATGAAAAACTAATTAAAATAATTTCTAATGATAAATTATCTGAAGAAGAGATTACAGATTTAAAAGAATTACAAAAAGAAATTATTGAATTTACTGAAAAACGAACTCTAAAAAATAAGATGGATTTAGATTACTTCAAAAAAATGACTACATAAGAAATTATTATACTGTTAGATCAATTTCAATAACTGTTTGTATGTTGAGGTTTTTTTCATCTTGTCCACTTTTTTGAGAACGTATTTTAAATTCTTCTTCTTTCAAATTCAAACTTCGTAATAACTTATCAATTTTTTTGATTGATATTTCATTGAAATAACAACCCTCATGTCCATCCCATTGCATATTGTGATTTTCTAAATCTGGAAAATATCCTCGATAGGAATTGATATACGCATATTTTTTTGTCGCTTTTACTAAATTTGTTATAAACACATCAATATCATATACATGATCTACTACTGCATGAGAAAAAACACAATCATATTTTTTAGATAATTCCATTTTAATGAAATCACCCTCAAAAAACTGAAAATTAGAATTTTTCTTACAATAATTAATCACTGATTTAGAAAAATCAGTTCCTGTATATTCTAAATTTTTAAACAATTCTTTATTATTAATTGGATAAATGCCTGAACCGCACCCAACTTCTAATATTGTTTTTATATCTTTTTTTGATTTTAAGAATTTTTTAAAGTCATCATGAAGAATGTGATTGGAATCATGAATTTTTTTATACCATTCAACATCTATTTCCTTCCAAGTGTCACCATATTTTGTTTTCCCAAACTTTTTTGCCCATTTAATTTTTAATCTGTCTGTTAAATTCAATGATATATTGAAAATAATCGTATATTAAAACTAATTATTATTTACTTGGTTAATTTAGCGTATTCTGCTTCTCCCCATCCTTTGATGTTCTTATCTTTCATTTTATTTTTATAATAAAACCTTTCAAGTGTATTTGAAAACAAATTCATAAAATGTAATTTCAATTTAGATTCTTTTCTATTTATCGATGGAAATATTTTATAGTATTTTTCAAAAATTTCTTCCCATTTTTCTGCAACATCTTTAGGATCACATAATTTCTTTACCCATTCATTTTCCTTTTTAGCTAATTCTTCTCTAAAAGATGTGGATTCTACAATTTGATCAATTAAATTTGCTAAATTTGATGGATCATTATTATTGGGAAGGAATGGTGGTATTTTTTCCTCCCCATCTAAAATTAATGGTTTTGATGGATCTGTATAACAAATTATAGGACAATTACAAAATGCTGCATCTCGTTCAATTCCACCTTGTACCCCTGCTCTCATTTGTCCTAAAATGGCATCAGCGAATTTATAATATCTTGGTATCTCACTTCTTTTAATTAAAGGAATTAATTTTATTTGTGATGGGATTTCTTTCATTAGTTTTTTATTAAATTCTTTTTCTTCTTCATTTCTTTCGGTAAACCATTCTACTTGTAAAACTTCAAAATCTGTTTTACATAATTTAAGTGCTTTAAAAATTACATCATATCCTTTCTCTTTACCAATTTTTTGTGGTGAAAAAAATGTAAATTTATTTTTAGATAATTTAACAGGATCAACTGTTTCTTTAAAAATATCCGTATCTACAGTCATCTGATCTAACCTTATCGCATCATCTCGATATCGTTTTAATGGATCAAAATATTCTTGGAATGGTGCAACACAAGCAATTGCTTTATCAAATACATTTTTGTAAAACCATCTTTCTAAAATATTTCGTCTATAAGCAGGTGTAGTCAAGTATGGTGATTTTGGATTTTTCTCAAATGGCGGAGTAACTATATCTCCACCTGTAAAATAAAAAATATAATTTAATCCTGCTAAATATGCCACTCGTGCACCTGCCCATGACATTACTAAACATAAATCAAAACCATCTTTAATTTCTTTAATTTTTTTGACTTGTTTTGAAATAAATAAAGAATCAAAAAATTCTAAACCTTCACCTGAATATGTTAACAACTCTGCTTGTTTACGTGGAAAATTTATTAAATGAATTTTCAAATTTGAAATTTTCTTTAAAATCAAAATATTATCTCCCAAATCTCCAATAGCTAGTATATTCAATTTTATCTAAATTACATCTTGATTAACCATTAATATAATTTGAATTTAAATTTCATAATATTTTGATTTTTTAATAATTACTATTATCTTTTTTTAAGATATACTTTATTTACCTAAATTAACTGTATTTTGTAATGACTATAAAAAAAAATGAAATCTCAGATCAATTTATTTCAAATTTAACATCTGTATACAAAAAACAACGAAATGAAATGAAGAAAAAATGGGATCGTGTTTTACCATTTAATGAATTAATTTCTGATAGATGGGAAAAGGCTGAATATTTACACGGTTTATCTGGAAGCAGTATTTATGATAACAGTTATGTTTTTGGAAAAGTTTCAATTGGTAAAAATACTTGGGTTGGACCGTATACTATTCTTGATGGTAGTGGAGGAAAGATTTCGATAGGTGATTTTTGTAGTATTAGTAGTGGTGTTCAAATTTATACTCATAACACTGTAAATTGGGCTATAACTGGAGGTAAATCCAAACCAGAAAAAAAATCTGTGAGAATAGGTGATAATTGCTATGTTGGTCCTAATTCAATCATAAGTATGGGTACAAGTATTGGAAAATGTAGTGTTATTGGATCATTAAGTTTTGTAAATTCTAAAATTCCTCCATACTCAATAGTTTTTGGTTCTCCTGCAAAAATTGTTGGAAAAGTTATTGTTAAAGGTAAAAAGGTAGAATTTGAATATTTTGAAAAATAATTTAAATAATAAACATCTAAAAATAAGAATTGTCTAAAATCATAAACATGAAAACTTTAAACCGAGAAATACAATGGGTTGATCCGATTACTCACGAATCTTTAGTAAAAAAAGACAATTTTTTAATTTCAAATTCTTCATCTTATTCTATTTTGGATGAAATTCCAAATTTCGTTAATACTGTTAATGATCAAATTCAAAAACAAGTTCAAAATTCATTTGGGGAAAAATGGACACAAAGTAATTTTGGTCAAGATAAAAATGAATTTGAAGAAAAAATTAAACCAGTTTATCTGGAAATGATGGGTTTAACAGAAAATGATCTTGAAATTTTTAATAATAAAATTATACTTGAAGTTGGAATAGGGAGTGGTTCTTCTTCTAAACTATGGGCTCCACAATCTAGAGAATTCCATGGTGTTGATATTTCCAAGGCTGTATATCAAGTTAAAAATTCATTAAAAAACCAAGTAGTTACTCCAATTTTATCTCAATCTGATATCAATAATTTACCATATTTGGATAACAGTTTTGATTTTATTGTAAGTAATGGGGTATTTCATCATACCCCAAATACAAAGTCTGCATTACGTAATTCTCTAAAAAAATTAAAAATTGGTGGCACTTGTATTTTTTATATATACAAAAAAAAATCTCCAATAAGAGAATTTTCTGATGATTATATACGAAATCAAATTTCAAACCTTAGTTATGAAGAAGCATGGCAAAAAATGAAATCTTTTACTGATTTTGGTAAATCATTAAGTGAACAAAAAATTGAAATTTTTATTCCTTCTGAAATTGATGCTTTAGGAATAAAAAAAGGAAAATATGATTTACAGCGGTTCATTTATGATTTTATATTCAAATGTTTTTGGAATGATTCTTGGGGGTATGATTACTCTAATCTAGTAAATGTAGATTGGTATCATCCTAAATATTGTTGGAGGAATACAAAAGAAGACATAGAATCTTGGTGTAATGAATTTAATTTAGAAAAAAATTACATAAAAGAAACTCAGAGTGGATATGCATGTTCTGTTACAAAAAATTCTATAATAATGTAAAATAATAATACCTTCTAAAAAATATATAAAATACTTGAAAATCAATAAAAAATTAATCCAAAATTTTCTTACAATTAGATATGATCCTGAAAATCAATTAGCCAATCTAGCAAAATGGCAAGATTTTACAACTAAAAATTCTGATTTAGATGGCAAAAAAACTGAAATTCTTCTTAAAAAATCTGTAAAGTATTCAATTCCTGATGACGAAGAACCTCTAGCTATTTCACTTAGTAGTGGAATTGATTCATCACTTTGTTTGGCATTATTACGTGATGTTTTTCCAAATAGAAAAATTACTGCCATTTGTGGTGTCTTTGAAAATGGAAATGATGAATCTAAAATAGCAAAAAAAATTGCAGAAAAATTTTCTGCTGATTTTAAAACAGTTTACATGGATTCAATCTTCACTAATATGCCTGAAATTATTTCTATATCTAAAAAACCTCGTTGGAATACTTATAATCACTTAATTTCTAAGGAGGCAAAAAAACATAGTAATTATTTAGTAACAGGAGATGGTGCTGATGAATTATTTGGAGGTTATACTTTCAGATATCAGAAATTTAAACAATTATCAAAATCAAATGATAATTGGGTTACTAAAGTAAAAAAATATCTTGAATGTCATAATAGAGATTGGGTGATTGATCAAAATCTATTATTTGGAACTAATATCCAATTTAATTGGGAAACAATATACAATTATTTTAAACCATATTTTCAAAATAAATTGGAACCTATTGTACAAGTTATGTTGGCAGATTTTAACGGAAAATTATCTCTTGATTTTATTCCTACTGGTAAGGCAATTTTTAATCATTACAAGATTCATGGTATCCCAATTTTTTTAAATTCTAACTTAATTCCTTTCGCACAAAAATTACCTTTAAATCAAAAATATAATGAAACTAATTTCAAAGGAAAATTAATTTTAAGAAAGATTGCTTCACGATTAAATGTAAGACATATAGAAGAAAAAAAGGGGTTTTCCCCAAGTTTATTGTTTGATTGGCAAAATCATGGTAAAGATATTTGTCAATCTATTCTTTTAGATAAGAAAAGTCAAATTTATGAAAAAAAGTTAATTAATTTTACATGGGTTTTAAATGCATTTGAAAAAATTGATTCGGATGGAGATATTAGATATCTTAACAGAATAATTTCAATATTTGCATTAGAAATTTGGTTGAAATTATTTGTTACTTGTGAGATGAAATCTACTAAAAAATTTTCTTAAATATTATTTTAAAACATCAGTAATTATACTGCAAACCTTTTCTTGATCTTCTTGAGTTAGATTTTTGTGTAATGGAAGTGTCAAAGCATTTTTAAATAATAATTCTGAATTTTTTAAATCACCTACTTTTTTCATATTTTTGTATGCAGGCTCTAGATGTAATGCGTATGTACCTATTTGACTTTGAATATTTTCTTTTGCTAAAGCTTCTCTAATTTTATCCCTAAAATTTTCTTTTTCTACATAACATGCATATGATTGATATGTTTGCCTGGTGTTTTTTCCAACATATGCTGGTTTTATCCCATCAATTTTTTTAATTAATTCATGGTATATCTTTGCTTTAGATATTCTATCAGAAACAATCTTTTCAATCTTTTTCATTTGAACTAAACCGATTGCACTTAGAATGTTTGACATTTTGTAATTTGTTCCAACTGTTTCAAAAGATGCCCCCTTAGCACCAAAATGTTTGAATGAATAACATTGTTCAGCTATTGTATCATCATCCGTTGTAATCATTCCTCCCTCACCAGTAGTAATCACTTTTCTTGGATGAAAACTAAAACAGGAATAATCTGCAATTTTTCCAACAAATTTTTCCCCTATCTTTGCTCCTAAACTACATGCAGAGTCTTCTAACATTTTCAAATTAAGTTTTTTTGCTTTTTGATATATTCCTGATTCTAATGGTACTCCTGCCCATGAAACTGGAGAAAAAACAGTCATATTTTCATTATAAGCGTCTTCTAAAATTTCACTAGTCATATTCATACTCTCAATATCGACATCTACCAAAACTGGTTTTCCTCCTGCAAGAATTACAGCCTCTGCAGTAGCAGGATACGTATAATCTGGAACGATAACCTCTTGTCCTTTAATATTTAGACATTCTAACACAGCATGTAATCCTGTTGTACATGACGTTACAGCTATGGCATGTTTTACACCAAGATACTCTGCCACAACTCTCTCAAATTCTTTGGTAGTGACACCCTCAGTTAGAAACCCTGTACCTAAAACCTCTTTAATTGCCTGTAATTCATCATCCCCAATATCTGGAACTGCTAAAGGAATAGTTTTATTTTCCATGAATTAATTTTTAAAATTTTAAGCTTCTATTAAAGGTATAATGGGTAGATTTTTTAAAACATAAAAATTCCCAATAATATTGAAAATTCTAATTTTAGGCTCTGAAGGATTTGTAGGAAATAACTTGGTTGAAGGATTATCAAAAAATCATGAAATTTTTTGTGCAGATATGGTTGAACAAAGTCACCATGTAAATTATTCACAATTTGATGTGACTGATTCAGAAAGTGTAATGAAAACTATACAGAATGTAGATGTTGTAATTAATCTTGTAGCACATTCACTTGTTTCATCAATTGAAGGTCCTACAAAAAATGCAGAAGTAAATATTATTGGATTATTAAATATTTTAGAGGCTTGTAGAATTAATAAAATTAAAAAATTAATTTTTACATCTGCTTCATCTTTAATAGGAGAACCTCAAACTTTTCATGTAGATGAAAATCATATAGCTATTCCAAAAACAGCATATGGAATAACAAAGTTATCTTCGGAACATTATTTGAGACTTTATTCTGAATTGTATGGATTGGATTATGTTATATTTAGATTTTTTAACATTTATGGCCCATATCAAAAAAATGGATTAATACCAACTTTGTACAATCGTATTATCAATAATCAACCTTTAACCATTTTTGGTGAAGGTGATCAAGTTAGAGATTATGTGTATATTGAAGATATCATAGTCTTTTTTGAAAAAGCCTGTATCTCTGAAATTGCAAACAATGCTATTTACAATATGGGAACTGGAAAAGGTACAACAATTAAAGAAATCATAGAAATTTTGACAAAAACTTTACAAATTGAACCTAAAATAGAATACAAACCTCTTAGACCTGGAGAAATTGGAAATTTTGTCTCTGATGTTTCTCATCTTAAATCATCATTTGGAAATGTTCCTGAAACTACTGTTGTAGAAGGATTAGAAAAAACCGTAAATTGGTTAAAAAATCATTGAACTAAAATAATACCCCTATTCAAACTGAATGATCTACTTGAATAATATAAAAAATTTGATAAAAAATCACAAAAAAACTATTGCAATTTATGGATTAGGCAATGTTGGTGGTGCTATAGCTGCATGTTGGTTAAAGACTGGTGCAAAAGTTATTGGTGTAGATATATCAAAAAAATTACTTTTAGATATCAAGGCAGGCAATTCCCATTCTAAAGAGCCCTTTGTTTCCTCTATTTTTTCAAAAGCACTCAAAGAAAAAAATTTAATTTTAACTGATAATGGAGTTTTAGCATCAAAAAATTCTGATATTAAAATAATTGTTGTACCTGTTGGATTAAAAAAACATAAATCTGATCTAAAATATGTAATTTCTGTAACTCAAACAATTGCAAAAGGATTGAAAAAAGGTGATGTTGTATTATTATCTCCATCAGTTCCTCCTGGTACCACTGAGAAAATTGTTTTACCGATATTAGAAAAAGAAAGTAAATTGAAAGGTGAACGTGATTTCTTTTTAATTTATAATCCTGAAAGAATTTTTGAAGGAAGAGCAATACAAGATATTGAAGAAAATTATCCTGCAATTGTTGCAGGTTTGGGAAAAAAAAGTCTTGAATTTGGAAATAAATTTTTAAAAATAATTTCTAAAAAAGGAGTACTCCTTATGCCAAACTTAGCTACTGCAGAAGCTGAGAAACTCTTTGAAGGTGTTTTTAGAGATGTTAACATTGCTCTTGCAAATCAATTAGCTGATTATTGTGAAAAAATTGGAATTAATTTTTGGGAAGCACGTAAAGCTGCAAATTCTCAGCCTTTTTGCCATTTACATTATCCTGGAACTGGTGTTGGAGGATTATGTATTCCAGTTTATCCTAGAATAGTTATGGAATCGGCAAAAAATATAGGTCAATCAATGAAAATTTTGGAATTTTCTAGAACTATCAATGATGAAATGCCTAAAAAATGTGTCAATGAATCTGTAAAATTACTAAAAACTAACAAAAAAACACCAAAGAATAAAAAAATCGCTGTATTGGGATTGGGATTTAGAGGTGAAGTTACAGACAAAAGACTTTCACCAACTTATTCTGTAGTTGATGAATTTCTAAAATTTGGTTGTCAGGTAGCAGTTCATGATCCATATATTTTAGAAGATAACGAATTACCTGAAAATGTACTTTTATCAAAAGATATGTCATTAGTAATTAAAAATGCTGATTTGATTTTTGTCTCAACTGATCACAAAAAATACTCTAAATTATCTAAAACAAATTTTAAAAATACAAAAAAACCATTATTGATTTATGATGGAAGAAATATCTTACAAAATAATCTGTTTGATAAAGTAAATCTTCTTAGCATTGGAAATTATACCTGATTTATTTAATTATTCTAAATATTTTTACATGATAATTATAACCAAAATCTTTTGAATCGTACTCTTTTATCAAAAATTCATATTGATTTTCATTTTGATATATTTTTTTTAGAAATTGTGGTCTATTTTCATTTTGATCAACATAGATATGAGTCAATTCATTATTTTGTTTGATGAATTCTTCAATTGAAATATAACCATTTGTTGGAATAATTATTATTGGATTTAAAATTGAATTTCTAATACTTTTTCCTTGTTCTCTTTCCAAAAGAAATAATTTTTTAAAATCATTCCATTTTTCTGGATATGCTGCAGGTTCTAGAAAATTATCTTCTGGATAAAATGAATTAATTATTTTATGTTCTCTTACAATATCTTTGGCAATTTGATATGATTCATATTTTTGTAAATTATCTGATGGTTTTGTTTCTAAGAAAACTATAGATGAGAATGAAATTCCAATAATTACTAAAATTATTAACAGATTTTTTCTTTTGTATTTATTAGAAAATTTCTCTATAAAAAATAATGAAATTACACAAAAAATTGGATATAACATAAAAAGAAATCTAGTATCTTGTAGGGGAATAGAATAGGCATAAAATGCAGGAATTGAAATTACAAATCCCCATAAAATGAGACTCAACTTTTTAAAATCTATGTTTTTAAACAAATAAAAAATTCCAATAGGCACAAAAAATATGAATATTGGTATCAAATCCCAAAGGAAAAATTTTGAGAAGTTTTCAATACCATTAACAAAAAATGGCAGTCCAGATTCTCCCCCTGTTTCATTTGGATCTTTTGTATGATACGTAATTGTGTTAGCAGCTTTTCCAAAAATTGAATCATTTTCTAAAATTGTACTCTGATGTATCATCATCGGAGAAATAATAATTAAAAAGATGGATAATGCAATAAAATATTTTGGAATAATTAATTTCTCTTTTCTATATCTCACAAAAAACATTATTGAAATAATTAAAAAAATCATTTGTCCCTCTGATCTAGTCAAAGTTGTAAATGCTGCAAACATAAATGACAGATAAACTAGTTTTTTATTTGAGCTAAGAAATAAAACCAAAGTTATTGTACCTAATAAAATGTATAATGATTCTGTAATTCCTATCATGGAATTTTGAATTAACCGTGGCTCTAAACCAAAAATTATGGCACCTACTAAAGCTATTTTTGATTCAAAAAATTTTCTACATAAAAAATATATTGGAATTATAGTAATTGTGGAAAGAATTATGGCTAAATTTTTTTGTAAATCCATATATTGAATCGTATTTTCAAATTGAAAAAATGGAAAAAATATTGACAAGAAAATTGGCCATAATGTATTTGCTAAAGTATAATCCTCAGGTAAATGTCCTAATACCATTATGTCTACTGAGTAAAAGAAATATCCTAATGAGTCAAAAGTTAGAGCAACTTCAGGTTCAAAATAATAACTTCTTATTAAATATGAAATTATTCCTACTGGTAAAAGTAAAAAAATAATTGTTTCATTTTTAAATTGAAATTTATTTTTTATTATATTCTTTTTATCCATCATTTAATTTTTCTCCAAAATAACTTCTCTTTAAATAATTTATTGATATAAGAAATATTGCTAGTACACTAGCTGATAATACATATGCTATTGCCAATCCTACAACCTGAAAAATCTCAGTCAAAATTAATATGCCTAACACTAATACTATTGTTGAAATAATGTATCCGATAACCACATAGGAACTCTTCTCTTTGCCTAGAAATTTTGAGGTATACATTGATGAAATAGTAGATGGAATAATAGAAATACTCAAAATTGGTATTAAACTAATTGATTCTTTATACTCAGGAAAAATCATCGGTACAACAATTGGTGCCAAAAATACTCCTAAAATTGCTAAAATTACTGAACCTAGAACTGTAATTATTTTTAATTTGTTAGTTGATTTTCCACTAGCATCTTGAGGAAGTATGTATGTAAAAATTACACCTGGAATAATACTTAATATTGAAATAACTTGTAATCCTAAATAATAATTCCCTAACAACCCAAATCCAAATAGTGGAACTATCATTAATTTATCAATTTGACCTGTTATAGATCCGGTAAGATCTAAAGAATAATTATTTGCAATAAATCCTGATTTTTCTTTAATAAACTTAAAATTATATTTTTTTGTTTTTAATGAAGAATACATTCTTTTTAAAAATGGAATATATGAAAGTCCATATCCTAATAATATCCCATCAGCTCCAATAACTTGAAATAAAGCTAATGAAATTAAAACAAAAAATAATTTTTGTAAAACAAAAAATTTTGCATATGTTTGATATAATTTTCTACCTTGAATTTCTGCAAGTGTGAGATTAAAAATCACAAACCCTATCACATAGATACTTAACCCTGAATTCTGAAAAATCACATACAAAATTATTGCACTTATTCCACTTGAAATTATTGAAATTAAATATAAGACAGGTTGAACTTCTTTTTCTTTTGCAGTATATACTGTCATAACCCATACACCTCCAATCAATGCAACATTGGATGTAATACCTGCTATTGCAATCAAATACCCTAATTCCCCATAATTTTCTTGTCCCAATAATCCTGCAAGATATAACCAAAAAAGTGCTGAAATGGAATTACCAGAAATTGTTGCAACAGTCAATGTAGAAATATTTTTAATTCCTGAAGAATTTCGTATATTGTCCCAGTTCATTATATTGACCTATTTTTTTTAAAATATGATAAATTATTCCTAATTAATGACCAATTTGTAAATTTCAAGTGTTTTCAGTCATATAGTCAGAGTTAAAAACTTCTTTGCTTTTCGTATTTTTTAAAATTACCCTAACTAATCATATTTCTAAACATTAGTTACAAAGATAATAAAGTCTAATGGAATTAAATCATTTAATGACAGTTTTCTATAACATACCAATTAAATATAAAATTCTTGGTTCTTTTAATTCCTTAAAAAATAAAATTATGTGGTTTAATTTATATCGAAAAACATATTCTAATTATTTCAATGTAATATTGAATGATTTACAAAATAATTATCCTATAAAGGCAGTTTTACAAAATAATGAAACTAAAATCTTAAAATCAAAAGATGAAATTGCTTTGTATGCTCTTTTGACTGAACATGACAATGTAAATTATGATGAAAAAAATGACTATGCACTTTTTGATCTATCTAATTTAAATTTTGGACTTAAAGAAATAAAACTATATGGAATAAAACAAAATTTAGATGCTCTTCTTGCATTTAATGATGGAACATATGAAAATCTACCCTTAAAAAATAAATTGGTTATTGATGTGGGAGCATGTACTGGAGATACATCAATCTATTTTGCTATTTGTGGTGCAAAAAAGGTAATCTCAATTGAACCATATCCAAAAAATTTTGAGATGTTGGAAAAAAATATTGAGATAAATCATTTAGAAAAACTGATTAACATTAAGTTAGCAGGATGTGCATCTGAATCGTCATACATCACTATAGATCCAAATTTTAAAAGTACTATGAGATCAAATTTAAAAGAATTTGAAACTGGAATTAAAATTCCATTAGTCAGTTTAATTGATATTATAAAAGATGAAGATTTTACTGATGGAATTTTAAAGTTAGATTGTGAAGGTTGTGAGTATGATGTTATTTTAGAATCCTCAAAATCATTATTACAAAAATTTAGTCATATTCAAATTGAATATCATATGGGATATGAAAATATAAAACAAAAATTAGAATCTTGTGGATTTAAGGTTAATGTAATAAAAATTGAAAATTCTAAAATGGGTCATTTATTAGCTCAGAAATATTAATTTTTTTTAATTTTCAAATTAGATATAATTTCACTGCAAGCTTTTTTGACTGCCTTTTCACTATTTAGTGATAAATCCCAACCTTCACTTTTAATTTTATCAATACCCAACCTCATTTTTTTAACGTCTCCAACCCAACCTCTTCCGTCTTTTGTTCCTCCTGAAAGTTCTATTATTGAATCATCAACATTCATTAATTTACAAACTATTTTGGCTATTGAAATTACATCTATCCAATCTTCATTACTTAAATTAAAAATTTGAATATTTTCACTTGTTTTATTTCCAGAAATCAATAATCCTTCTATACAGTCATTGACATGGATATACGATTTAGTTTGTTTCCCATCTCCCAAAACCTGTAATTTCTTATTATTTTCTTTAATCTTATGTATGAAATCCCAAATCACACCATGTTCACTTCTTGAACCTATAACATTTGCAAATCTAAAGATAATTCCTTTAATTCCATAGGTGTTACAATATGATGAAATTATTCCTTCACATGCTAGTTTTGAACCACCATAAATTGAAATTGGTTTTAATGGACCAAAATTTTCTGGTGTTGGAATGATAGATGAATCCCCATATACAACAGATGATGATGTAAAAATAATTTTTTCCACATTTGAAACTCTAATCATTTCTAATAGTTGAAATGTTTTTAAAATATTTTCTTCAAAAGCTAATGAAGGATTATCAAATCCAGTTCTGACTTCAGGATATGCAGCTAGATGATAAACAGTATTTACATTTTCTAAATATTTTAAATTATTTTTAGAAGAAATATCTTCATTATGAAATTCAAAATTTTCCAAACCTATATGTTTTTGAATGTTTTTAATTTTTCCTTGTGATAAATTATCAATTACTATTACATGCTCTTTGTTTTCGATTAATTTATCTACTAAATGACTACCGATAAAACCTGCACCTCCTGTAACTAATATTTTTTCTTGATCCATTATTTTTTCACTTTTTTAATTTTCAAAATTCCTTTGTTTTGTGTTGGTAAATTAATTCATCATACTAATAAATGAGTCAATTTAAAACATCTCAATTTGACAATCTCTGTAATTATGATTGTGGCAAGATATCCTGCCACTCACGGACATACGACTGTAATTAATAATTTATGTCTGGGTTTATCCAAATTAGGTTATAGAACAGCAATTGGCGCATTCTCATTTTCTAAATCTCCACCTAACAATATAGAAATGATAAAGTTAGATAAATTCAAACTTCTCACCAAAGGCATCGATTATCTTGGTTTTGATATAGTTCATTCTCATCAACCTCGTGTTAATTATTATCTATTATTCAAAAAATCATTAAAACCTATTCTACTTCATTATCATGGTGCCTCTAACTTTGTTCAAAGAATAAATTTTATTTTAATGATGTCTATTTTTAGAAAAAGAATTTCAAAAATTATTTCAGTTTCAAAATCTGGGATTTCACAAATGGAAAAAATGATAGGTAAAGTAAATGCTGAAGTAATCTATAATGGAGTAAATACTTCTTTTTATTTTCCAGAACTTGAAAAAAAATATAACGTTGGAAATCCTGAATTAATTTTTGTAAGTGCTTTGAGAGAATACAAAAAGACTTCTTTTTTAATTAATGCAATGCCACAATTATTAAAAAAATATCCAAATGCACATTTACAAATAGTTGGAACTGGAGAAGAACTAGAGAATCTAAAATCACTAATTAAAAAACTCAATATTGAAAAATTTGTAGAATTAACTGGAAAAATTTCTGATGATGAATTACGTTATCGTTATGTATCATCTGACGTTTATGTTTCTGCAAGTCAATTTGAGGTATGTCCTGTTCCAACATTAGAAGCAATGTCATGTGGAAAACCTTTGTTGTTGTGTGACATTGAACCCCATCTAGAAATTGTTGAACAATCTAATGCTGGTTTAATTTTTCACTTTTCAGATGTAAAGGATTATTTACAAAATTTTGAGAAAGTTTTTTCAAATAAAATATCTTTTTCTAAAAATGCTACTGAATTTGCAAAAAGTGTTAACTGGGAAATAATATGCAAAAAAACTGCCAAAATTTATGAAAATCTAATATAAAATATCGATTTAGATATAAAAGAATCATTTTTTAAGCATTGATTTTTATTTTTTATATAATAACATGAATATCATTATTACCGGTGGATTAGGTTTTGTTGGCAGTCATTTAGTTGAACAACTTTCCAACGAAAAAAATAAAATTACAATATTTACAAAAAGTAAAAAGAAAATATCTAATGTTTCCTCACTTCATAAAAATTTAAAAATTAATGTTTTTGATATTACAAAGAAAACTTTACTGGAAAAAAATATTGAAAAATGTAAACCTGATTTAATAATTCATTTAGCTGGGCAAACATCTCATTCAAAATCTTTTGAAAGACCAATTACAGATTTAGAAATTAATTCAAAATCAACATTAATTATTTTAGAAAAAATTCGAAAAATGAATAAGTCTTGTAAATTTATTCTTGGAAGTACATTTGTAGTAATTGGAAAACCAATGAAACTTCCTGTTACTGAAGAATCATCCTGTAATCCTACTACCCTTTATGGAGCAAATAGACTTCTTAGTGAACATTATTGCAAAATTTATCATGATCTTTATGGAATAGATACCAAAATTTTTCGAATAACTAATTCATTTGGACCTAGGGAACAAATTATTCCAACAAAAAATGCTGTTAACTATTTAATTCATAGAGCATTTCAAGGAAAAGAAATTACTATTTTTGACAATGGGAAATTCTTTAGAGATTTTATCTATATATCTGATGTAATATCTGGAATTAAAACAATAATGAAAAAAGGAAAATCTGGAAATCTTTATTGGATTTCATCAGGAAAAAAAACATGGTTTCATAAATTTGGAAATTTATTAACAAAACAAACAGGAACAAAAATTATTTTTCCTACAACTCCAAAATACACTAAAAAAGTAGATGTAGGGAATTTTGTGGTAAGTAACATAAAATTAAAAAAGTTAGGATGGAAGCCTAAAATTAGTCTTGATGAAGGTATAAAATTAACACTTGATCATTTTCAAAATTTTAACAACTAAATAATTTTTTTAGTTATATTTCCAAGAAAATTAATGATTTTATTAAATAATTTGGAAGATGATGAATTACTTACTTCTGATGGAACTTCAATAAAATTAGAAAATTCTTCTATTATTTTTTTATCTGAAATAATTTTTATTTTTTCTAATTCATTATATCTTTTTTTAATTAATTTACGATCTTTAATTAAATCCTTTAACACTCGAATTTTTTCTTTTAGCATACCTTTTGATAGAAAATATAAAATCATAATTATTTCAATAATGATTAATCCTGGAAGTATTTTGTAAAATGTAGATTTTGAATAATGTGTTAAAATACAATACCATCTATTTCTTTCTAAAAGATAAAATTTTTTTGAACTCCATTTAAAACTAAAACTTTCTGCATGATAAACAATTACAGTTGGAACATAAAATGATTTAATTCCTAATTGTAATGCTCTCCAACCCAATTCTAAATCATCATGGTAAGCAAACAAATATGGATCAAAAAGTCCAATTTTGTCAAGAATTTTCTTTGATGTAAATAGACATGCTCCAGATGCATAATTAATTGGTTTAAAATTACCAAATTTTTTTGAATCTTTTTTACCCTTACCAGACGAAAATCCGAAACCAAAAATATTCATCATATTTCCTGCTGAATTAATCCTCGATTTATCGCTAACAGCTAATAATTTTGGTTGATATAGTCCATCACCATGATTGTTAAATTCTTTAATAAATTCTTCAATCCAATTTGATTCCACTTCAGTATCTGGATTTAGAATTATAATGTATTCACCATTTGCACTTTTTATACCGATATTATTTCCTTCACAATATCCTAAATTTTCTTTATTTTCAATTAATTTGATTTGTGAAAATTTTTCTTTGCATTTAATGTGACTATGATCTTGTGATGCGTTGTCTACAAGAATAATTTCAATGTTCTCATAGTTTGATTTAACTATGGATGAAATACATTTTTCTAGTAAATCCCCCGCATTATAATTTAAAATAATAATACTAATTTTTGGTATTTTCAATTATTTCGATATTTTTCTTAGTTTTCTTATTAATATTCGTGTTACTATGTTTTTAGAGATTATAGTAAAATTTTTGTTCCTTCTCCTAAAAGTAAAACATTTTCATCATTTCCTTTAGGAAGGATTTTTGAGTTTGATGAAATTATACTGTTTTTTATCTTTATTTTACAATCAATTAAGCAGTTTTTCATTATTATTGAATCACTAATTTTACATTTTGAAATTTTTGATTCATTATCAATACTAACATTTGGACCGATAATCGAATTTGAGTCGATCACACAATTATCTCCTATTATTACAGGTCCAATAATTTCCACATTTTTTCTGATAATTGTATTTTTACCAATCATAATATTTCCTGAAACTTCTTCACTATTATTTTCACCATAACAATATGGTTTTAAATTTTGAAGAATTGCCTCATTTGCATTTATAATGTCTTCAGGTGTTCCAGTATCTTTCCAATAATCTGTTATTGTATGATACTTTACTTCTTGACTTTCACGTAATAACATATCTAACGCATCTGTAATTTCATATTCATTTCTCCATGATGGTTTTAATTTTTTAATAATATCAAAAATTTTTGGAGTTAGAAAATAAATCCCTGTTACCGCAAGATTTGTTGGTGGATTTTTAGGTTTTTCCATTATTTTAATTATTTTTCCTTCTTTCACATTTGCTATGCCGAATCTCGAAGGATTATCTACTTCACATAAAAGAATCGTTGCACTAGAAGAATCTCTTTCAAATTCTTCTGAAAAATCTTTAATACTTTTTTGAATAATATTGTCTCCTAAAAATACTAAAAATTTTTCATTTCCAATAAAATTTTGACATAGACTAATGGCATGTGCAATTCCATTTGGAGATTCTTGATGAATATATGAAATATTCAAACCTAGTTTCTTCCCATCACCATAATACTCTTTAACTTTTTCAGAACCATTCCCCCCGATAATTATTGCCACTTCAGTGATTCCTGCATCTTTGATAGATTCTAAGCAAAATTCTGACATTGGTTTATTAGCAATTGGTAATAGCTGTTTTGGTCCAGTATGAGTTAACGGTCTTAATCTTGTTCCATGACCTCCATGGAGTAAAATTCCTTTCATGAATTCATAATTTTTATTTAGACTAATAAATTAAATTCATTTTTGCCAACTAGGAACAAGTGAATCGTGCGAGATTGTTTTCCACCATTGCTCGTTTTCTAAATACCACTTAATCGTATTTTCTAATCCTATATCAAATGATATTTTTGGGAACCAACTTAATTCTTTTTTAATTTTTGATGAATCTAAACTATATCTAAAATCATGACCAGGTCTATCTTTTACATACTCAATCATTTTTTCAGACTTTTTCATTATGTGTAAAATTTTTTTAATTATAATTTCATTACTAACTTCCTCATCTGAAGAAATATTGTATGATGAACCAATTTTCCCATTTTTTAATACTTGAAAAATAGCATCACAATGATCAAATACGTGAATCCAATCTCGTATATTTTTTCCAGTACCATATATGGGAATTTTTTTATTATTAATCGCATACAAAATTGTTTTTGGAATTAGTTTTTCTGGAAATTGTCTTGGACCATAATTATTTGTACATCTTGTGATCAAACAATTACAACCATATGTGTTAAAAAATGAATTCACTAAATGTTCAGCTGATGCCTTTGATGCAGAATATGGGCTTGATGGATTAAATTTATAATCCTCATTCGCACTTTCACTATCTAAACTTCCAAAAACTTCGTCAGTTGAAATATGAACTAATTTTTTATCATATTTTCTAATTGCTTCTAAAATCGTAAAAATTCCATTAATATTAGAATCAATAAACGGTTTTGCATTTGAAATACTTCTATCCACATGAGACTCTGCAGCAAAATTAATTACTACATCTGATTTTTTTACTAAATTGGAAACTAATTCACTGTCTGTAATATTACCTTTAACAAATTCATAATTTTCTGAAGTTTCAATTTCTTGAAGACTCATAGAATTTGAACCAAATAATTCATCATCTAGATTAATAATCGATATTTCTTCATTTTTAGATAGCACATTTAAAATAAAATTACTTCCTATGAAACCTAATCCTCCCGTAACTAAGATCTTCATAAATAATCAATTTCTATGGATAGTAAAATCCTTTTATGTATTATATTGTGTATTTTAAAAATTTAATACTTTTATCCTTCATAGAAGTTTTCATTCTATTGGAAAATTCAAATTATTCATTTGATTTAGAAATTCATGATACAAAAAATACTCAATCAAATGAAATTAATGGTTCTCTTACTGTCATATGGCGTGATTGGGATGATATTATAAAAAATCATCCAAAAATGGTTTACGTTAGTTCTGTAAATCCTGGAGAATTAAAAGGCCCACATTTACATACAAAAAGAAACAGCTATTTCACATGTATTCATGGCAAAGTTATTTTTATTTTAAAAGATGAAAAAGGAAAATATGTTGAAATTGAATCTAGTTCTGAAAATCCAACAATGATAGTTGTTCCAAAAAATGTTCCTTCTGCACACATTAATTTATCAAAATCTGTTTCAAGAATACTTACATTAGCAGATGTTTCATGGAAACCTGATGATAAAGAAATGTTAAATGTTTCTTTTGATGATTATGAATGGAATAAATGGTTTTCCTAAATTTGATTTTAAAATTATTTTTGAGCAAGATAAATTAATGATGTATATTTTTTGATATCACTTGATAAAATCAGTTTTCTTCATAGATAGTATTAATGAGTTAGAATCATTAAATTTTGATTCTGAAAAGATCAAAAATTCAACAATATTTTCATTTAATATTAAAGTTCATAAATTTTTAGAAGAAAAAAAGATTGAACATGTAATGGCTGAAACATATCTTGATGAAAAAGATCATAAAAAAATTTTTCAGAATAGTATTTCATTTTGGAATTGGTATGAAAATAATGAATTCAGAACCCATCTTGAATTTGAAAATAGAAATCTTTTAAGCTTAATGGACACTGCCGAACTACATCAAATTCTTGTAAGAGAAATTTTCTCATTTTTAAATCTAAAAAGAATTTTAGAAAAAGAACAACCAAAAGAAATTCTTTGTACAAATCATTTTTCAAATATGATTAATTCAATTTTTGGGGATGATTCATTAAAAATTACTACATATGATAAAAAATCTCATGAGTTCTTAGTAGTGTGGGATAAGATTTTAATTCGTTTTAATTTAGGTAAAAAACCCATTTCTATTCCAATTTCTAGAAAAAAATATAATTCGTTTAAGAACTTTTTTGAACGGCTGATTGGTAATTTTTTCAATTTAAATATTGATTTTTCTAAAAATAAAAAATCAATTCTATTTGTAGAATTAAACCCAGTTGAGTATTCAGAATTGATAAAAAATCTAAAATCGTTTGATGGAAATTTAATTTTCTTTAACAGAAGAAGATCAGCTATTTGGAATTATAATTCTATGAATATTTTAAAAAAGAATAATGGAAAATTAATTTCAGAAAATTTACTACTGTCAAATTCAGAAAAGAAAAATATATCTTCATTAGTAGATTATTATAAAAAAAAATTAGAAATATTATGGTCAGATACTACCAAATTTGACAAGTATTTTATGATTGAAGACAAATCATTTTGGAAAAGCATTTCAAAAGTTCTATTTGAAACATATGTAAAAAGATTAGAAGAATACATGTTATTAATACAAACTTCGAAAAATCTTTTTGAAAAAACTAATATCAATTGTATTGTTTCTTTGAATACATTAGGTGAAACTGAAAAAGCTGTACTTGAAATAAATAATTCTAATGTCCCATCAATTTTATTGGAACATGGAGCAACAAATTATGTTCCTGAGATTCAAGATTATGATATAAGTAATATGTATCCAATTTTTAAAGATAAAATTGCTTTATGGGGAGATGTTCAAAAAAAATATTTAACAGAAATTAAAAAGATTCCTGAAAATCGAATTTTTGTAACTGGAAGTCCACGTCATGAAAAATTTTTTCAAAAACAAAAAGAATACTCTGAAAATACTTCAAAAACTATCTTAATTACTCCTCAGGTTGTTCAAGAATTTAATGGAAAAGTTCATACAAAATCATTCATTAGAATAGAAAATTTATTGCAAAGAATTTTTGTATATTTGAATAAATTATCAAATGTACAAGTAATTGTTAAAATGCACCCAACACTTGATCCTGGAAATGAATATGTAAAAAATTTAATTCATAAAATAAATCCTAATGTAGAAATTTTTCAAACAGAATCAATTATTGATGTGATAGATTCTTGTGATACAGTATTGAATATTAACACCGAATTTTTTCCCTCTACAGTTATGTATGAAAGTATGATAATGAATAAACCCGTATTAAATATTCGAATGATGGATGATTTTTACAATTGTGAATTTGTTAAAGATGATGCAGTATTATCAATTTCTGATAAAGATAATGTGGAGACAGCGATTCATGATATAATTTATGATGAACATCTACGAAAATCATTAATAAAAAATGCACAAAAACATCTTTTACGATATTTTACAAATCAAAAAAACGCATCAGAAAAACTGGCAGATCTTTTAAAATCATTTTAATTAAAAGATTATTTACTTAAAACTGCATACTGTATAACAAAATTTTAAATATTTATCTTTGAACTAGTTTTTATGAAAACCAATTTTAGAAAAGATAATCTCAATGACACAAATAAAGACTCAAATCTCAATGACACAAATAAAGACTCAAATCTCAATGTAGCAAAAAAAGATCTTACGCAAGAAGAATTTGAAGACTTTATAGTAAAATCTGGAGCAAAAGGTTCATTCATGGTTTATCGTTCTGATAAAAAAGATGATGAATTAGGTATGGATGAATTATAATTTTTAATTGATCATAAATGTCTTCAAAAAATGAACGTGATATCCTAGAATCAACAATCAAAAAAGCTCAGTATGAACACTTTGATGAATGGGTTCAAAATTTTGCTTTAAATTTACCTGATATTTGGAATGATTCATCTGTTAAAGAATTAGATCCTTCTAAAGATGGTAATTATAGTTCGTCTAAAAATTCTGCTATTGTTATTGGTAGAGGTCCAGCTATTAACAAACATAAACATTTGAAAATATTGGCTGAAAGTAATTTTAAAGGTTCAATAGTCTGTTGTGATGGAAAACTAATTGATGCACTTGATGCAGGTGTTACTCCTGAAAAATTCCCAAAATTCTATGTAACAACAATTGATCCTTATCCTGCAATTATACAACATTATGATCACAAAATTGTTGATGAATTTGGTTCAAAAATTAAAGGTATTTTTACTTCAATAACAAATCCTGATGTTATTTTGCGTGCAAGAATTGCAGGAATAAAAATTCACTGGTTACATTCACTTTTTGATTATAATGAAGGCAAAAAATCATTTAATCAAATTTCTGCTTTAATGGTAAGAGCAAAAAATCATGAAAATGGATTACCTGCTATTCAAACAGGAGGAAATGTTGGTACTTCATCATGGTTTATTTCATGGAAGATTTTACATTGTTCTCAAATTGCATTAATTGGAATTAATCATGGTTGGGAAGAAGATGATTCATGGGAAACAATTCTTTCTCATGGAAATAATTATAAAATTACAAAAGATCTTGATAGAAACAGTGATACATTTCAAAAACTTTACAAAAAAATTTTTAATCCTGATTTCAAATGTAATTGCATTTTAGATCCTCTTTTCCAATTTTATAGTGAAGCACTAAAAGAATTCATTAAGCGTTCTCCTGTTTGGGTAAATACAATTAATGCGACAGAAGGAGGCTCTATTTTTGGTGAACGAATTCAATCAATGAAATTTACAGATTTTTTACAGAAATATGAAAAGTAAGTGACTAAGTTCCCTTATGCTGGTTTAAATATTAGATTTTTTTATAAAAAATAATTTGAAAGTGTTATTTGTTGTACCTGAAATTCGAGTAGATGGTGCCCCATACCATTTTCCATTTTGGGCTGGAATTTTAGCAGCAATAGTTGAACAAAAAAAAGGTCAAGTTGCTATTTTAGATCTTAATGCCCTTAGAGATAATTATGGAGGTCTAGTTCCAACAGAAATAATTTCTAAAGAAATATCTTCAGAAAAATGGGATCTTGTTGGAATTGGTGGACTAACTACTACATATGCACGAATAAAACAATTATGTCCAATTATTAAAAAAAATGCCCCTGATGCATTATTTATTGGTGGAGGTGGTTGGAGTACATACAATCCAACAGAGATCCTTGAATTAGTACCTGAATTAGATATAATTGTTCTTGGTGAAGGCGAACAAACGTTTTCTGAACTTTATGATGAATTAAACAATGGAACTCTTGATTTTGAAAAAGTAAATGGATTGTGTGTGAGAGAAAAAAATTCTACATTTACTTTTACTCAACCTAGAGCATTAATTCCTGATCTCAATACAATACCTTTACCTGCTTATGATTTAATGGAAACTGACATTTATTTTAGATATTCTTCAATCCCATTATCTGTAGATAGTTTTAATGCTAAAAGAAGAGTTTCTACTGTTTGGGAGCGTGGCTGTCCAAGAGGTTGTACCTTTTGTTCTCATAACGGTATGTCTAGAATTGATTTACAAAATATCTATGGTGAGGGAGATAGAAGAAAAGGTGAAAAATTAGTACGAATATCTGATGAAGCAAGTGATACTTTTCAGCTTCCTGCACGATGGCCAACTCCTAAGTATGCTGTTGACAATGTGAAATTACTTATAGAAAAATATGATGTAGATTTTATTTCAATATTAGATGAAAACATGACAAGTAATTTAAAATGGACACAAGAATTTTGTGATTTGTATGTAAGTGAAGGACTACATGAATCTGTAAAGTGGGGAACTTTGGGAGATGCACCTAGTGTTGCAGTAAAACCTGATATTATTCAGATTATGAAAGATGCTGGTTGTTCCTATATTTCGTTTGGATTTGAATCTGCATCTGATAAAGTTTTAAATCAAGATATTCAAAAAGGCCAACTTCGTATTCACTTACAAAAAACTATTGATACAATAAAAACTGCAAAAATGACTCCTCTTACTACATTTATGATTGGAAATGCTCATGAAAATATTGATGATCTTATGGAAACTGTGGATTTTTGGATTCAAAACGGTGCAGAAATTGATCCATTCATTTGTACACCTTATGTTGGAAGTCCAATTTTTTATGAATACAAAGATTATCTTTTACAACAGTATGATTCTAGATTAAAACTCATATCAGAAGGTGTAGGAAATGTTAGTGAAGGATTATTAAAAAAATGGAAATTAGAAGCTTTAGATACTTTTATGACTGAATGTGGGGACGCTTTAAAATATACAGCCACTATTAGTCAATATTTTACAATCCCAGAATTATTTGCGTTAAAAGAATTTATGTATAAACATGATACTAGAAGAATTCTTCAAATGGCACATCAAAAATTTAAAGAAACTGGATTAGAACAGTGGAAACATGATCCAAAATGGGAAAAATACTGTGAATATTGTAAAGCAGAAAAAGAGATTAATAATACGATCAAAATATCCATTTAAAAAACATTTAATCATATCTGAATATTGTTTGAAATAGATTACAATGACTGACTGGAAAATCCCTCTTTACAAAATCTATACTGATGATGAAGATATTAATCTAATTACAAAAATTGTGAAAAGAGGTACTTTTTGGGCTCTAGGTCCAGAAATACTTGAATTTGAAAAAGCATTAAAAAATTATGTTGATGCTGATTATTGTGTTACACTAAATTCTGGTACATCTGCATTACATGCAACTTTATTATCATATAATTTAGGTAAAGAAGACGAAATTTTAATCCCTTCATTTTCTTTTGTTTCTACCGCAAATTCTGTTTTATTTGTAAATTCTATTCCTAAATTTGTTGATATTGAAGAAGAAACTTTTGGTATTGATCCTGACAAAATTTCTGAAAATGTTTCATCCAAGTCAAAAGCTATCATACCTATGGATTATGGTGGAATAAGTTGCAAAATTATGGATATACAAGAACAAGCAAAAGATAACAACCTTATTTTGATTGAAGATGCAGCTGAATCTTTAGGGTCATCCATTAATAATAAAAAATTAGGTGGAATTTCAGATTCAACAATTTTTAGCTTTTGTGGAAATAAAGTTTTGACAACTGGAGAAGGAGGTGCTGTTGTTACAAATTCTAAGGAAGTTTATGAAAAAATCAAACTTATTCGTTCACATGGAAGAATAGACACCAAAGATTATTTTTCTAATCCTTCTGAATCTTCCTATGTTGGTTTGGGTTATAATTGGAGAATGTCATCTATAACGGCTACTTTAGGAATATCACAATTACAAAAATTAGATAAGATTATTAGAATGCGTAAGGAAAATGCAAAATACATTATAGACAATTTACAAAAAATCCCTGAAATTTCTGTTCCATTACCTCCTAAAGATCATGAGCATATTTATCAAATGTTTACCATTAGGCTACCTAATCAAGAGATAAGAGATAATTTACATTCACATTTGACAAAAAAACAAATTTTCTCTAAAGTATATTTTAATCCTATTCACAAAACTGAATTTTATAAGAAAAAATTTAATTCAGAAAGATTTTCACTACCTGTGACAGAAATGATCTCTAATCAAGTTTTAACTTTACCTTTATACCCTAACATGGAATTGGAAGAAAAAGAATATTTAATTTCTTCAATTTTTGAATTTTTTGAGAAATAAATTATATTTTATGATTTTTAGGTTTTATGACCCAAAAATCTTTTTTCTCAATAGCATTTTCTTTTTCTTGCTCGGACATCAAAACCTCTCTAATTTTTTCACCTGGTCTAAGACCTATTGTTTTATGTTTCTTTGAAATTTTGAGAGCTAATTGTTTTATATTAAATGATTTCATTTTTGGTACAAAAATTTCTCCTAGATTGATAAGTGGTAAACAATCTAAAATGAAATTAGCAGCTTCATCAACATGAAAAAAATATCTTTCCATCTTTGGATCTGTAATTGATAATGATTTCTTCTTCTTTTCTTCTTCTTTCCAAACTTCAAAAACATTTCCTCTGGTCTCAATAACATTTCCAAATCTTGCAGTTCCAAATTTTGTTGGAGGATTTACATGAGTACCTGCCCAACTGATTATCCTTTCACCCAAAAGTTTTGTTGCACCGTAAAGCGTAGATGATTCTGCAGCCTTGTCTGTACTAATATTTAAAAACTTTTTTGGTTTATTTTTAATTGCCATTTTAATCATATTGACAGTACCATTAATGTTAGTATCAATAGTTTCAATGGGATTAAATTCTGAAATTTCAATATTTTTCACTGCTGCTAAATGAATTATGATATCTACATTACTTCCAGCCATTTCAATTCTTTCTTTATCTAAAATATTGCCAAGAAGTAATCGTAATCTGGAATCTTTAATCTCTCTACCTAGTCTGAACAATCCATGTTCATCAATATCAAGAACTCTTACTGTTTTTACAGGATAGGCTAGAATTTTTTTAACAAGAACAGCTGCTACACTTCCAGCACCACCTGTTACAAGAATGGTGGAATTTTTAAGTTCTTTCTCAATAGATTTTTTCAATTCTTCCTTCTCCATAAAATCTTCAACTGTTTTCATTAGATTCATCATTAAAGTTTTTACTATTAGAGAATTCATTATTAGATATTAATTTGTAAAACCTATATTCATGAACAATACTGAGAAAATATTTGAAAGCGTTAGTTGTAGGTTATGGGTCTATTGGAAAACGTCATATCGATAACCTTTCAAAAATTCCTGGAATTCAAATTTTAGTATTAACAAATCAAAAATCGGACAGTTTCTTAAAAAAACGAAACTGCATTGTTTTTTCAGATATTAAAGAATCCTTAACATTTCATCCTGATTTTGCAATAATAGCTAATTCTACTGAACAACATGTCAAGACTGCAATTTTTTTAGCAAAGATTGGAATTCATTTATTTATTGAGAAACCTTTATCAAATAATTCTAAAAATATTACAATTTTAAAAAATTTAATTCATAAAAAACATCTTGTGACCTTTTTAGGATCTAATCTCCGATTTCATCCTTGTATACAAAAAATACATCAACTATTGAAATCTAACAAAATTGGACTTCCTCTTTATGTTTATGTTGAAAATGGTTCATATCTTCCTGATTGGCATCCCTATGAAGATTATAGAAATAGCTATGCTGCAAACGAAGAAAAGAGTGGAGGAATTATTTTAACAAATATTCATGAAATAGATTATTTGTATTGGTTTTTTGGTATTCCTAACAGTGTTTTTTCAATGACAGAAAAATTAAGTAAATTAAAAATTAGTTCTTCCGATAGTTCAAATATTATTTTAAAATTTAAAAATAATATTTCTGCTATGATACATATTGATTTTTTTCAGAAATCTACATTTCGATGCTGCAAAATAATTGGAACAAAAGGAATATTATATTGGGATGATCGAAAAAATTCTGTAGATTTTTTTAATAATAAAACTTCAAAATGGTCTACTCTAATGAATATGAAAAATTTTAATTTTAATTATACCTATATGAAAGAAGTATTATATTTTATATCATGTATTAAAAAATCACAACATAGTAGTAATGATATTACTCAATCTATACAAACCCTTAAAATTGCATTAGCAATAAAACAATCATCAAAGTTAAAAAAAATGGTAAAAGTGAATGTCTGAATTTAATACAACCTCAAAATTATTTAATGTAACAAATAAAAATATTGTAATTACTGGTTCTGCAGGATTATTGGGCTCTCAATTCACATCAACATTGACAAAGGCGGGCGCAAATGTTATTTTAGTAGATGTTAACGAATCTGGAAATAAAAAACTTGCAAAATCACTGTCAAAATATAATCCAAAAATTAAATATTACAAAATTGATATTTCAGTCCCAACTCAAGTAAAAAATTTAAAAAAATTACTAAAAGAAGATTTTTCCCAAATTGATGGACTGGTAAACAATGCTGCGTATACTACGAAAGGCTCTATTAGAGATTCTTCTTCTAAACATGCTTTGCCTTTTGAAAAATTCTCATTTGAACATTGGGAAAAATCCCTCCAAATTAATCTGACTGGAGTTTTTTTATGTTCTCAACAGATTGGAGATATTATGGTTAAACAGAAACAAGGTGTTATTGTAAACATTTCTTCCATCTATGGCCTTGTTGGTGCTGATCAAAGAATATATGGAAAAAATGGGATTAATGTACCTGTATCTTATGCTGCAACTAAGGGTTCTATAATTAATTTAACAAGATATCTAGCAGCATATTGGCATCAAAAAAATATTCGTGTTAATTCTCTTTCTTTGGGTGGTGTCATTGATAAAAAATATCAAGATAAAAACTTCATCAAAAAATATTCTGAAAAAACTATCTTAGGTAGAATGGCAAATAAAACCGATTTTGATGGTTCTCTCTTATTTCTTTTGTCCGATGCATCATCTTATATGACAGGTTCTAATTTGGTCGTAGATGGTGGTTGGACTGCTTGGTAAATATTAAATTTTAATTATTTTTTGTGCAATACAATCTGCAATTTGAAATTCAAATTCTGTATC
>Ga0257124_1000649_pt1 | contig 34719 bp, 43 predicted proteins | sample SI106_150metaG_FD_190154 | JGI IMG/M metagenome (GOLD analysis project Ga0257124, IMG submission 190154) | Marine microbial communities from Saanich Inlet, British Columbia, Canada - SI106_150 | ecosystem: Environmental > Aquatic > Marine > Inlet | place: Canada: British Columbia | collected...
TTGTTCAGTATATTATTTTCGAAAAATCAAATCAAAAATTCATGATCAAAAAATGACCTACAAAAATATATACAAAAGTCAATAAGTAATATATATGAATGAAAATCTAACGGATCTATTACATATGATCCTTCATGTGGAATTATAACAGTAATTGGTATTGTACCGTCAACACATTTTGAAATGTGGGGTAAAATATCACTACTTGGCGAAAAAATATATTTCAAAGAAGTAACAAAGATTCAGGAACAGTTAGACATAACATGTATTGAATTACATTATGAAAATAATTCAATTGAAACCATACCAGATAATTTCGATCCAAAATGTGATAAACTTGATTTATCAAATAATAAAATAAAAGATATTCAAGTTACATGGAATCCACAAAATTGCAAATATATTGATTTATCTGGAAATGGAATAACTTATATTCCAAAATATTGGAAAACTAAAGCATCTAAAAATAGCATAACTGTTAAAATAGATGATCATATTTTATATATACCACTAAATATTAGACAATATTATACACATTATAAAGCAAAACATATTAAATCAGTTGTTATATAATAATTTAATTTTCATAAAATAATAATATTTTTTAATTCTTATTTTTAAATATTGTTTATTGATGCCAATTACTGTTTACAATATTTTCAATATCATTAATAAAGTTTGTAAAATGTTCAAGTGTATGCTGACCATTCTTCATAAAAGTATGTCTCATTACGCAAACCTTGTAAACATATTCTTCCTTACCATCAATCATAAACTTATCACTTCTCATATGATATGGATACAATTCTTCTTCTTCAATTTTTTCTGGAATCTTACCATCTTTAATATCAATAATAACAGGCATGAAATTAACGTAAGGATCACACTTAAGAATTCTCACTCCATGAATATTTCGTTCAGTCAACATCTTCTTCAAAATATCTCGATGAGTAATACAATCTTGTGCCAACTTTTGATATCCTTCAAATCCATACTTATGGAACATATACCATGCACTAACTGGTCCAATTGCTGAACGAGATCCAGAAATAGTATCATCATGTCCACCACGGATATAATGAACATCTCGTGTAACATATTCTTGGAATCCTTTTCTACACATGAAAATACCAGATGGATATGGGATCAATCCCATCTTATGACCATCCAATACCATTGAAAACACGTTCTTATTTCTAAATCCAATTTGAACATCATTTGTCAAAAATGGAACAGTAAAACCAGCGAAAGCAGCATCAACATGGAAGTAAAAATCAGGCGAGTCTTCCTTTGATTTATACTCGTCAATCATATCACTGATTTCAGTAATAGGATCATTTCCACCAGAAATACAAATTCCAGAAGTTCCAACAATGATAAAACTAGTAGTTCCATTAGTAGATTTATTGTCGATAATTTTACGAAGATCATCCATGTCAATAAGTAGATCACTGTCGTTTTTGACAAATACCCAATCAATGATTCCCAACATATCAAATGCTTTTAGAACAGAATAATGAATTGTTTCTGGAACAATTGCTGTGATATGAAAGTCTTTCTTTTCTTGAGCTTGATTGTTATGCTTCAAATATTCTCTAGCAATCCACATACCCATAATATTTCCTTCAGTTCCTCCTCCAGCAAAATATCCATCAGCAGTTTGATCTCCCATCAAATTACTAATCCAACGAACAGCCCATCGTTCCATGGCTTGAACATCTTCAAAGCCACCTTCTCCTTTTTCGGAGTGTGTATGGGCTCCAATCAAATTGAAATTCTTTCGAATAAGCTCACCTATAAATTCCTTCAAATCGTCATCAAGATAAGTTCCAGGGTAACAGAATGGGACTTTTTCCCCCTCATATATCGAATTCAACTTATTAATTCGGTCAATATACGATTGAACAATTGGATCAGTTGAAATAGCTTCCTTAAACAAAAGCCAATTAATCATCATATTCCAAACCATTTTAATACTCTTCATTTTTCGCATATGTTATTGAAAGTTATTACCTTATATTGGCTTATAACGAAAAGCAGTTAAAAAATCAATTTTTTGGAAAAATTGATTTTTTAATACATTGTGTTTAATATGGTATATAAAGGCAATAATACAAGATACATTAAGATGGCTAAAAAAGTTGCTGAAAATACTATGAAACAAATCGAACAATGTTTTACACCTCAAGATTTCGATGATTTCGTAAACAAATTTGGTAGTTCGTTCAGTAGACAAGATCTATTGGATAGATTTGAAGAAATAACTCAAAAACTACATGAAATGACAGAAGAAGAAGAAGCTGGAGAGAATACTATGAAAAAAATCGAACAATGCTATAAACAGCAAGATTTCGATGATTTTGTAAACGAGTTTGGTAGTTCGTTCATTAGACAAGATCTATTGGATAGAATTGAAACAGTAACTGGTCATAAACTACATAAGTTTTTGAGACGTGGACTATTTTATTCTCACCGTGATCTTGATCTACTGCTAACTGCGTATGAGGAAGGTAAACGAATCTACATTTACACTGGAAGAGGTCCATCTTCTGATTCATTACATTTAGGACATTTAATCCCATTTATTTTTACGCAATATTTGCAAAAGATTTTTAACGCAATATGTGTTATTCAAATTACAGATGATGAAAAATTCTTGAGAGATATTAATTTGACTCAAGAACAAACATTTAATTACGCTATTGAAAACATCAAGGATATTATTGCGTGTGGATATGATCCAAAAAAAACATTCATTTTTATTGACTCATTATATATTCAACATCTATATCCAGTTTCTTGTAAAGTTGGTAGATTGATTTCAGTTAATCAAATTAGAAAAGTATTCGGATTTTCACCTGAAACTGGTGTTGGATATTTTGCTTTTCCACCAACTCAAATCGCTCCATCTTTTCCTGATGCTTTTCCACACATTTTTAAAGATATGAATCCAAAAGATGTATTCTGTTTAATTCCTCAAGGTATCGAGCAAGATCCATACTTTAGATTGTGTAGAGATATTTCTGAACCATTGGGATATAATAAACCAGCACTAATTCATGCAAAATATATCCCTTCCCTTTATGGAGTTGGAAAAATGAGCGCAAGTAAGAAGAAAGAAGATCAACTAAAAGATCAAGAAGAAAAATTCAAAAAGGAATTAGATGAATTAGAAAAACTGGAAAAGACCCGAAATCTTGAAGATGATGATAAAAAAAGAAAGAATAAATTAATTGAATATCTTCAACCTAGTAAAGCAAAAGAAAGACAACGACTTGCGGAACTATCTCAACTAGAAGATAGTTCTAATAGCACTATCTTTATGACAGATACTCCTAAACAAATCAAAGATAAAATTAATAAGTTTGCATACTCTGGAGGACAAGAAACTGCCGAAAAACAAAGAGAACTTGGTGCAAACCTTGATTTAGATGTTTCTATTAAATATCTCGAAGTATTTCTAGAAGATGATAATGAATTGGATAGAATTAAGGAAGATTATAGAACTGGCAAAATATTGACAGGTGATGTTAAGAAAATATTTATAGATGTTGTTCAACAATTGGTTAAAAATCATCAAGTTAAGAGAGCACAAATTGATATGGATATTGTGAATAAATTCATTTCAGTTAGACAAATGAAAATGGATTAAGTTTAGTAATTACGTTTATTTATCATTAAAAAAATATTTAGTTATTTTGTAAGTAATCAATTAATGATTAAAATTGTTAATTGGCTACTTAGCTCAGTAGTAGAGCATTGGATCCATACTCCAAGTGTCGCTGGTGCAATCCCAGCAGTAGCTATTTTTTATATCCAATAAGCGATCATATGTGATTTTACACATATGACCGTTTAGCTCAACTAGAAGAGCATTCGTCTCCAAAACGAAAGGTCGGGGGTGCAACTCCCTCAACGGTCCATTGATGATTATTATTAAATATTTAATAATAATTATTTGATTCATAAAATAATAGTGTTTTTCACTGATTAGAAATATAATACATAACAATAAACATCATTACAATACATAATGTACCATAGGATAGTATAATTATTTGTGATGATCGTCTGTTAAAAATATCAACACATTTGTTTCTAATATGGAAATAATTATTTCTAATTTTTTGTTTTAATGTTTTCTTTTTTTCTGGTTTGATTGAACATAATATTATTGATTCTGTTTCTGTCAGTTGTGGTTTTCTCTTTTTAATAATAGGTTTGTTTCTTATATTTCTTTTACATATATTTACATGGTCTGTTTGAATACCAATACACTTATATTCTTTTTTATCTAATATTTGTATATTTGTTGTTTGTGTTTCTTTTGAATCGGCTAATACATTCGTTTGTATAAGTTTATTACGTGTTTCCTGATCAACCATTTCTGGATGCGATAACGCATTTGTTAGTTTATATACATATTCGCGGTTTAAACCTAATTTAATATTATCATATCTATAGTCTAACACATCTCCATTTTCAAACAAAAAATCAAATTGTTTAGTATGATGTGGGTATTTCATTTCTAAAAATGAAACCTCTTGAAAATCCCTATCAATTGAAGAATGCGTGTATGCTTTTCCATTTCTATAATACCATATATAACTACTAATATTTGTTGAATCTTCTAATTCACATTTCATAATATGTCCATTTTCTAAATCAATTTCTATAAATAATGGATTTCCATTTACATCAAAACTATATCTATAATTATTCACAAAATAATTATAACTCAATCCCCACATATATGCCTCATATAATGCTAAATTTTCTAGTCCTTTTGTGAAATAAAACTTCTTAGAAATATTGTTTTTTATCTTAATAGTATAATTATCATATTTTTTATAAAAATTACATGGAATCTTTCCAGCATACCATGTTCCATTTATTACAACTTGACTATCCATTCATCAATGTTATTACTTAATTATAATTAAACAATGATTATAATTAATATTTTTATCAATTTTTTTATAAATTAACACGCTTACTTACTTACGAATTTTTTAATTATTTCACGCTCAACCATATAATTTTCGTTTACTACACATGTCTTTTTGTATTTTGGAGTAGATATATATTTCATCAATTCATTTTTAGGTATATTATTTAACATATCGCCTTTATATTTTCCAAAACGAATAATATAATCATCTAATTGTTCTATGCTATTTAAATAATCTAACACTGCGCCTTTTACTGCTAACTTATCTGCTATTTTATTACCAATATAATGTTCTCCTTCGTTGGTTGTATGTGAATTAACATGTATCAATTCAACATTATATGTATCTAATATATTATTCGTTTCAATTACTAAGTCTTTGTTTTTTACATCATTACCTTTATTATCTTTATACTGTTGTTCCTTATATTTTTTTCCAGTGGTTGTCATTATATGAATACAATATGTTGAATCTGTTATGATATTTATATGTTCATCATGTAAATTATTTTCGTTAATGGCATCTATAATCGCAGTTAATTCTGCTCTATTATTTGTTTTTGGTTCTTGTAATATATATGATTTTCTAATGTTCAACGATGGAATATATACACCATACCCAGAATAACATTTATCATTTAATCTAAATAATGATCCGTCTGTATAAATATTAATACCATCGTTAACGATTATTTGTTTTTCTTTTATTTTTCCATATGATAAAAAATATTTAGCATCTTCTTTATTACTAAATTTTTTATAAATTGCTCCAGAAAAACCATTTATATTTTTCTTACATTCTTCCCATGTTAAGTAAATCCCAGTTGTAAATCCTTTATGGACAGAATAATATGACATTTTTTATATATGATTATGTTATATATGGTTATTTTATATTGTATAAAATAATCAATTTTTAATTGTTAGAAAATATATTCTAATGGAACTATTGTTCTTATCATATTTAGTATATCGCTCATATTAACTACTAAATTATAATCTAATAATCGTAAAAATTCAATCTCCATTATTTTCAATTTGTGTAATGATAGTCGACTTGAAACTAAAGTATCATATCCAACTACATAATACCAATGTGTATTATTCATTTTTAATGAATAATCGTCTAAAAATTTATATGCTACTATCGTGCTTATCCAAACCAATCGAAATTTGTTTTTTTCGTGTAATCTTAATTTAGGATATGTATTAAAAATTTTGTATAAATAATATAATCCAGCTAATGGAATAAATATATCATCTATCGTAAATTTCAAACATAACTGTCGTAAATATGTAGTATAATCAAAAATAGGGTCATGCCCAAATTCATCTTTATATTTTTCCACTAACTTTAATGGTATGTAGTTTGATGTTAACTTATCTAGTATTATTGTAAATATATTTTTAAACTTGGGATCAGTTATACGTTTTATTTTTAATACGCAATATTCATGTGTTCTTATAGAATCAGAAGATTCTTCATCTGACGATATAACTTCACTCTCATGTATTTTCAAATCATAATGTATAATAGAAGTTGGTAAATCTACTCTGTTATTACTAATCAATATGTTATCATTTTCACTCTTTTCGTCTCCTACCATATATAATCAATTGATATTAAAATTATAATAATAAATACTCAAACAAAATACTAATTAGAAATTAATTCAATTTTTCAAAAAATTGAATAGTATAATGTTTAATACTATGTATAATATAGTTATATAAATATTAAACATAAAGAAGTATAAATGAAATTTAGAACTGTAAATCAAGTATTAGAATATGCTGATAATTACGATACATCTAAATTAAATATAGATCTCTCTAGCAATCATATTAAAGATATAAATGGTCTTGAAAATATACAATGTATTAGTTTAAAATTATCGTTTAACGAAATAGTAGAAATACCTGAAAATTGGAATCCAAAATGTGACGTAATACATTTAGATGAAAATCATATAACAAAAATAGGACAAGGATCTTTTTCTAATAAATATTATCATTTTGTTAATTTTTACAACAATAATATGAAAACATTGGATCCATTATGGAAACCAACAATACGAGAATTAACATTTTGCCATAACGAAATAACAAATATTCCTATCGATTTTGATTTGACATGTTATTATTTAGGTTTGGCATTTAATAAAATAAAACAATTACACAATTTCACTAAATTAAAATGTTATAAACTTGACTTGTTCAAAAATCTTATCACAGAAATACCAAATGATTTTTACATTAATTGTAAACATATTGAATTATCCAGTAATAATATATCATACATACCATCCCATTTTAGTACAACAGTGAATAAAAATTCACCTATCGTATTATCAACAGATAACCATACTAAATATTATCTTTCTGACTCGTTATCAACTCTCGAAAAACTTAGTAATAAAGTTGATACTATTGTTATATGAATTATTTTTTTTCATAAACATATGTATCTGTTCTATAACACATGTTATTTCCAATAATTGGAAATCTACATAATGGACAACACCTATCTCCTTGCATTAATATATTATAACATTCCAAACATAAAACTACATGATTACATGGTCGTAATATAACAGATCGCGCATTTGATAAACATATAACACACTGTTTTGGTGAAAAAGATAATGTATATAAACTTCCAAATCTAACAGTTACTTTTTCATTAATATCAAATAAAATTACACATCTATTTTTTGGTTTGCTTGATATCAATTGCTTATCCATATTTTCTCTAGATATCATTTCCATCCCAAAATATGAACCAATATCAACTAACAAAATCATATTATTTATAACAAACATTATCGCATGTAATCTAGATACATCTGAAAATGTTTCTGTTGTTTTTATATCACATCCAATTGCTCTACCAATTGTGATTATGTCTTTAGTAATAACATGAGAAACACCATCTCCTGATATGATATTGACATTTACATTTTCTTGTTGAATATCTTCTAATCCAGCTTGAATAAGATATTCTTGTTTAATCATTTTTCCAATATCTATTAATTCTTCTTTCCAATTAACATTATTGATTATTTCCAAATATGTTTTTCTCACTTGTTCTTCTACTTCATGGGACATTGGTAGTGTCTCATTTTTTTGTGATCTAAATGCATGACTAGCTATTGCGCAAGAAACTAATCTCTTTGATTGATTTTTATCTTCCATAATAAATTTATTAATATTTTCATAAAATATTATACATATAAAATTATTTTCAATTTTTTAAACATAAATACATTAAATATAAAAATATTGGGGGATGAAATAACAATATTTGACTATTTTATATAGTAATAAAAATATGATTAGGAAAATATCATTCCATACATATGCAATTAATAATTTTCTAATACAAACAAATAATAGATCATTTAAATTATCATGTCATGAATCGTTATATATTCCTCAATTATCAAATTATCAAATATTAAATGTATATATTCTTAATTATAATCATGGATATCTAACTGGTAGATTGAGAAAAAATCTAATGGTAAAATTATTACTAACTAATAAATCAGTATCCTGTATATTTCATAATAAATTATCAAATATTATAATTAAATCTATAATAACAAGAAACGAATATGATAATAATATTGATATAACATTATATCCATCATATAGAAAAACTATGTGTTTAACTTTTTAATTTATCCTCTTAATGTTTCTGCAATATCATTATAAAATGTTGCAATTGGACATTTTGGATTATTACAACATCCATTAGGAATATTTACATAATTATCTTTTTCTAATTTTTTTTCATAAACTCCCATAAATATCCCAAACCAAAAGACAGGATCAGCATGAACTGAACCATATGGTATTTTTCGTTGTTCAAATTTATTAAATGTTTTACTTAGTAAACTACTAAGAGCCTTGTTTGATTCTGGCATCTTTCTACATCCTTCTACGTATACTTTGTTATAACATATTGGTTGATTTGTTGTACACATTTTATGAACCTGTAACAGTAAAATAATAGGATCCATTGTTATTTGTTATTATTTAATTTATATATTATGATACATATTGAATATATAAATCAATTTTTTAATTAATATATTTACAAACTATTTAACAACAATTATGTAAAGATAAATCGATATCCTTATTTTCATGTAATAATTTAATATCTTTCTTATATTTAATCCTATTTATCTCTGTCATTTCTTCATATACTACTAAACTATTATAAATATATGTCAATGTTTCTTCATGTTCTTTTGTAATAAAATTAATATAATATTCGGTTCCTACTATTTTCTTCCGTAAGTCAAATAATTCACTTGGATTTGTACAGCTGAAATACAAACAAGCAATATATGCATGATTATTCATTGGAATATATACATTATTATCTTTTGGAACTAGTAAATATTTTTCTATGTTACTATCATGTTGCTTAATAGATGTATAATTGCTAACAAATCTAAGTATTTCATTTTCAATGTTCAAATAATTGCTTCTTCTACGACAAATATCAAAAATATACTTTGTCATTGATCTATTTTACTATTTATATTACTAATGAAATAGTTATAAAATCAATTTTTTAATTATACCATAATTTTAAATTTAGTTGTTTTTTCTAATACTTGATGTAAATATTTATCGTTACCATTTATTTCTTGAAACAATCGAATATGATTCCTATATATACCTCTATTTGTTTCACTCATTTCTTTATAATTTGCTAGATTATTGTAAATGTACATTATATTATTATCAACTTCTTTTGTTATAAAACTAATATAAAAATTAGATCCTTTAATATCTGTTATCAATTCGATTAACTCACTATGATTGAAACAACTAAAATATAAACAAAATACATATTCGTTATTATTCTTTTTAGGAACTAATAAATATTTATCGATATTTCCATTAAATTGTTTAATTGTTTGAAAATTATTGATAAATCGAATCATGTTATCTTTCATATTTGGATAATTATATTTTTTAATACAACAAATATCAAAAAAATATTCAGCCATATGTATAAATACTAATGATAAATTAATTTACTATTTTTTTATGTGATTTTTAATATCGGCAATTAACATGTTTATTATTCCAAACGCTTGATCACATAAAACACTTGGATGAACTCCAACTTCATTATCTAATTTTATATTATAATGATTACTAAATTTATTAAAATATCCCATTGTTTTATCATCTATCCCATTTAAATATCCTATATCTATATTACTTTCACCACGCCGTAATCTATGTTCTTTTCTTTTTTTACATGAAATAGGAGTGGAATCCATAGTAATATGTTTGTAAATTGGATATCTACTAATTCTATCATAACAACTTTTATATATCCTATCATATGCTATTTTATTTGTTTTCTCTAAATTACTACCAAAAATAACAACACGTGATAAAATATCTCTTTCTATTAATATCACCAATGGCTTTTTCGCTAATACTTTTTCAAATTCTTCGATAATTGTATCATTCACATACTCCTGAAATTCTTCTTCATATTTATCAGGATTTGAATAAAACTTTTCTAACCATCCATCTGTTATCCATCTTTCAACTGGTTCGTAAACTGTTTCTACAATTGGTTTATCTAATGAAATATTTTCAGACAACACTATATATTCCATTGAAATTTTAACAAGTGAAGTTAGCAGTTCCATAAATGTAGTTTTAAGAGATGATATATTTCCATTTATAGTTATTATCCATGGTCTACCATCATTTATTGATTCGTTATGTATGTTATCATCCATTATTTTATATCATATGTTAATATAAAATAATTACTATTTAAATTTATCATTTGATTTTTCAAATTTTTTAACAATTAAACTATGTATAAAAATTGAAAATAATATATATTATTTTATGATAACAATATAACTAATAACAAAATGTCTGAACATGACAAAATTATAGTAAATAATCAACAATTAATTCGAAGATGTTCTGGATTTAGAACTAAAATGTTCGTAAAAGTATATGAATTAACAATGTATACTAAAAAACTACATGAAAACATGGATGATATTATTGTAGGAAACAATGTGTTTTTAATAGAATTGAAATTTTTAATGAATATTCCAAATGATAAAATAAAACAAAGTATGTATGATGGGTTTCATGATAATAATTCTAAGGAAGAATTAAATACATTTCAAAATGATATCGATTCGTTTTTATCAATATTTGATAACATTTTACTCGTAAAAAATGATATACTATGTATCAATTATGATGGAATTAATGTAAATATTAGATTAACAACTCAAGATGGACTTAAAGAAATGATAATTAATAATGATCAATTTAAAAATCCATTATTAAAAATCTGGATTGGCAACAAACCAGTAGATAAACATTTAAAAAATGCTTTAATTAAAGGTATAATATGTTAATAATTAATTTATCATAAAATAAAATCTTATCTTAACATTTGGTAATTACCATGTAATATATCTGATAATTCAATTTGTTCTACATCAGATATTTTACTGTAATTATTGAAATCACTTACTGAATAAAATATGGTACTGATGTTATACTTACATATCAGTCTTGCGCATTCACAACAAGGTTTTGAATTCCGTAAACTTCCATCATTCTCTATCCTAATTACAATCATAAACGCATCTCGTAATATTTTTCTTTTATTTTTATAATCAATACGGTTCTTTGTAAAATAATTGTAAATTGTGTTTACCTCGGCATGTACAGAAAATTTATTATGATATATACATTGAGATGAACTATAATTATGACCACACGCAACAATTCTACCATTTTTTATTAATACTGCACCATGCTTACATCTCATACAACTTTTCTGTGCGAATTGTATAGCTGTTTCAATATACTCCTTATATTTTTTAGATATGCTTGGTAGCATTTGTTAATAATTGCAATATATTATATATATATGTAAGTTTATAAAGTTTTTATATCAATTTTTTCAAAAAAATATTATATTATATTATATTATATACTGTGTTTAATGCCAACAAAACTTGAAGTAAAAAGATTAAATAATGTTAAACATACAAAATTAACATTAGAAGAACAACTAGCTAATCTAGATCCAAATTGCGACGAATATACAAAACTATTAGTTAAAATAAATAAAACAATTGTTGGTTTCACAAAAAAATTACATATATGTGTAAGCAAAAAATTATTAAATGATAAAGAAATATCTAGTTATAAGGAATTTATTGTTCTACAAAATATTCCAAATAGATTTGTAGCAAATCAAAAATTAGAACTAGAACGTATTGCTAATGAAAAACAATCCAAATTAGCAATAGAAAAACAACGTATCGAAGAAGAACGCATCAAATTAGAAGAAGAAAAAAGACGTATTGCTAATGAAAAACAATCCAAATTAGCAATAGAAAAACAACGTATCGAAGAAGAACGCATCAAATTAGAAGAAGAAAAAAGACGTATTGACGAAGAACGTATTAAATTAGAAGAAGAACTAATTCGTTCTAAAAAAGCAAAAAAAATAGCAAAACTTAGAAGACGTCATTAAGTTATATATAAAACCTCCATAATCTATCTTTATCTTTAGATATCCCTATTCTTGTTGAAATTTTAATAGTATCAACATCTATATTTTCACCATGATCTATATATATTTCTCCATTAATATCTGTTAAATCTATCCCATAATGTTCTTTAGTTATGCTCATACTTTTACATAATTTACCAGGACCATTTACTAGAGTAAATGAAAGCGGTGTTTTACATGTCTTTGACATATGACAATCACTTAAATTTTTTTCATTTTTTGTGTTTCTTAGTTTTATCATTTCATCTATTCCTTCTATTGGTTTAACTGCTCTAATCAATACTGCTCCTGCTTTTTGTGTATTAGTTTTTGCTGAAATATTAAAACAATTATGACAGCCGTAAATAAAATACATATAGCAATGTCCTGTTTCTCCAAACATTGCTTTATTTCTATTTGTTACTTTTCCACCATAACAATGTGATGCTTGATCTATATCACAATATGCTTCTGTTTCAGTTATCATTGCTCTTATTGTTATTCCATTTACTTTTCTAACAATATACTTTCCAATAAGATCTTTAGAAACTTCAACAGTATCTCTATTATAAAAATCTCTTTGCATTATTATTTAACTATATGATGAACATTATTTTAATCATTTATAAATTCAATTTTTTATGATTTAATACAATAATAATATAATCTAGTTAAATTATATATAATAATATTCATTATGAGTTCCACTGAAAATAAAAGTTCATGGGAATTAATCAAAAGTATTTTTTCTGATTCAAGCACTAGTTTTATGTATAAACTTGCACAATTCGGTGATATACTTGGAAATCTTACACTATTAAATAAATTATATGGAGGTCATAAAAATTTAATATTAATTGCTTGTTTTATTATTATAGGATATATGTTCATGACATTTGTTTATAAATCTATGTTCACTAGTAAAGCACAAATGGCATTCGGAATGGCACCACAACAAATGGCTCAACAATACGCCCCTATGGCTCAACAATATGCTCCAATGGCTCGACAATTTTCTCAAATGGCTCAACCTATTATGAGAAGATAAAAATTGAAATTAATTTTGTAATAACAATATATTTATATTACAAAATAAAATAACTGAAATGCAGATATACGAAGAGTATAAACATACTGAGGATGATGATGAAATTATACGTGGTGTATTTCATTCATCCCATTCAAAACTTTATGATGATGGACATGTTGATTCCGGAATAGGTGAAATATTAGTACACACTATCGAACATATCAACAGAGCATTTGATAATGATATTGTTGACATTAAACTACTTAGCGTTAATAATGATTTTGGTATCATCACAAATGTTGTCAAAAGAAAACGTAATCTTAAAAATATAGTAGGAATATTACACGTTAACTCTTGTTATGTTATCGGTGTTACTAAAAAAGGAAGCAAAATATATGAATTTATTCCACTTGATACTTCTCTACCTAAATTTTATGTAGCATCTAAAACACGTGAGAATATTAATAAATATGTTATTATTGATTTTCTTGATTGGAAATCAAATTCACGATTTCCAAGAGGAGCACTAGTGAAAGAATTAGGTAAAGTTGGTGATATACACACAGAATACGAAGCACTATTATATAAACATGGGTTATATTTTAAAGACATCAATAAAATAGATTTTGAAATTACAGATGATATACAACTCGATGATATGGATACAACCGATTTCGGATGTAAAACAATTTTTAGTATTGACCCTGAAGGATGTCGTGATATTGATGATGCTATTCACATAGAAGAACTTGATGATATGTTTGAAGTTGGTGTTCATATTGCTGATGTTAGTAGATATATCCCAGAAAATTCAAAGTTAGATTTTGCAATACTTGAAAGATTAACTAGTATATATGCTCCTCATAAACAAATAAATATGTTACCAGATATATTAGCTACAGACAAATGCTCACTTTTACCAAATAAAGATAGATATACTATATCTGTCGTATTTTATATAAACAAAAAAGGTTATTCAAATTACACTTATAAAATAGTTAAAGGTAAAATAAGATCTCTGTATGCTTTCACTTATGATGAAGCTCAAAATATAATAGACGATAAAACAAACATATCAGCTATTTCTTATAGTCTAAGATCCTTACAAAAAATATTTATAGGAGACACTCATAAAATAATAGAAAAAATTATGATACTAACTAATAAAACTATTGCCAGTGAACTATATTTATTTTTTGGTGATCTAACTGTTATCCGTCATCATGATGGTGTTAATATGCAAAAATATAGTGAACTATTTAGAAATATCCCAGATGATCTCGATGAAAACATTAAAAAAATTGTTGAAATCCATTGTATGAATTCTGCTAAATATGGCATCATCAAAAATGTAAACTGTAAAAGACATGAAGGAATAAATGCTGATATTTATACTCATTTCACATCTCCAATCAGAAGATACATTGATATTGTTATTCATAGAATGGTTAAAAAATTAATCAACAGCGATACAATGGTAGATGATAATACTGACTTATGTATTAAATTGAATGATACAACAAAAAAAGTTAAGAAAATGGATAGGGAATCAAGATATATTAGTATTATTGATGAAATGGAAAAAGAATATGAATTAACTGGAGAAATACATACAGAGGCATATATTGTTAATTTAACTGCAAACACAATTACATTTTACATTCCGAAATATGATATTGAGAAGAAAGTTAGATATATTCCACCTAAGTTACGTTGTCAGTTTAGAATGTCAATATCTGATTTATCGGTATCATTTACTAATTTACATAATGAACAAACTCAAACTTATAAAATGTTAGAAAAATATAATATTTTAATTGTTCCATGTATTAACGAAGAAGATATTAATAAAAAAATATTAATTAAATTTGAAGATTATTCATTTATCTAACATATAAGGAATCCATAGTTACTATATCTCTCATAAGTTTTTCATCTATTCCTTTCAAGACTTTTATTATTTCATGTTTCTTACATAATTCGCATAACTTTACTAACTCCTCACACATATGATTCACTTTAGCTACATTTCGAATAAAATTACCTTCATAGATACTTGTATAATTATATGTTTCTGTTAATGTGTTCCCACTTGTCCATGTATGAATTGCGTCAACAAATGAATAACCTAATTCCCAATTAGTTTCTTCTTCAATGTGAAATCTACTTTCCATGTTTCTGTATTTATCTCTCATTTCTTCTATTGTCTTCAACTTACTTTTCATATTATAATCCAAATGAGTATTATCAATTGAAAAATCATCATCTACTTTATTATCATTGATAAATATAGATAGAATCGAAACTATTTCAACATCAGTTAATCCATCAAGCAATCCTGAACTTAGAATTTCTGTAAAAAGTATTTCATTACATTCATTAATTTCAGAAGCTAATATTCCTTTAACTGTAAGATTTTTACTAGTTAAATTGTCGATATCATCATCAAATATTTCAATATAATCTAATTCAACTAAAAAATCAATTATCTGTTTAACAACAACTTTATTCATTACTTTGAGATATTCTGTTGTTTCATATAATTCTATGATTTTATTATGTAGTTCCATTTTTTCAATATGGTTGGAATAACATAGTGATAATTTATCGAATTCATTTTCCATCTGTTTTAATTGATTTTCTATTTTTTTAGTCTTATTTGAACGTCTACCAAAATTTACTATTTCTTTTAATTCCTTATATTTTAACATTTCTTTTTCTAATCCATGAATCTTTGATAAATCTTCCATTTTAGAATATTTATCTTGTAATTCCAATAATTCTTTTTCTTGTTGGATAACTAATGAATTTTTTTCAATAGAGGATATTGTTGAATCCAAAACACTAAATATATTATAATTTTCATTTTGTATTAATCTTAGTATAAATTGATAACTAATTGAGAATTTTGATGTAATCGGAGCAATTGGACTTGTCATCACTTTCTTAACACTTAACTTATCTAGTGTATCCCGTAATGGCAAATAAATTGCGGTTCCTGATGTATCAAACCCACGTCTTCCAGCTCTACCACTCATCTGTTTATATTCGTCTGTTGTCAATAGTCTTTTCTGTCTGTCTTTGTCAAATTTTTCTAATTCAGTAAATACAACAGTTTTTGTAGGCATATTAACTCCCAACGCAAATGTTTCTGTCGCAAATAATATCTTAATCAATCCTTTTGAGAATAGAATTTCAACAATTTCTTTAAGTATCGGAATTAATCCAGAATGATGAACAGCTATTCCTTTCATAAGTAATCCTTTAACAGCATCAACTTGTTCTGATTCTTTGAATCTGTCTTTGTTTTTAGAAATATAACTATCAAATTCATGTTCAATTTGTGCGCTTTCCTGATGTGTTGTTAAAGTCTGTTGGATCATATAACTATATTGTTCACATTTGTTTCTTGAAAATATGAAAAACAACACTGGCAATAAATCATGATGTTGTAAATATTCAATCAATCTGTTTATCATATAACTAGTAGATTCTGATTTGTTTTTAATGAAATATCCATATTCTTTTACGAAACGATCATATTCTTTTTCATCAAATTTACCAGAGTTATCCATAATATGAAACAACTCATCATACGCAAAAGCATAATGATCCAATGGAATAATTCTACTTGTTGTTGTAACTAATTCTATATCTCGATGTGTTAAATGTTTCAATTTCATATTTGTAAATTCTTCTGGATCATAAATAGTAGCAGATAACATTATAAGCTGTATATGTTGTGGCATTAATGCTAAAGATGTTTCCCACACTTTCCCACGTGATTTGTCATTAATATAATGAACCTCATCAAATATAACACATCCAATACTATCAATCAACTTAGTAGTCTCAGGATTCGTCTTATATTTATGCAACATATTCATAAATACTTCTGTAGTCATCACCAAACACTGAGCATCTGGATCCATTTTAATGTCACCAGTTAAAATACCAATCGTATATTCTTTTTCAGACTGTATTTTTTTAAACATCTCTTTGATTTCGGCATACTTTTGATTTGATAGTGTTTTAATTGGAGATGTATATACAACTCGTTTTCCTTCTTTCATAGTTTTAGCAATCCCATATTTAGCAAGTGTCGTTTTTCCAGAACTAGTTGGAACACTACACATTACACTTTTACCAGCATGTATATGTTTAATTCCTTCTTTCTGAAAATCATCAAGTTCGTATGAAAATGTAAGATATGGTTCCAATACTGGAAGATTACTTGATTGCTGTTGTTCTTCCATAGTTTTAATTATGTTGATTATGTTGATTAATTCAGTTATTGATAATGATTTTTTTTCAATTTTTTTGGTTGATAAAAATTGAAAATTAATTGTATTGTCAATAACTGAATTAATCAACATAATTAATCACAATGAAACAACAGAAAGAATTTAGAAAACTTATAAATATTATGAAACATGACTCCAACGAAGATAATGAAGCTATTGGTAAACTAATAATGAAAATATTGACTGATAAAACACCAGATGAAGAATCTAATATTAAACTTATAATAGATCCTATATATCATCGATATATGCGTATCAACTGTAATACAGGCAACAGGCTATCATCATATATCGAAAGTATTAAACATGTACTAATTGATATGATTTATAATCACCATATTATATATTTTATGAACATTGCCACTAAATTTGATCTAATAAAATATAACACAATGATATATTTTATTAAAAAACTATTAAATAGTGATTTTATGGATATCAATATTAGATCATCAATTCCAAATATCAGAAACCTAATTCAAAAATTAATAGCAAAATGCGCATCACATGATTGTAAAGAAAATACTATTTACCAACATATAAACTATTTCATTGAGTTAGAAAATGATACAGATAAATATATAAGAAGAATAACTCATCCATTTTTACAACAGGTCAATAGATCTAATATTTTAGAGTATGGATATCAACACCTGTATGATAATTACATGAACTACATACATAAATATATATCAAATTCTGGACAATACAACAAATTCATAACAGATATATTAAGAGATAATATTTACGATAAAACTATTTTATTACATCCTATCATAAATGTACTATTAGATAATGAAACAAAACTTAAGCATTTTAACCTAATTATAAAATCATATGTTGATATAACTAGTTCGAACCCAATATCATTGTTTTTAATGATGTATAGTCATTTTACTCAATTGTTTTTGAATAAACAAATTAATCTAAAAGAATTACTTAAAGCTAAAACTGAATTAATATTACAAGGAAACAAAATTGGTATGAATACTAAACCAATAAGGGAAATTATGACAGTTGATGTTCGTAGAAAATAAAAATATTATTAATATTATTTTATATCATCACTTTGATTAAATTTTTCAGTTATCCATGATGGAATTAGAAATTCAGTTGGTCTACATGTATTATCAATCCACTGAATTTCTAATGCGTAATTATTACTATCTGGACTTGATTTAGTCCAAAATTGCTTGTTTAGCAATATACTTAAATTTTTAATCTTATTATCGATCCCATGTGATTTACTTACATGCTTTAATGCCCATTCAAATTTTAATACATCATTATGTTCCTTAAATCCTTTAATCAAACATACATGTGTCCACCCTGCTCCTCTCGAACGTGTATATTTTGCTCCACCAGTTATTTCACAATTATGTTGTCTCAAACGTCTTGTTTCATTATTAGTTGATCCAATATATGTACATCGTTTATTTTGAATAATATAGCAACACCAGTTATTTTCCATTATTGTAAAGATATATAAAAAAATAAGCAATTATTTATACATAAGTAATTATTATATTTATATTATAAAAAATGGCAACTTTCAGAAAAGTACTAAATATAGTTAAAAATAATTCATTCCAACCAGATCTTATTCAAATAAAAGTAAAAGAATTAATTGACCAAATTAACCAAGAACATATAAAGAAATATTTAAACAAATGGTTTATGTTCATTGGTCATTACTTTGTTGACGAAGATTGGTTTTTAGAATTATTATTAGATAGAAAATTAATAGAGAAAAAACTATTAATAAGAACAATTTATAAACATCTACATTATAATTATTTTGAAGATAATATAATACAAACTTTTTTAAGAGTGTGTGTTATAGATGATTTTAATAATCACAAGTATTTAGACAATATGAATTTATATTATGATACATATCATGATATATGTATTAATAGACAAGATAGATTATATGGTAATTATAAATATTTATATGTTAATTATTTACATTTTATGAGTAAATATATATTTGATAAATATCCGGGAAAAACAATAGAAGTATTAAATGAAATTAAACAAAAATATAAATTTAACACAACAGTTTATTATTTGATAAAATTATTAGATTTATCATTCGATGAAAAATTAAATCATTTGCAACAAATACTTGATGTTTATCTTGAGAATGTTTATGATAAGAATGTATTAACGAATTACGTAATATTATCCATTTATAACTTGACAAAAAGTTTATTAAATAGGACAGATGAAAATAATCGAAAAATATTTGTTAATATTGCGCAGAAATATAATATTTATAATGATTTTATGAAATCACAAATTGATAAATGTTGTTCTAATGAATATATAACAACATCAACACATTTCGATAACAATAATAATATACTCAAAATAATCATAAAAACTCAAACAGAATTAGATAATGAAGATAAAAAAAGTAAACAAATAACGGAAAACAATGTCAAAATAATTCTACCAAATCTTATTAAATCTGTTGATATTTATTTCGAACACAAATTAATTGATAGCACTGATTCTGAATATATTGATATATGGAAAGAATTAATATCAAATAATGATAAATCAGTTACTAAATATATTCCATTATCATATTATTATACAAAAGATAACAATTCAACTACCAGATTTATACCACTATAATAACGTCTTTAATCTTTATTTTATGAAAAAATATAGCAATTATTACCATAAAAAATTGAAACGTAAATATATAAAAACAAAACAACTTATATATATAATATAATGGAATATATATTCAATATTGCTCTAATTGGAGATCATGAAACTGGTAAAACTTCGTTTATGAGAAGACTAGTTACAGGAGAATTTATCCAAAGTTATCATTATGTACAAACAAAAAATCATAATTATAAAATAACAACAAATTATGGAACAATTACATATAAAATACATGACTTTTATGGTTGTGATGTTCATGAAATGTTATCAACAGATATTAATTTTGACGCTTGTATTACATTTTACACAAGTGAAAGTAATCATGATCTAACAGATGAAATACTACATAAATTTATGGAAAAATATAAAGAAGCAAAAATAATAATATGTTGGTCAAAAGTAGATTTAATAGAAGAACAAACTAAAATAGATACACTATTACAAACACATGGAATTACTTATCTTAAACGAAATATGAATAATATAAATATATACCAAATAAGTTGTAGATCAAATTATAATTTATACGAACCACTTAAAATGATATCTAAAAAATTATTATCTCATGATGACTTAGATTATATTTCAATCGATGACTTAGATTATATTTCAGTAATTTTTTATTAAAATTATATTCTTAGTTTAATTTATAAATAACATATGGAAAAAACATATAGAGAGAAATGTGGATATATTGGAAAACATAGGTATCATATTAATAATTATAAGATGATGTCTGGTGGTGGAAATGGAAAACCTACCGTATATTTATTTAAAGCTGATTTTTGTGGACACTGTCAAAGTTTTAAACCAACATGGGATAAACTACAGCAACAATATAAAGAAAGAGGGATTAATTTTGTTACATATGATAGTGATCAAGATGGAGGAATGATGGAGAGATATAATGTAATGGGATTTCCAACTATTATAATGGAAACAGGAAATGAAATTAAAGAATTTGATGATATGAGAACTATTGAGAAACTTAGTAAATTTATCGATTCAAATCTTTAAAAAATGTTGAATTATTTTTAAAATATTTAGATGATATTAAAACAGTCTTCAATAAACCAGTTGTCAATAAACCAGTTGTTACTAAACCAATTGCCGATAAAACAGTCATCAAGAAACCAGTTGTCAAGAAACCAGTTGTCAAGAAACCAGTTGTTACTAAACCAGTTGTTACTAAACCAATTGCCAATAAAACAGTCGTCAATAAACTAATTATCAATAAATCAGTTATCAATAATATATTAATTTTTGATACAGAAACAATAGGTATCCCTATTCGTCCTAAAGGATTTGATAAGTATTATGACCCTTCTTTAATAAAATACTATAATTCTGCTAGAATGATTGAAATCGCTTATATAATATATGCAAAAAATGGAGAAAAAATAAAAGAAAATTCATTTCTTATTAAACCAGACGAGTTTAAAATTAATAATTCATTTATCCATGGAATAACGCAACAAAATCCAGAATTATTAGAAATATTTGATGATATGTGCTTAACATGGTGGAAACATAAAAACTTAATAAATCTTATAAAAGATATAATTTTCAATAACTTTGATAAAAATTCTAATACATATAATATATCAATTAATTTCAAAATGTCTATTCAAAGTTTAATAGATAATCCAAAAGAATTATTAGAACTAATAAATGTTTGCTTAAAACCGAAAGATATTGAGAAAAAAAAATTTGGAGAAGTATTTACACCAATAGATTTTATCAATAATAGCATGTTAAACGATATTGAGGATTATTGGATGAAAAAATATGATGAAAATATATGGACAAATGAAAAATTAACTTGGTATGATCCTGCTACAGGTATGGGTAATTTTCAAGTTGCTATTTATTATAAGTTGATGGAAGGGCTAATAAATAAAATACCAGATGAAAACGAACGAAAAAAACATATATTAGAAAAAATGATATATATGAGTGAATTAAGTAAAAAAAATTGTTTTGTTGTTAAACAAATATTTAATATTAACAATGAATTTAAATTAAATTTATATGAAGGAGATTCTTTACAATTAGATATTCAAAAAGAGTTTGGAATAACTAAATTTGATATTATAATTGGAAATCCTCCATATAATGAAGAACTCACAAGTGTCGGAGCAAAACCATTCTATAATAAATTTATAGAATACAATATAAATAAATGCAGTTTGTTATCATTTATTGTTCCAAGTCGTTGGTTTGCTGGAGGGAAAGGATTAGATAAATTTAGAAAAATGATGATAAATAGGACAGATATATTGTTTATAAAACATTATAAGGATGCATGTAAAATATTCGGTAATTCAGTATCAATTGAAGGCGGTGTAAATTACTTTTTAATTGATAAAGAATATGACGGATTATGCGATTATAATGGATCACTCGTGAAATTTAATAATTTTGATATTATACTTGACAGTAAATATCATGGAATAGTAAATAAATTTTTAGATTATGATAAAATAACAAAATATTATATAAGTCAAGATCATTATAAAATTCAAACAAATGATACGAGATTGATAGATAATAATAAATTAATCAAATGTTACGTTTCCCAACAAAAAGGGATTTATTAAATATATCGATAAAAAATTTGTTAAAAAAGAATATAATTTTTACAAAGTAATTACTGCAAGAGCAAATGGTAGAAATGGTTGTTTTGGTAATAAATTTATTGGGTATCCAAATGAAATTCATACGAAAAGTTACATATCGTTTAACTTGAAATCTAAGAATGAAGCAAAATCATTATTAAGTTATCTAAAATGTAAACTACCAAATTTATTATTATCGATTCGTAAACCATCACAAGATATTAGTGAAGCAACTTGTAAATGGATACCATTACCACCATTAAATAAAACATGGACAGATGATGATGTGTATAAATATTTCAAATTATCAAAAGATGAAATAGAATTAATAAAAAACACACAAATATCAGGTTATCATGATTTACCAACAGATCATAAATCGGATGAAGAACAAGAAAATGAATCGGATGAAGAACAAGAAAATGAATCGGATGAAGAACAAGAAAATGAATCGGATGAAGAACAAGAAAGTGAATCTGATGAAGAACAAGAAAGTGAATCTGATGAGGAATTTAAAGAAGTATTAATAGAATTATATGGAGAAGTTATTCAAAAATATGAAAACGAACAAGTGCTATCAAAAATCATAAATAGTTTGAATGAACAATTGATGATAGTTATTGTTGAAGGAACAACAATTGAATTCTCATACAAATGGAACAAATGGTTAATTAAACAATTAATAAAATTAACAAAAAATAAAACAAAGAGTGAAAAAATAATAATTAATAATTGCAAAAAACATATAATGAATATTATTGATGAAATAGAAAAATGGAATTAAAGATTATTTAATTATATGAATAACATAATGTTTATATAAATTAATTTAGATATTTATTAATCATAATTTGGATCAATTAGACAACGAACTTTTCTTTTTAAATCTTTTTTATCAACGGTATTTATTGTATTTCGAGACATTGAAAATGTTAATGTCCTATCATGAAAGTGTCCCATGATGTCTAATGTTTCATTAAACTTATTAATATTATCATAAAACATGTTAGTTGTATTTATAACATCTGAGAATTGTTGACAATATTTAACATGTTATTCTTTGTATACAATTATAGACAACCTAAACGAATGGCTATATTCTGTTATATATAACAGAATATATAATCCAGATTATCTTCTTCCTTATCCATCGTTTCTAATAACACAAATAGATTATTAGGTATCTTTCCAACATTTGCGCATAATATATCACTAATTTGTTTATTAAATGCTTGTTCAAATTCTCCAGAAAAATTGAAATATATATCGATATGTTAATACTAAGTATATATGTTATTCAAACTAATATAAAGATGAATAACAAACTAGAAACTATTAAAAAAATATATAATTCAATATTAGAAGAGGCTATTGCTCAAACATGGTATGGGAATTGTGTAGCTGTTTCCATATTATTTAAAGAGGCATTGACTTCTAAAAATATTGACAGTGAAATAAAAGTAGGTTATTTGTTATTTAATAGCAGGTATACTAAAACTGCCATATGGCATTGTTGGGTTGAAATATCTTATGAAACATCTACTAAAATATATGATATTGCTACTGATATAATGTATAAATTAGTTGAAAATTTTCCATATAAAAGAGATGAGGTTACAGTATCTTTTGATCTTCCAGTTGGTTATTCTAAAACTGGGTTTAATAGAGATCATAATAAAATAGCATTAGCAAATAACATGAAAATGATAAATTTTTACAAAAATAATCCTAGCGAATTTTGGAAAAATAACTTTAGTTTAAAATCAAAAGATGAAGATGATATTTCGTTTAATGAATTCATTATTTTTAAAAATACTATATTTAGTAAGATCAATGAATAAACATTCTAACTATTGAAAAATTAATATGATCTAATAATATAATGTTGTGTAAATACAATAAAATATTTGGTGAAGTCAATACAGGAATCCATTCTATTAGACTATTTAATATTGCAATAATTGATGTTTTGTTAACACTGATTGCATCATATATTATCCATTTATTCGTCAAAAAATATAACTATTTTACTATCTTACTTTGTTTATTCATATGTAGTATCATATTACATCGCGTATTTTGTGTTAGAACAACTGTCGATAAATTTTTGTTCCCATAAATAAATTAAACATTCAAATAGAAATAACTTTCATTTCAAAAGCCTTCACACCATACATCACTTCATCTTTATTATCAAAATATTGATAATAAACTTTCTTACCATCATCAATATTATCAATTCCAGGTAAACATTTTTCCAATGTTTCACTAATAAGATAATCATAAAATGTTCTATATAGTGCTTCGGTTGGTGTAATCTTTTTTATTACTACCTTACATCTTCTTTCAAAACCAAATTCATTATTTGTAAAACATATAATATCTCCAACTTCCATTCTGGAAAAATTTTTTTTATTCAAACGACCCTCAACCGTTTTAATTCCTAGCTTCACCAAAGAAAACCATGGTTCGGATAAATCCTGAATGTATTCCATGTTTTTTAATATGCTTTTATAAATGAAATTATATATGATTATTAATTTCAATTTTTTATTAACAAAACTAGTTATTCATGACATATTGTAAAAAATTATCTTCAAATATAATGTTTTCAGGTATTGGTTTCGCATCATAGAACATTTTAGCCATTTCTTTATCAGTATATCCATTTAGATTTTTACCACCAACAGTATATGCAATGTAAAATTCAGTATCTGTCATATTATCTGCAAGTTCATATAATTTTTTGATGTTATCAGTAATTTGTTCTTTGGATAAACTTCTAAATCCATATTTATTATAAGTAATATTAGTTATCGGGTCGTGATATCCTTTTGTTAGATTTTTTGTAATTAAACCATATGATTGTCCTTGTAATCCATGTCCTTGTCCATATATTGCTTTATATTTAGTTAATGCTATTTTAGCGACACCTTTACCATGTCTTCCCTCAGGATTTGAACCAAATACGAATATTTGATTCGACGATAAATTATTTATGAGTCCAGTGTATGTTTTTCTATTCATTTTAATATTATTTAATAATATATCCATAATATAACTTAACTTCAATTTTTATCATAAAACATATTTTTAACATCATACTCCATTTGACATACGCAACATTTTTTATTATTATTACTCAATTCAAAACATTCATGACATATGATATGGTTGTGTTTACATTTAACATATGATGTAAATTTAGTATCGCAACATATAATACATTCTTCCTGTGTTGTTAACGGTTTTTTATAAAGATCACAATATTTTGGAACTATATTATATTTTTCTATTAGTTCCATTTGATTATCTAAAAAATATTTACATTTTATGAAATTTGTATAATTATATTCCAACAGTAATTCAACATTATCGCTCATATAATTATAATATTCATTCATATCTTTTGTGCTCATGAGTGTATATACTTTTTTGAATTTCAGAAAACATTTTTTCATTTCAAATTCATAATTATTTCGACTACAATTGATCATATTATACACATAACCATTGTAGCAATCTCGAATACAACCATTTGTTACGGATTTAATAAGCTGATTTATCCATCCCCTAACACTAGTTGCGTATATATCACATTCAAAATCATCTAAATTAATTAAATCTCGTATTCCATCAATTGATATTATTTTATTATTTTTACAATATAGTCTACGTAATTTTGGACAATGTTCGATACCATTCAATGATTTGATTTTATTTGATACACATATTAATTCTAATAATTCAGAACTATTTGATATTTCCAATATAGATGTTAATTCATTCTTGATACAAGCCAATAACTTAAGATTCGAGTGATTTGGAAGTCCTTGTAATGATTTTAATTTATTATTATCACAATTCAAAATTCTTAATTGGCTATTTATCTCTAATCCGCATAATGATGTTAATTTATTATGATTACAATCTAAAATATTAATTTGATTACATTCTTCTATTCCGTCTAATGATTCTAATTGATTATAACTACAGTCTAAACTTATTAATTTTTTACAATTTCTTAAAGCATGTAACGATGTTAGTCCATTTAAATAACAATCTCATCAATTGATTTTAATCTCATACGAGAACAAGTAATATACTTAACCTTAGATGCAAAAGTAACATCATTTAACTTAGATAAAGATGTTAATATTTCAATTTGACCATCATAAAGTGTACATGTTATTTCTGTCATTTTACGATAATAATTAGATATTACTACTAAATAATAACATATCAATTTTTTACTCTTTGTAGAATAATATCTAAAAATTATATATAATGAAACCTAAAAAAGTAAAAGGCATATACATATTCAAAGATTACCCAGAATTTACACCAAATCTTAGTCCACGTGAAATTTTTAAACTTGGTAGTTTTGGTGGAACATATTGGAGACCTATATACTCATCCATTATAAAAAAAACAATTAAAAATCAACATTTAAAATATCCAAAAAGTTGGTGGAAAGGCATACCAACTGATCATTTAACAAGAAAATGGAATGACTATGATAAATCTATCAACAAATATAATAAAAAAGTAGGAACTACACTTGAGTTTTGGGAAGAAAAAAAATGGATAACAAAATATCATCCATATGGTTGGATCGAATGGTATTGTGATTTTTTCCAAGGTAAACGTTGTCCAGATGATGAACGTCAAATTTCTCGTTGGATTGGTATTGCTAGTCCAAATGGTAGATTTCGAAAATGGCTTATTACACAAATTCTAAAAGGAAATACTAATTACAATGATTTTTCAATTAGTCCTGCAATACGTCAAACTCTACAACATTGGGCATATACATTAACTAAATCTGATTATAATAAAGAATTAAAATATCGTTCTTGATTTAATATTTATGAAATTCATTCAACTTTTTTGTATGTTTTGTAATATTTACTTTTAACAAAATTATCGTTATTATATTCCGATAAGATATCCTCATTACCGTTAATATAACTATTCCATTCATCGATTTGATTTGATGTTAATAAAGTGAATATTTTTTTATATTTGAACAACCTAATTGCATAATACTCGTTAAATATTCTAACATATCGTTTATTGAATATTTGTATGATAATATACGCAGGTCTGGTATCAAAACATCCATAATTTAAAAAATTAACTAGTAATAATGGTAATTTCGGATTACCAAAGGTTGGATCAACTGGATTATGATATGTTTTAAATTCATTTAACTCAACCATATTTTCAAGACCTTTAAATGAAGTTATTTTGTTATAACGACAATCTATTTTTTTTAAGTGTAAACAATCCTTTAATGGTTCAAATGAATCTATTTCGTTATGATCACATATTAGTATTTCAAGATTAGAACAATATTGGATACCATCTAATGTTTTTAATGTATTGTTAGAACATTTAAGTTCTATTAAATTAATAAAGTTTGTAAGAAATATTAAATCTTCAACTTTAATATTAATAATATGACATGATATAACAGATTTAGGATCGATATCACCTATACCATCTATGTTTAAAAATGTGATAGTTTCATCAATGAATGTCAATTCCATTATTAACATGGATAAGATAATTTATTTACATTAATAACTAAATCAATTTTTTGTTGGAAGACACACGTAAAATGTTATAAATAAAATATAAAACAATGTTTAATTTATGATAATCCTTTAATATTAATAATTGGTTTCATATGATCTATAATAGTTAGTGTTGGTTCTAATGCTTCTTTTATCATTTCTGTATCTTTATAAGCCATAGGACTTTCATCTAATGTTTCATGAACGACTGATGTTGAACATACATGTTTCATTTGTTCTATATATTTTTTCATACTAAGTTTTTGGGATGCAATTGTTCTATTTATAAGTCTTCCTGCGCCATGTGCTGATGAATAATTCCAATCTTCATTATCTTTTCCTTTACATAATAATATTCCATCTCTCATATTTAGAGACACAATTGATAATTTATCAGAATATGAAGATATTGCTCCTTTTCTAATTATCATATCATGAAAATCAATATAATTATGAACTGATTCAATAATTAAACTATTATCATAATAAACACCAATGGCATCTATTATAAGACTTAATATAATTCGTCTATTCATTTTCGCATAATTTTGAGCAAAAATCATATCAAAAAAATATCGATATGCTTCGTCTCCTTCTAGATAGTTAGGATGACGCTGATCATTTAATCTTTGTTTTAATTCGTCTGAAAATTGTTTGAGTTGTTTGGGATCTTTAATTTTTCGTTTAACTTGTTTTATTTCTTCATCATACATATTCCAATCGAATTGATTTGACTCTGTTATAATATCATGGTGAAATTCATATACTTTATGACCAAAATTTTTAGACCCACAATGTATAGTAACATAACCAATTTGATCTTTACTTTCGTTTATTTCTATATAATGATTTCCACCACCTAATGTTCCTAAACTTCGAATATCATAATCATAATCTGAATTAATTTGTTGACATTTACTTTTTAACCATTCTATTGAGTATTCTGGAATAAAACTACTAATATCAACATTAAATTTTTCTTCATATTTTTTTGTAAATTTATTAGCTTCTTCTGTTGAAAATTCACAGATCGTTTCTATATGACGTGCTGTTGCTTTTTCTTGTCCTTTTTCCCATACACTTGTATGAGATGATCCGGTTGGTATTAAATCATTAATAATCTTTTCTATTTTTTCTAGTTTTTTCTTATAAATAACATCTCCAATTGGATACATTAATATACCACATCCTATATCACCACCTACATAACTTGGTGTTATTTTTCCTGTTAAACGTGAAGTAAACCCCACACAACAACCCATTCCTCTATGACAATCTGGCATAAATCGTACATGGTCTACACATTCATGATGAATGATTGCTCTTATTTGTTTCATAGTTTCTTTATCAAGTTGATCTTTTGATATGAAAACTTTAGCATCTATGTTATCTTCTCTAATTACAAATTCCATTTGACTAGTTTATCATGTATATTATATGATAAGTAGGATGTATTATTTTCAATATTTTTATAATTTATATTAAAATATTGAAAAATGAACATATTAATGAAAATATGACCAAACACACAATAATACAAACACACACATACAACTATTAATGAATAAAATTGGAAAAACTGGATGGTTATTAATCATAATAACAGGAATATTATTAATTGAAACTGGTTCGTTCACTATATCAACATTGATACTCAAAGAACAACCCCATTTTTACAGAACATATACAATTGCTAAAGTAGCAGTAATATTATGTTTTGTGAAAAATATTATTAATATTTGTATCACATTAATTGCGTTATTATTTATTAAATTTATAATTGATACATTTGAGGATAGTTTTAGTAATAATAATAATCATACATATTTAACAGTACTCATCCATATTTCAATGCTGATACTAACAATAATCGAATGGAATCATATATGGAATGAAACACTTGGAAAATGGTTTATAATATATAATGTTATATTTGGATGTATTATTGACCTTGTATTCATATGTGTTATGATATATTTTGTTAATAAATATTACAAATCACAAGATAAACAAACTAAACAAATTACGCAAGTATAATTTAAAAAAAATATTTAATATATTTTTAACGATTCTTCGTAATCTAATATTTCATTTATTAGAGAAATATTTGGATCGATATATTTTCTATGATCCCTTAAGAAACGAATAGCTAACTGAAATGATATATTATATTTTTTCATCAAATAAGCACATATGAATATTGCGCTTCTAGATATTCCTTTATAACAATATATTAAAATTATTTCTGATTTCTCAATTATATCAAAAACATTATTAAAAACATCTATTAGTTTAGGAGGATTTCTTTCGTTGATAGGAAAATGTGTATAGGTTATATTCGGATATTCAATAGGTTGATTTTCTTCAACACATATTACATTTGTGATTTTATATTTATTTAAAATATGGATACTATTACTGTCTACACTGCCAATATACAATTTATTAGGAATGATACAATCGATTATATTATTTGATCTATAATCAATAATATGATAATTTTCACATGAATTTTCAATTATATCGTTTTGTATATCAATGAATAACATTTTTACTTATATTTGCATTTATTATAATATTATGACAAAAAAGAATTTATTATCAATTAATTATATTAATTGATAATAAAAGTAACTAAATCTCTAAGTTATATAATGTTATTTGATAAGTCAAAATTCTTCAAAAAAATTAAAAATATGTATACACATCTTAAAAAGAAGGAAATTGGATTATCAATCATTCAATTTGCAATTATTAGTTTATTAATCATAGTAAAAAGATAATTTTATTTTTTTATGCTCGCTTTTCTGTATCTATAATATAAATAAACTGCAGTTAATATTATAATAATACTGACTATAAATATGATCTGATATTCTCTATTTTTAAAAATACTAATTCCATTAGGTTGTTCTGTTTGTTGTATAACATTATTACTAGAGGTTATTACAGTAGGAGGTGTTGATGTTACCGATTGCATTTCATTTTTCACTTTTGTTTCTTCATTTCTAATATTTTCAGCATCAACTTTAGTGTTATTTTCAGTTGTTGTTAAAATATTTTTGATTTCGACATCGCCAAAATATTCTCTAACTTTTCTTTTAACCATATTTTTATATATAATATAAATAAAGATTAAATTATATATAATGTTAATAACGTGGTTGATATTGTGGTTGATATTGTGGTTGATATTGTGGTTGATATTGTGGTTGATATTGTGGTTGATATTGTGGTTGATAATTATCAGATGATCCTATCAGCTTAAATAAAAAGTATATTGCTATTATGATAACAAATATTATTATTATATATTGTATATAATCTCCTACTCCACTAGTTATAGCACTTGGTGTTAAAGGAAGTATATTACCTATATTTCCTAATCCACTAGTTATGGCACTTAATGTTGAAGTCAATATACTACCAATTCCTCCAGTTACTCCACTTGTTACATTGCCAATTCCTCCAGTTACTCCACTTGTTACTTTGCCAATTCCTCCAGTTACTCCACTTGTTACACTACCAATTCCAAAACCAAACGCTTCATTTTGCTCTTTTTTATTTTGTTTACTAGTCATTTCTATATAATTAATAATGATATTAAATATAGCTAAGTTGTAATAACTAATTTAAAATCTACATTTGTTTTTAAATTATGTAAAAAAATTAAATTGCTTAAAAATAATTCTAATTCTTTTGATAACATTGCTGGTGATGGTGATTCCATAAATTTAACATGTTTAACATGTATATTAGGAATTTCTTCACCAAATTTAATAATTATATTTCTATCATTCTTAGCATCTCCTAGTGATATTATATCTATATTATTATCAGTTTGTTTTCTTGTTTTATTTATTATGTGTTTTATTGCTCTTCTTTTCCATTCATATGGATTATCTGGATATTTGTAGTAGTAATTATCGGATGCTGATATTATTTTAACATATTTCATTATAAATCTAGAACATTTTGGGAAAAATCTTCTAAGACATTCCGCAACCCATTTTCCTTGTGAATTCGTAACTATATATTGTATCCTATGTAGTAACATACATTGATTCACGATGTTAAAAACATCTCGTTGTATATATTTTAAACTATCTTTATATTGTTTAGATAGTTTTTTATACGTTCGTATATATGTGGTTGGTATAATTGTATCATCCCAGTCATATATTATGATGGATGTTTTGATATCAGACATTGTATTGCGTATTTCCATATCGTAATAATAATGCGCAACGTAATTGTTTGTTTATTATATTAATTATACATTTTATTTTTCATGGATATCGTTTGGATTATATGCTGTTATTCGCATAATATCTCCAAACTTAATATTTTTGATATCATTCTCATATATATCTAGATGTTTAATTAATGTCTTTGAATCATTTTCTGACATAAGTTTCATTTTCTTTTTTTTAGAACATTTACTATTATGTTTTTCTAGTCCATCTTTTGATTTACATATGATACCACAATAGAGGCATTTAAATTTTTTAGATTTTCTTGTAAAGTCCCGTTGTTTTCTTTTTTTACATATCTTTAAATGTTCGTCTAATTCTTCATCATTCTCACAATATCTACAGCAATATATACATATCTTTTTGTTATCCATATTTTATTAATATTATTATATATTTAAGTATTCATTAAAATATATAATAATATTAATCAATTAACTATATAATGAATATTTTTACTGGCCATTTAGAAATTGAACATAATGATGAAGTTGATGATTTTTTGAAAAATGATTTCAATAGAAAAATAGCTATATCTATACATTGTTTAAAAATGTTATCACATACATTTGATTTAAGATATATTATAGATGATTACATTAGATGTTGGTTATCATATAAGGAAAATTCTTACAGATTTCTACCTGTTATTAAATATATTGCTAATAACGAAAATATCTCAAGTTTTTTCATAAAATTATATGATCTAAACCTTATAAAAAATTCGTTAGAAAATGATCAAATTATTAAACTAAATAGAATGATTGATGAAGGTAGACAATTATTTTTCGAGATAAATTCATTACTAAATTCTAATTACTAAACAAAAATAAAATATTATGTATTATTATATATAAACTATTTTAATATAATGAGTTGGAAAACAATTTCATACACACCAGCTAGTATTGGTATAACTAAATTTTTTAATACTGACCATGATGATGATAAGAATGATTTAGAATTACTTGGTAAATTAGAATATAATCTAGATCCAGATACTGATTTAGATAAAAAAGAAATAGAATCCTTAAAATATACAGTTGATGGAACAGCATATTTTTATTTATCAGATATTAATAAAAAAAGAGCTAATTGCTTAGGAAAAACTAAAACTGGTAGATCTAATGTAGATATGATTGTAAATATACCTAAATTTGAAGATGGAAAATTACTAGCAGACTATCAACGGGTAGGTATATCAAATGATATTGTAGACGATAATTTTTATGATCCCAATGATAAAGGAACTAGAATGAATAATGATAAATGTTATAAATTTTATAAAAGATATTGCGCTTTTTTAGAAAAAGTAGATCCAGCTAGTGATATATTTAAAAAGGATTGTGCCTGTCTAAAAAATTATATTAAATTATTAGGAGAAAACTCTACTTATTCTTTAGGTCATCCTGCTTGTCTTAAGGTAGTTGGAGAAGGCGATGCGTATATACCACCAAATGATAGAGGTCAAAATCTCACAATTTGTAATCAACAAATTGACGCTAAAGCATTAGCTGGTCAAAATGTTTCTTTTGATAATTTTAAACAATCATGTGGTACTGATTCTCCTCTAGCAAAATCATTTAACGAACCTCCTGTAACTCCACCAGTTGTAACTCCACCAGTTGTAACTCCACCAGTTGTAACTCCACCAGTTGTAACTCCACCAGTTGTAACTCCACCAGTTGTAACTCCACCAGTTGTAACTCCACCAGTTGTAACT
>Ga0257124_1000651_pt1 | contig 34624 bp, 38 predicted proteins | sample SI106_150metaG_FD_190154 | JGI IMG/M metagenome (GOLD analysis project Ga0257124, IMG submission 190154) | Marine microbial communities from Saanich Inlet, British Columbia, Canada - SI106_150 | ecosystem: Environmental > Aquatic > Marine > Inlet | place: Canada: British Columbia | collected...
TTTTATGAGGACTTCCCAATTACTATTTAAATTATCTTGCTGAATACAGTGGTTATCAGCATCTAGAATGGTGCTCGTATTTGGAATGTGGTCTCCTTTTTTCAATAATGTTGTTTTTTGCTGGTTTTCTAAATCTTCTTTTCTTGTAAATCCTTTCACTGTACCTGATTTGAAATCTTTATCAATAGTAACAAAAATGTAGTAATCGTAAATATCTCCTCTGTTAATATCTTTGGATTCAAGCAGTAACCATTTAGAAAACCATTTAGCAGACTTTATTGAAATCTTTTTGTTGTTAATTACAAAATCAGTTTCATCCCATTCTCCCCTGGGATAGATTTCGAAATCTAATTTAATTCCTTTAATATTAAACTGCTCTAAAAAATTTTTAGCAACTACTTCGGCAACCTTCCCCCTTTTTGTATCAGATTCTATCAACCATATTGGGCGATTAAGAGTGCCTCCTGATCTGTATTCTCTTTGAGTTTTTGCAGATTTTATTGCGAAGGATTCGCATTCATTAAATTCTTCAGGTGTTAAAAAAATTTTGTTTTGCATTTTTACTTTATGTTGTCCCACTTTTCCTCATATTCTTTTACTTTTGATAATGATACACTCTTTCCAAATTTGTTTAAATCTGTTGCAGGAATTATGAAACATCTAGCATTTATTTTTGATACTCCTATAAGGATATCACAATCTTCTTCTGTAATTTTTTTTGCTTTGCTACTTCCTTTAATAATCTGTTGTCCTGAACGCCAGTTACTTATGAGGCTTATGTTGTTCGTACTAGTTCCCTTAATTTGAATTCTAAGAATTTTTCCTTCTTTATCTACTACTGCATCATATTTTGAATTACTTACATCTACTCTTGAACAATTGAATCCCATTTTTATTAGTTTGCCTACTACTATCATTTCATCAGCGTTTCCTTCCATGGTCATATATTTTCCACTATCAATTTCCATTAAGTTTCTAATGAAAAATGGTTTTTTGCTTAGAAATTCTATTATTGAGTTTAAGATGTCAAATTCTGATGGATTTTGTTTTTGCTTTAAGATTTTTTTTGTAAGGTCTTCAATCTCATAACTTAGAAATCCCAATCCTTTTGTTTTTTTGTTAATATATTCTTTGACTTCCGTTTTTTTTGAAAAGATTTTCATAAAAATATTAGTTCCCTATAAATTTATAAATAAACCTATTTTAATAATTATATGTTAAAAATCTCACCATCAACCATAAACCTTTTCAAAGACTGTCCAAGATGCTTCTATCTGCATTTAATTAAAAACATAAGAAGACCTTTAGGAATATTTCCAAGCCTACCAAGCGGAATGGACAAAATTCTAAAAGAGCACTTTGATAGATTCATGGAAAAAGGACAAATACCACCAGAACTAAAAGAAGAGATAACAGGATACAAACTATACGACAACAAAGAAAATCTAAAAATATGGAGAAATAATTTCAGAGGTATTCAACATTTAGACAAAAAGTCAAATATTCTAATAAGAGGAGCAGTAGACAATATTTTAGAGAAGAATGGAAAGCTCATAGTTTTGGATTATAAGACACGAGGTTATCCACTAAAAGAAGATACGCATGAGCATTATATTACACAGATGGATATTTACAACTTTTTGCTGAGGAAGAACGGCTACAAGACAGAGGATTATACTTATTTATTGTTTTATTATCCAAATAAAGTTACTGAGACTGGGGAAGTTATTTTTGATACTAAATTGATTAAGATTGAAACTAGTGTTAAGAGGGCTGAGAAAATAATTAATGATGCTATTGATGTTTTAACTTCTGGGAAAGAGCCGAAAGCTAGTGAAGATTGTGAGTATTGTTTGTTAAGAAAAGAAAAAAAGAATTAAGGAGATGGAAATGTTGATAAACTCTTACACATTCCCGTTCTAGATTGACAATATTCACCAGAAGGACAACCACATTCCCTGCAATTATATTTCAAACCAATTCTTATTGGATCTAAAGAAATAGATGCACAAAACCAAGGTTGATTTTCCGAGCATTGGTTTACAATCGTTCCGTCAGAGCAAAAGCCCAAAATTGGTTTGTAATCAATACCAGTTCCTTCACCAGAGATTTCGTAATGGTTTGGGAAACCAATGTTATCTGTGAAGTCTGACCAATGGTTTCCAATGTTTGAGTTGTTCCAGTAGTTATTTGTTGTATCTTGTTCTTCGTAAGCATTTATTGAGTTGTCTATAAAACTATTGCCGTAAATGTAGTTGTTTGTAGCAGAGGACTCTAAATAGATTCCCCCTCCATAGCTTAGGGAGATATCATTATTGCTGATATCATTTCCAGAAGAAACTTCTATATGAATTCCATCTAAGCTGTAAGAAATTATATTATTTGACACAATATTGTTATTTCCCCTTGTTAGTCTTATTCCTGTGAAGTGTGTGTTTGCTACTTCATTGTTTGTTATATGATTATTTTCACTATCTAGAACCCAAATTCCGTTATGCCAGTTGTAATTAACTTCATTATCTGTAATATTATTAGAATTACCCCCTTGTAACTTAATTCCCCATGCGCCATTATTCGAAGCTGAATTATCATATATCAAATTGTTATTGCTTCCAGACAAACAAATTCCACAACTGTTTGATTCTGCATCATTGCCTGAGAAAACATTGTCATAGATTATGTTGTTAGAGCTACTGCCTAAAGAAATTCCTTCCATAAAATCAATTACGTAGCAATTTTTTATCGTAACTCCTTGCATATAAGAAATACCGATTCCATAATCCTGTTCGTGACCGTCTCCAGCAATTGTATGTCCATTACAGTCTAAAGTAATATCATCTGCACCGATGTTTATTCCTTCCCAATAATCACAGTATAAATCTTCAACTAGAAGGGTGTTTTCTATTATTGTATCGCCACAAGAAGGATTAATATATTCTTTTCTTAGGGTTGTAACTTTTGAATTTTGTGGTCCGTTATTCCAATAAAACATATTATTGTAAATCCCTTCTACAGTATTATATTCATTAGAATTATCACTAATCATAACTGTTTGATTTATACCTAACTCATAAGCATAAGCTTGATTATTTGAAGTAAAAAATATAAAATCATTCCAAATATCAACGTAACCACTTATTTCATTAAACTCGGTTGCTATATGTCTTAATTCTTCTGTTTCAATATCATATACATATATCCCTCCCTGAAATCCAAGACAAGATTTTACGATTTTATTATTGTAGAACGCGTAAAAATCTCCACAATCTGGAAGATTATGTTCTATTATTGAACCAGTTGTTATATCAAATAAATTTGTTCCATCAAATACATAAGTTTCATAGATTTTTGGTCCCCAGCCACCGCCAGAGGCACCTTCAAGAATAGTTTCTTCTTCTGTTGGGATGTTGTATATTTTTACTACGTTGTTTGGCCAATCTGATGTGTCCCAATAAACTATTTTGTCTCCATAAATAGTTGGATCTTTGATAGTTTGCCCAATGCATTCATCTTCTCCAGTTATAAGATTATATAATGCAAACCCTGGAGCCCAATTATTTGGATGGATTTCACAACTCCTTTGGTAAACTACCAGGTTTTCATATCTCATCCCTCTTGATGCACAGTTGTGATTTGAGCAGTCAATATCTTGAATAGAATCTACAGTCCATTCAAAATTCATATATTCAACATCTCTATTTTTTTCAGGGGATTGTGAAATTACTTCATTAGTACAACCCATTAAAATTAAAACAGAAAAAACAAATATAATCATACTACTTTTTTTCATAAAATCAATCCCCCTGTTAGTTAAAAACACCACTTTTGTGATAAGTCAAGATATTATGAATTATTTAAATTTATCCAATCAAACTTCAACACTATATTTAATATCAAGAATTTTACAATTAAGTCCTAGATTAATATTGTTTAAATAGGTTATTATTATTTGAGTGAAGTTTAAGTTGTGAATAGGCTTATTTTCCCTTAAGATATCTTTCTTTCATATATTGTGGTAGGTGTCCATTTGACGCAAGTAGATCTACTCTTTCTTTTACTGTCATAATCGTTCTACCCGTTGAAAAAATGTTATATATAAATCCATTTGCAAGTTCTACTAAAGTGGTTTCATCGTGTGGGAAATTAAATAGTTCTCCATTTTCAACCATTTTTATTACTTTGGCAATATCTGAACTTTTTTCTAGTTCTAAAGAATGTATTGGACTATGACAGAGCGTTGCTGCAATAGACTTATGGTTTCCATCTAATAACAAATATTCTGCTTTAGATTCTATTAATTTTTGATAAAATTCTTCTTGCCCCTGTCCTCTAGAAAAAGCATCATTCAAATAAGAGGAATTGATATTATCTTTCCATATGACTATTGATGGGGGCAAATCTTTGCCATGTTCCATGTCAAATATTCTAAAGTATATCTGTAGGATTGATTTTTTTCCATAGTTATACTCTCCTGGAACAATAATTTGTTCTGGCTGTAATGTTATTTCTTTCATATTGTTGGTGGTAGAAATTTTGTTTATAAGTGTTTTGTTTTGTTGTTACTTGATAGTTGTGGTATTTTGTAAGTGTTATTTCTTAGCACTCTTCAAATAAATAAAGAAAAGAAAAAAGAGCGCTTATTTAGCACTCATACAAATATCTAAAATATGGTGTTTTTTGGGATGTTCGTTAGGATCATTCAAATAAATCTCATAACTAGGTCTTGACATATCTATCTCAACCTTATTTTCCTTCATCCATTCAACAACCTTATTCCAAGCAGGTCCATAACCCTCTGGACCTTCTAACTCAACATTCATAACAACATATTTTCCACCAGGTAAAACTTTCTTCTTAACATCACCTTCAACTTCAACATCCGGGGAAATTGTCATACAAACTTCAACAGTCATTTCTTCATGAGGAGTAGTATTTGGATCATCCTGATATGCTGATAAAAACACAGTATTAGAATTAATCAAATTTTTAGGACCAGCCCATCCACAAAGCTTTTCGAACAAATCCTTAAACACCTGAGAATTTCCCATGTAATTACCAGTAAAAGAAACAAATGCAACTTCTCGATCATCTAATTCCTTAATTTTTATTTCGTTTTCCATCTTGATTTTTAAAACTGTTATTTTACTTATAAATCTTTTTAGGGTCCATGACAAGAACTCCAATACTAAGATTAAGACCCTGCTTGGTTGTGAGTATTACAAATAAAGAAAAGAAAAAGAATTTGAGTGTACCAAACGTTTTATCTTTTTCTTATAGAGATTACCATTCCATATTCGTCATCTCCACCAAGTAACCTGCCAAAAAAACCAGCTCTTCTAGTTACTACTTCTGGTTCGATTACTACGTCAATTCCATTGTCGTTGTCTGGATTTAGTCTTGATGCATATGTCATTGCTATATTGGCACCCATTCCATATAAATCTCTTCTTAACTCTCTTTTTGTTTTCAGAGAGTCAGAACTAAGTTGCGCTAGTCTAAATTCGTGATCCAATTCAATTTGTCTTAGTCTTACGCTTTGTTCTCTATGCATGACGTCGTGTTCGAGGTGTAGTCTAGTTAAGTTGACTTCGTGGGCTCTATAGGAATACCTATCCAGGAGTTCGGTTATTTCTTGCGGGTTTGTTCTTGCAACTGCTGTTTCCGGACTTTCTGATATTTGGATAGTTGGTACTTCTTGATTACCTTGTAAATTCATTGGGTAGTTCATTTTTTATGTACTCTGACCTCTAATTCTGTTTTTCCAAAAGGGATACCCAGTACTCTTCTGTCTCTTTCTGGTATGACTTCTATTTTACCTATTTTGCTAATTTCATAAGGTGATTGTGCGTTTAAATAGTTTATTGCTTCTTCTGTTGCTGCCCCATATCTAAGTGTAGTTTCTTCATATCTTTTAATTTCTTTTTTAAGTTTTCTTGGAGTTGAAATTGGTTCTGGGACATTCGCTTTTTCATCTCTTCTTTTTCGTCTATAATATAATGCGCAGCTTGTAGCTACTATTGCGATTGGAGCTGCTGGTGTGAAACCTAATGCTATGATATGTGCCGCTAAACCTGCCTGTCCTGCTATAAGTGATTTTGTAGCTCTTTTTTTAGTTTTATTCATTTTTTTGTAAATTTGTCTAATTGGATAAAAGTATATAGGAGAACGGATAAAATACAGGTGGTTGCAATTATTTTGCTTTTCATTAACCCTCCTATATAGTGGTAATCTGAAAAAAGTATATAAGTGTTTGTTTTTATCCAATTACTTCTTCTTAGAAATATTCATTCCAATTATTACAAATACCAATCCAATAATTCCTACTGCTGGTTGAGTGCTATCTCTAATAAGATATGTTAAAGCGTTAATCAAAATCATGAAAAAACCTGCAAGTATCATAACTAGTCCTCTTGTTTTGTTTTTCATTTTCCGAAAAATCCCTTACAGATAAATATTCCTGCACTAATTCCTACTAAGAATAAAAGTAATTCTCCAGGCTGTCTTTTTGAAAGTAATAAAGCAATTATTACAACTGCCGGCGCAATACCAAACATAGCTTTTCTTGGTATTGTTATCGCTTCTTTTTTTACTTTTTTTACCATTGGAAGAAATTAAACTCCCAAAAACATTAGTAACTCATAAACCAAAAATGCAGGCCATACTAAAGCTTTCAAAACTCCAAGAACACCCATCCAGAATCCAGTTGCAGTTGAAATGTAGTAAATTGCTGCTCCGATAACACCAAGGCAGTACATACCAGGACCCCGGTAATCTTTGTTGACACTACAACATTTGTCTTCTTTTACTTTTTTCTTTTTAGCTCCAGGAAACTTAACATTTAGATTTATATCTTTTTTATTTGCCATAATGTTTTCCTAAAAATTGGGGTTTAAAAGTTTTTCTAGTTTATATTTCCCAATCTATGTTCTATTGTATATAGTACACCAAGAATTTCACTCCTTCTAACAACATCTCTTGTGTTGAAACTTCCATGCAAATCGCTTAATTCTCCTCTTAAATCAGTCATTCTTTCATTTTGAAAGGTGCAATCCAATAGATTTCCATCTTCGCACAAGGGTGTTATTCCTTCTGTATCCTTGTATGTGCAACCCTTTGTTTTATCAAAATATTCACAAATCATTGTAGGTATATGGAATTGCAAAAAACTTAAAAGATTAACTAATGGTTAGTTTTTTATATTCTAATTATTATTTATGTTTTAATACTTTAAAATAAAATTAAGGAGGTGAAAAATGGAAGGAGATATAATAATTGGCGGAAGGAAGCAAAAAAAAGCAGCAATTTCTATATTTGTTATTCTAGTTCTTTTGATTGGAGTTCTAATGTGGGGAATGCCAAATTACAACGTTTATGCAAGAGAATTAAGTGGAAAAGCAGAACTTAGAGAAGCAGAGTGGAACAGACAGATTGCAGTTCAAGAAGCACAGGCAATAAAAGAATCTGCAACTTTGAAAGCAGAAGCAGAAGTTATTAGGGCACAAGGAATTGCAGAGGCAAACGAGATTATTGCAGGAAGTATAACTACTGAATACATTAAGTATAAATTTATTGAAGGTTTGAATGACGGAAATACAGAAGTGATTTATGTAGCGACAGAAGCTGGATTGCCAATACTTGAAGCAAGCAGGTTAAATTCTTAAAACAACAAGGGAAATGAAATAATTTCCCAATTTTTTATTTACACTCCAAAATAATTATGTACAAACTGAAGCAAATTTGCCAATACTTGAAGCAGTAAGAGATTTAGACTAATTCTTTTTTCTTTTTTTTAATTAGAGATAAAGTTTAAATATGATTGTTGATTTGTTCTGGGATAAAAAATTAGGGAGTGAATTAAAGTGAGTGTAGAAGATAAAGTTTGTCCATTATATTGTAGGTCAATTAATGATTGTGAAGTTATTGCTGCTTGTAGTCCTAGTAGGCGCGCCAATTATGGGGCGTGCAAAGTGTATCAAGCAAATAAACCAAAAGAAGGTGTATCAGCTGCAAAAGAAAGTGTATCAGTTGAAGAACAGAGTACTTCATTTAAATCCAGAAAGCCTAGCTATGTTATGGATCGTCCTGCTGCTAAACTGAATAGAATTTGGAGTATAAGGGGTAGAAATTAATTATAAATCTGTGAAAACTGCTTCGAGAGAGTCTAACTCAGAAATTGCTAGGTTTATTTGCATTCTTGTTATGTCAGTATTTGTCTTCGTGGTGTTTGGCCTTCCTAGTGTAGTTCTTAGATTATCCATGACTTTTTGAACATGGTCTAAATATGGGCAAGTTAGTAAACTTCCATCTTCACAAGGAGCTTCTGATCCATTATGGTGCTCGTAGTTACAATTACCAGTCTCTTCATTGTAGTTATTACATTTAACCATATAAATGAGAATTTAAGTTAATTTTTAAGATTATCCAAACACTTAAAAGTAAAATTTTTGCTTTCTTTTTTCATGAAATCGGTGTTTAAACTAAGTAAATCAAGGGTTTTCGAGCAATTAAGCTTAGTTAGAGGGTTTTCTGATGAAGTTAGTTATTCTGTTAAGAGTAATTTAGAAGTTGCCGAAGTTCTACAAGGTGAATGTTTCTTTAGTGTTCATAGTTTTCAAAATTTAGAGAAGATAAAAGAGAAGAATAAAGTATGGTATTTTTTGCAAGGGAATAATGGTGAGCAAATTAAAGATTTAGTTCAGAAAGGTGTTCGTTCTTTTGTTGTTGATAATAGAAATGATTTGAGAATATTGTTAGATAATTTGGATGTTGAGATTAATTTACTTCTAAGAATGAAATTGAAGGAGCATACATTGCACACTGGAAAGCATTTTGTTTTTGGTTTTTCTTCGAAAGAAACTAATGAATTGTTGAAAGAACTTAAAGAGAATAATAAAATAAATAAATTAGGAATACATTTTCACAGGAAGACGCAAAACGTTTCTGAATGGAATTTGAAAGAAGAGTTGGAAGATAGCATTAAAGATTGGTCATTAATTAATTATGTAAATATTGGTGGTGGAATTCCTGTTGAATATAAGAATTTCAGAAAGGAAGTTATTGAAAATATTTTTAGTAGAATAAAAGAGTTAAGAGAGTTTTTGAATGCTAAAGATATAAAGATGATTATTGAACCTGGAAGATTTATTGCTGGTCCTTCTATAAGATTGGAAACTGAAGTTGTAAATGTTTATGATGGAAATGTTGTTTTGAACTGTTCAGTTTATAATTCTGCGATGGATACTTTTGTTAATAATATTAGGTTATTAGTTGAAGGTGAAAAAGAACAAGGCTATAGATATGTTTTGAAAGGTTGTTCTCCAGATTCTGTAGATATTTTTAGATATTCAGTTTTTTTGGATAAAGAGTTAAAAGTTGGAGATAGAATTGTTTTCTTGAATGCAGGGGCTTACAATTTTAATAGCAATTATTTCAATTTAGAGAATGTGGAAACTGTAATTCAGTAGTTTTTTAAGTTGGTTGTGATTTACTTTTTTATGAGATTTTTGAAGAGTGCTGTCTTGGCAGGATTAGTTCTTGCAAGTACAGCTTTTGGAGTTAGTAGGGAAGAAGTTGATGATATGGATGCTTTGTTGAGAATAAATTCTGAGAATATACACTATCGTGGTAGGCAAATTGATAATCAAGGTCAAGTTTACTATAACTATATAGGTAGTTTTTGGGGAAATGGAATAGAAATTAGTAAGGAAGGTACTGAAATTACGACTGAAGGGAATAGTACATATATTTCTCCAGTACATAAATATTTTGACTTTGATAATGATGGTCAAGTAGATGTTAGTCTTACTTCACATAAAGTTGAATCTAGATTAAATCCTCTTGCTTATTTGTCGAGTGATAGACGTAAAGATACTTTTGAAGATTTGCTGAGACAGTTATGGGGTTGTGAGATTGATACGGCGCAGTTTAGAAGAAGTTTGAAGTTTACTGAAGATGATTATCTTGATGAAAATGGACAACCCGAGGATTGGTTTAATGTTTTTAGAACTAATGGTGATAATTTAGAAGCAACTTATGGTGGAAATTTTGAAGTTGGGGCTGAGGGTTTGAGGGGAAGAATTCAAGGAGATTATGATTTTGAGTTTAAAGCTATGTATTATGGTATTAGTAGGAAATTAGAAAAACGTGGTCTGGTTGAGTAAGTTTTTTAAGTTAGCTGTAGTTTACTTTTTTATGAGGTTAAAATGGGCAAATTAGTAAATTCATTATTGGTAGGTTTGGCTTCTGTAAATACAAGTTTGGCAGTTAGTCAGGCAGATATTAATGATTTAGAAAGGGAATTGGAAACTAATGAAAGGATTCAGGTTGATACCTTTGAGATTGAGTAAATTACTTTGAATATTTTGTTTACATTTTTTGTAGTCGAAATTTAATTTATTGGTGTTTGTTTTTATATGAAAATCTTTAAATAGTAATTGTTTGATTTTAGCTGTATGAATAAGAAAGGAGTTTCTCCATTAATAGTTACTGTAATTTTGGTAGGTTTTGTCTTTGTTATGGCTTCTTTTATTTTTATGTGGAGTTCTGGGTTAACTAAAGGAGAGATGGAAAAGCAGTCTTTTACTTTTCAAATTTTAGATTTTGGTGTGAGGGCTTCCCCTGGTGTTAGTTGTGATGATGATGCTTGTATCAATAATAGGATTGATTGTGATGAAAATGCAGATCAATGTTATTGTATTTTAATTGTGAATGAAGAAAGTAAGAATGTTAATTATTTGGTTACTACTACTGGTAATCTGAGTGGTACTTCTGTTTGTGATCCTGTTGATATTGGGTTGGGTGCTTATGAGTCAAAAGTTTTTGGAATAGTTTTTAATGAGAATATTGTTGGTAGTGGTGATTTAGTTTCCGAGATAGATGCCGTTTATTTGGATTAGGAAGATATTTAAGGTTTAACGGAGTTACAAAATAATGGAAAAAGTTTGTAGGTTAAGTGTTTTTTTGGTAATACTATTCATGATTTTTTATAGTGTTCCTGTTAATGCTAATCCGGATGTTAACAGAGCCCCAATTCCTACAGAATTTGTTGTTTATCCTGATATGTTGAATGTGAATTTGGCCAGTGGGGATCCTTCTGTTTCCATACCTTTGCTTACTGTTCCGGGCAGGGGTGGCCTGGATTATCCTTTGGTTCTGAAATATTCTTCTGGAATAAAATTGGAGCAAAGTGCTAGTTGGGTTGGTCTTGGATGGATGCTTGATATTCCAAAAGTTACACGTAGTGTTCAAGGTGTACCAGATGATCATTCTTGTTATAATGTTATTTTTGAGTATGAGACCGGTTTAGATCAAAGTTGGTGGTCTGAATTTATACATCTTTTTGCAGATGCTTTTGACTTTGAGTTTGATTTTATTGAGAGCGTTGTAAATGTTGATTTAGATAGATATTCTTTTGATAGTGGATATTTCCCCACATATACAAAAGATTTGGGAGGTCTTGATCTTGAATATGGGGAAGAAAATGTTAGATCTGTAAATGGAAAGTTTAACTTTGGCACCGATTGTGGTAGTTATGAAGAGGATTTTTATGATTATAATAGCACAGATCTTTATTTTTATAATGGTGCTAAAATGTTTGGAGATTATGATGGATTTAAGTTTTTGAGATCTGGTAATTTTAAGGTAGAGGATATTGATCCTATAACTCTTGGTAATGAAATAATTGGGTTTGAGTATCCAACTCCAGGCGGAACTAAAATTGTTATGGATGAAACAATTCGTAAAGATAACTATCGATCTAGGACTGGTTCTCCTGATGAAGATGGGAACTATCGTTCTTGTTTAGATAATGAGTATTACTTTAGAACTGAAAAAGGCGGTTCTTATATTTCTTCTTGGAAGGCTAGTGAGATTTTGAGTCACGATTATGTTGATCTTGGAGAAGATGGTCCCGATGATTCAGATCTTGGTAATTGGGTGAGCTTCAATTATAATGAAGTTTATTCTGGTGGAAATCTTTACAATATTGAAAGTCCTCATTCTGATTCTGGAAGAAATTGTTTTGTAACTGGTACTGGTATAAGGAGCAAAGTTGGTTACGATTCGGAAATTTCTGTTCTTGGATCAATTGAGACCCCTACACATATTGCTTATTTTTACACAGATACAGAGAGGGCTGATACTAGAGACTCAAATGGAGACAAATTACCTAAGTTAAATTCTATTGAAGTCCGTTCTAAACTAGATAATGGTGTTGTTAGTAGGGTTGAATTTGTTTACGATCATTCTCTTGCTCAAGATACTCCCGATTCTTCTTCAGGAAGGTTGACATTGAGAGAAGTGATTACATATGGTTCCGATGGAACTGCATTAGCTCCATATGAATTTGAGTATGCTGAAGAGAATTTAGATTATGATATTAATAATTTTGATAGGTGGGGCAATTATTATTCTGATGGGGATATCTTGGAGCACAATAAAGATGGCTGGTTAGATGGGTTGATTCCTGAAGCATGGTCATTGTCTGATATTGATTGGCCTTCTGGCGGCAGTAGCCATATTGGTTATGAATCTGATAGATATGATAAAATTAATCATTGGGATGTTTCAACTAATTATGGTGGTGGTGTTAGAGCAAAGTGGATTCAACATTGTGATGGTTATGGAGAATGTTATAGTGTTAGATATCTTTACTCTGAAAATCCTACTTTGATATTGTCCAATGCAGAGTCTACAGGATATTTTTATGAAGATCCAATTTATGCTGGTAGTAGTGGGAGTATTTCTTATGATATGCCCTATTATTCTGAGGATTCTCCAAACTTCTTTGTTTTTGGTAATCCTTATATGAGCAATAATGTTTTTTATGAGAAGGTTGCAGTGGTTCAAGGTTATGATCCTGATGATGAAACTTCTTTTAGGAATAGGGGTTTCAGTGTTTCTGAATTTCATAGTCCGTCTATTAATCCTGAAGAAGGTACTGATTTTAGTGTAGATATCTTTGGGGATCTTTGGGATGACTGGCAGGAATCTTGTCAGTATCATTATTTAGATCAAAATATTTTGTTTGGATTTTGTGGAGCAAGGGGAAATCCTGTATTTCCAAGAGAAGGTTTGAACATATTTGTTGGTAGACCTCATTATACATACTCTTTGTATTCATTGGAGTATCCTGAAGAGCCAATTGAAACTTTTTATGTTGGAGATAGGGGGGCTGTTGAAGTTGTTGATATTTGTCCAAATGATTGTTCAGATTCATTGTCTTATGTTATTTTAGAAGAGAATGAAGAAGAAGGTTATGAAACGTTTGCATCTTATGTAAACCCTGTTGATGAACTGCCTAGTTGTATTGGTAAGGAGAATTTGTATGAAGGAGATGCTGACAACAATAATCAGTGCGATGTTCTTGAAACTAGTAAGTGGTATGCTGGTGTTTTGCATCATGGAGATATTTTAGTTAATGAAGGAGCCTATGGAATGCTAAAAGGATTTAAGAATTATGATAATAATTTTGAAGTTGTTTCAGAGGTAGAAAATACTTATCAATTTGTGGGAAACCAAGGCTGGATTTATTATTCTGGAGAGAATCCAAATAGTCAGGTTAGGTTTAATAATTTTATATTAACTTCTACTTTAGAAGTTTTAGAAGGTGGAACTACTCTTACTACAGACTATGCTACAAGGAATTTTGGTACTACTAACCCTGATAGAACGTGGAATGGTCAGCCAAGATATGTCGTTTCTTATGGGAATGATTTGAAAGAGAGAAGAATTGAAACTTATTATGCTTATGAGGTTTATCAAGGAATAGATAATTTGCTTGCCCCTTATTTAGTTATTGTTGGTGATGAGAGTACAGTTTTTGATAGTGATTTGAATGAAGTTAGTAATGCGGAGTCTATAACTAGAACTTCTTATTCAAATAATTTTGGCAATGGTGCATGGTATCCTTCTGAAGTTGAGAACTGGGAAGACATTGATAGCAATGGGATAGTTTCTGAGGCTGAAATGAAAAAAGTTACAGAGTTTTTGAGTTATGATAATTATGGAAATCTCTTGCGATCAATGGATGCCGAAGGTATTTATTCTGAATTTAAGTATGGGGGTAGTGGAGAGTGTAACTCTGGAAATAGTTTATATTCTTCTGTTTTGACTTGCACTATTGATGGAGCGGGTCGTGAGTCTAAGATATATTATGATAGTGATTATTTGGTTACTTCTATTGAAGATCTGAATGAGGTCTCTACCGATTATACTTTTGATGAGTTTAACAGACTTAGTACTATCAGTACACCTGGGATAAATGTGGTGGATAGAATTCCTTTAGTCTTTTATGATTATAATTATGGTATTAATGAAGGATGTAATAATTTGGATGATGAAAATGAAGTGTGCATGAATTGGGTGCAGACCCAGTCTCTCATTAGTGGAGATATGTTCTCTAGATCTAGAAGTTATGTTGATGGATTAGGAAGGCACATACAGTCTTCTAGTCAGAAGGATGAGAATACTGCAATTGTCACGAGAACTTCTTATAATGAATTTGGCCTTGTTAATATGAAATTTGAGCCAGAAGAAATTGGAATTTCTTGGTTTTATACTGTGCTTGGTGGTGGAGCTGTAAAGGATTGGTTTGGACATTGGGGTGGGTTGACTGAAAACACTGCTGATGAGATTCTCAGGTACAAAGGGGGTTTTGTTAAATGAGGGTTTTATTATTTTTTGTGTTTTTGATTTTTGTAGCCGGATTTGTTAGCGGGGATATGGAAAGTGAATGCGATTGTAATCCAGGGGGGTGTTCTCCCGGAGAACATTGCAGTTCAACAGCAGGGTGTAGGAATCCAGGACCTAATGGCAATGATTTATGTGTTCCTTACCTTGAGATATGTGATGGAATAGATAATGATGGTGATGGAATAGTAGATGAAGATTGTGATAATGATGGTGATGGATATTGTGAGCTTTATTTTGATTATGATAATGAGTGGCCATACTTTCCACAATGTTTAGAAGGATTTGGCGATTGTATGGATGAAGATGGAAATAGTAATCCTGGAGCTTCTGAAGTTTGTGATGGGTTTGATAATAATTGTAATGATATGCATTGGCTTCAGTATTGGGAGGAAAACTATCTTGACTATGATCCACCTATTGATTATGAGTCTTTTGTTGAGCGTGGTGTTGATGAAGATTTTGATAATGATGGTGATGGTGTAACTACATGTGGAAGTTATACTTGGGGAAGTGTTCATGGTGGGGGGTGGCAAGAAGGACACGATCCCGACTGTAATGATAATAATCCTGATGTTTGGAGAGAAATAGTTTATTATAGAGATAGTGATGGAGATGAGTATGGAGACCCTTATGTTGTTACTTCTTTTTGTGTTGGGGAAGATACTAATATTGATGGCTGGTCACTAGATGGTACTGATTGCGATGACAGCAATTCAGATGCTTGGGAACTATTAATTCATTATTTAGATAATGATGGTGATGGTTGTGGGAATGAAGATGGCACCCCTACTGAATTGTGTGCTGGTGATAGTCCTGCTGAGGGTTGGTCGTTTAATACTAATGATTGTGATGATAATAATAATCAAAGATGTTCAATTTTTTATGAACGCTGTGATGGAATAGATAATGATTGTTATGGTGGAGTTCCTAGCAATGAAGATGATTGTGAGTTTGCAGTTCAATATGTTTATGAATACAATCCACTGGTTAGGGTGATTCAAACTTATTTTATGGGTGTTACAGATGTTTTTGTTGAGAATGAATATAGTTCTGAAGGAAGCAATGAAGATTATACTTTTAGAAAAGTAATTGATCAGTTAGGAAATTATATTGTATCTAAATCTGATAAATTTGGAGATGTTATTGAGGTCGAAGATGCCAAAGGAAATAAACCAACTTTTGATTATGATTCTCTTAGTAGGCTTGAAGAAGGAATGGATTCAGATGGAAGACAAGCTTTTGAAAATGAGTATAATACACTAAATCAGTTAGTTTGGTCTTATAGTATAGATTCTGGGGAAAGAACTTATGATTATGATTCGAATGGTAATTTAGAGGTTACAACTATTTACAACAATCCAGATAGCAATTCAAATAACAATGTGGGAAATGAGTGGTATACAATTATGAATGAATATGATTATTTGAATAGGTTGTTTGAAATTGTTTATAGTGACGGGGAAGATGAAGAAGTGATTTCTTACTTTTATGATAATTTAGATGGTACTTCTTGTATAGAAGGTGTTTCAACAAGTTACGGAAAACTTTGTAAAATTGTTGGTGACACAACTATAGAATATACTTATGATCTTAGGGGGAATGTTATTAGAACTGGTGAAGTTATTGGTATTCGTGAGTATGAAACTGTTTATGGATATGACTATGCTGGCAATGTTGTTTCTATCGTTGGTTATGATGGTGTTGAAACTACTTATGAATATAATTCGTTAAATCAGTTGGATGGCGTTGATTTTTATGATCATTCAGGGCATAGCCTAGTTGGCGGGCATGTTTCTTATGAATATGGTGATGAAAATACTGGAGGAGAGAAAGTAGGTTCTTTGAAGAATATTGTTTATCCTTCTTTTGTTACGGATTATGAATATAATCAGAGGGGCATTGTAGAATCAATAGAAAATCCTTTGTTTTGGGAAACTTATGATTATGATGACGTTGGTAATCTTTTAAATATTGTTGATATTGATGGTAATTTTGTCGAGTATGGTTATGATGATATCTATAGATTAACTGAAATTTCTGATCAGAATGAGTATTACTTGGAAGATGAGTTTACTATTGGTTACGATTATGATTCTGTTGGAAATAGGTTGTCTAGGGCTGTTGAGAGCCAGGGTGTTGAGATTTATGGTATTGTTCTCCCTGATGAATATTATTATGGTTCGGATAATAAGTTAGATAGTACTGTTGGTTGTACTTATGATTATGATGACGTTGGTAATTTGATTGAAAGTGATTGCCAAAGGATTATTACAAATTATGAATATTATTTGAATGGTATGCTGAAAAGTGTTAGTGGAGAAAATTTTGATTTGGATTTTGTTTATGATCCTTTAGGTAGAAGGGTTAGAAAAATAGATAATGAAAATTGGATAGATAGTGCACTTTATCTTTATGGTGTTGGAAATAGTCCTTTGATTACTATAACTTCTTTTGATGAACTTGGTGGTAGTTTCTAATATTTTTTTACATCATGTGGTTTGTTTTCAAGTAAAGAAGAATTAGTTATCCTTATGAATTCTGCATTTTTTTGTAGCTCTTGTAGATTGTGTGCACCGTTATAAGATAATCCAGATCTTAAACCACCAATCAATTTGTTAAGCACTTCTGAAACATTTCCTTTGTAACGAACCAAAGCTTCTACGCCTTCTGGAGTTATGTCTTCAAATTCTTTGTCTTTTGAAACATCTTTGTTATTTTCTCTTGATTCACGACCAATGGCGGCACCAAAAGAAGCCATACCACGAATTACTTTGTATTTTCCATCTTCTCTTGTGAGGGTTATTCCTGGTGACTCTTCTGTTCCAGCTATTATTGAACCCATCATAACACTGGAAGCTCCTGCAGCTAAAGCTTTTACAATATCATTTGAACCCCTAATTCCTCCGTCTGCTATTGCAGGTATTCCTTTTTTGTTTGCTATTTTACTTACATCTAGTATTGCATATAACTGTGGAACTCCACAACCAGTGACCATGCGGGTGGTACAAATTGAACCAGGACCAATACCAATCTTAACTGCATCACAGCCCGCTTCTATGAGGTCTTTAGCTCCCCTTTCCGTTGCTATGTTTCCACCAATAACATTTACATCATATCTTTTTTTGATTGATTTGACGGTGTTTATAGCCAAATCTGAGTGCCCGTGAGCTATATCAATAACTATTACATCACAATTTGCCCTGATTAATGCTTCTGTTCTTTCTAGAAAGTCATCTTTCACTCCAATTGCTGCGCCAACTCTTAGTCTTCCTTTTTTGTCCTTGCAAGCATAAGGGTGTCTTTCAATTTTCTTTATATCTGATGAAGTAATTAATCCTGTTAAAAACCCATTTTCGTCTATTATTGGAAGTTTTTCTATTCTATTTTTATGTAATATTTCTCTTGCCTCTCCAGGAGATATGCCAAATTTTGCTGTAATGAGATTTGAGTTTTTGGTCATAATTTCAGATATTGGTTTTTTTAATTCTCTTTCAAAAATTATGTCTCTTGATGTACAAATTCCTTCTAGTTTTCCTTTTGGATCCACAATTAGAATTCCAGAAATTCCTTTTGTTTTCATAAACTCTTTTGCATCTAAAACTGTTTTTTCTTTTGTTAGGGTGTAAGGGTTATCAACAAATATGCTTTCTGCTCTTTTTACCTTGAATACTTCATTTACTTGTTCTTGTATTGTCATAAATCTATGAATTATTCCGATGCCACCCTTTCTTGCCATTTGTATGGCCATCGCAGATTCTGTTACAGTATCCATATTTGCAGAAATTAGTGGGATATTAAGAGTAATATTTTTAGTTAAGTTGGTTTTTAAAGAAACATCCTTTCTAGATTTTATTGATGATTTTTGAGGTTTTAAAAGGACGTCGTCATAGGTCAATGCAAGTTTTAAATCTTTCATGCATTAAGGGTTTACATAGGAGCTGTTTAATAAGCATTCATGTTTTTGGAAATATAGTAATCCTTTTATATTTTGATTATTAATTTATTTTATGAAAAAGAGTGTGATTGTAGTATTCTTAGTATTAGTTATGTGTTCTTCTGTATTTGCTATTTCAATTAAGATTGATGATACTAAAGAAGTTCCTCCTTTTGGAATATCTCCAGGTGAAAAAGACCAAGTTAGTGTTATTAGACATGTTTATGGTTTAGGTCATGTAGCAGATATTTCTGATGGTAAAATTATGTATTATTCTCAAGATAGATTGGGAAGTACAAGAGTAAAGACTAATTCTGAAGGCGAGGTTATTGGTGAGTTTAAGTCATTGCCTTTTGGACAGGAAGTTGTTAATAGAAATGTAAAGTATAGTTTTGCAACTGGAAAGGAATTGGATCCAAGTGATTTGTATTATTTTGGTGCTCGTTATTATGATCCTGATTTAGGCAGGTTTACTTCTGTGGATCCTATTGGGGATAATCATGGTTACAATTATGTTAATAACAATCCAATGAATTTTGTTGATCCTAGTGGTATGGATTATGGTTTTGTAGGCCCCCCTGAGTTTGATGATTTCGTGCGTAATTGGAATAATCCTATTGAAATGGAAGAAGTGAATGTAAAGGCCAGAAATTTTGAGGGTAGTCTTACTTTTGATCATGAATTTGTTAGTTATGAAAGTTATCATAGGAGCTTAGTTGGAACTTCCTTTGATTTTATGGAAGAGGCACATACTTTTTTTAACAGTGATGAAGTTCGTGATTTTTCTGAAAAATATATGGCGTTGATTGTTTCTCCAACTTCTGGAGATGTTTGGAAGGTGATCGAAAATGATGAAGGTTATTCTGAAGTTCTTCTTTCTAATGGAGAAGTTTCTTCTTTAGTTTCAGAGGGAGTATTGTATCCTTTTGATGAAATTTCCCAAAAAGCCAACAAAATTTTATTAGATTCTAATGTTGAGATTCTCCCTAATAGACATATTCTTTTGAATCATCCACAGTTAGGGGTTTTTGTTTCTTCTTCTTCTGATGTTGGTGGGCCATGGGATGCTTTAGATGAACTTCTAAGAATGGCTATTAATTCAAACGGACCACTTCAAGTTAGTTCTAGTATGGAAATGGAAAATGTTAATAAGAGGAGATAAATTTTTTTAGAAAAGTATTTAAAAGTTAATCTGTTTTTAGAGTGATGGTTTGGGTATATTGGGTTATTGCTTTTATTGGATTGCTTATTGGAGCATTCATAGCTAGAAATACTAAAGAGGAATTGAAACCAGGTAAGAAATATTTTATTCTTTTAGAGAGAATTGTTTTATTTGTTCTAGTTCTTTTTACATTGTATAATGTTAGTTTTGGATTTGGAACTGCGTTAGCATTTTTAGTTGGTTTATTATTCTTTTACAAATTGAGTAAGAGTTATTTTTATCTTGGATTGGTGATGCTATTAGCTAGTTTTGTTTCTGTTAATTATTTGGCTAGTGTTACAATTTTAATATTTATTTTTGGTTTGCCACATGGATCTCTTTTTTATCCTGGGAAGAGAATTAAGTATTGGCATTATGAGTTAGTTTTCTTTTTGGTACCTTTAATATTATTAGTTTCTAGAGAATTTGTTATTTCTAATATTAGTTATTTCTTTTCTTTTGCTGCTGGAGCTTTATTCTTTGACTTTGTTAAAAAGATGAAATAATAGGTTTTATATATCTTTTAGAATATAGATTGTATGATGGTTAATAGAAGGAATACCCTTAAGAAAAAGAAGTCTGAAAGGCATTATTTTTTTGCTTCTATTTTTTTGTTTAGTATTGCTTTGCTTGGAATATCTTTTTATGTTCTGGATGGTTCAGGGTTTATGACTGGTTTTTCTTTTGTCGCTGATGTTAGTATTGATGATGTTACTGTTGAAAGTGAGTTATGTATTGCAGAGAATGGGGTTGGTTATGGTTTAGAGTGTACTGAAGAAGCTGCTGAAAGTTATTGTGATTATCTAGGTTATGGTGGATATATTGATGATAGTAAAAGTTGTGATGGCAGAGGTAATTATGCAGCTGAATCTATGAATCAAGAGCAATGTGTGTATAATGAAGGTATTAGTTATTTGGAAACGGTTCGTTGTTATTAAGAAATAGATTTAAATAATAGATTTATTTATAGTATGTATGAAAAAGAGTGTGATTGTAGTAGTTTTAGCTTTGCTTATGTGTTCTGCAGTATTTGCTATTACAATTAAGATTGATGATACTAAAGAAGTTCCACCTTTTGGAATAACTCCTAATGAAAAAGATCAAGCTAGTGTTATTAGGCATGTTTATGGTTTGGGTCATGTTGCCGATGTTTCTGATGGTAAAATTATGTATTATTCTCAAGATAGATTGGGAAGTACAAGAGTAAAGACTAATTCTGAAGGCGAGGTTATTGGTGAGTTTAAGTCATTGCCTTTTGGACAGGAAGTTGTTAATAGAAATGTAAAGTATAGTTTTGCAACTGGAAAGGAATTGGATCCAAGTGATTTGTATTATTTTGGTGCTCGTTATTATGATCCTGATTTAGGCAGGTTTACTTCTGTGGATCCTATTGGGGATAATCATGCTTATGCTTATGTTAATAATAATCCTATGAATTATGTTGACCCAACTGGAATGGATGATGATTTTGTTGGCACATCCCAAAAACCCATTGCAGCGATAATTTATAATTCACAATTTCCAGAATTTATAGATGAAGCATCTCAATTTATGTCTAACTATGGGGAAGATTATGAATTTAGAGTATATTCAATTTATGGCAGGGAAGAGATTAGAAATACTATAAATGAAATTAATTTAATGATTGAAAGTGGAAGAAATGTTCAGCGAATTATCCCAATGGACCATTATGGTAGTAAGATTCTTGGTTTAAAACTTGCTGAATGGAAAACTGTGGATACTATTTCTTCTCAAGAAGGTAGGCGTTTGATACCTGGAATTTGTCATGCTGGTGAAGCTAGACCGGGTATGATCTTTGATGAACTTACAAGAATAGCAGGTGTAAATGGTTTTGTTGGTACTGTGAATGAGTTTGCAGGTTTTACTAGATATCCAGTTGAGAATGACTGGGAAGGGGTGTTGACTCATGTTAGGTCAAGTAACGCTTATTTTTCTATTTCTTCCGATTCATTATCAAATTTGTTTGAAACACATAATACTGTTAGATTTGGAGATCCAGTTTTTACTGGTAGGTATTGGACTAATTATGAAATAAATCCAACTCCTAATCGTAGAGAATATCTAAATATTTATCGGAATAGAGATGGGAAGCTTTTTGACTTTATTCAAGGTTCAGTTCAAATACAACAGGCAGATCCAACTAATATGGCGCAGATTAATTTCCCTAGATAGTTATAATTATAATGATGATAATAAATTAGATAGTTTTGGTTGGGTTTTAGACAATTTACAGAATTAGGTAGTTTTAAAAATGAGGTTTTTAGCCCAATTTTATGTTATATTTAATTGGAACTGGATTGGGAGATGAAAAGGATATTACAGTTAGGGGTTTGGAGATTGTGAAATCTTGTAGTCACGTTTATTTAGAGTGTTATACTAATGCACTTTCCGTTTCTAAAGAGAAATTGGAAGAATTCTATGGGAAAGAAGTTATTTTAGCTGATAGAGATATGATTGAGAAAAATTCTGATGAGATATTAGATAAGGCTAAAGATTCTGATGTTGCTTTGTTGATTATTGGTGATGTTTTTGCTGCAACTACTCACGTTGATTTCATGTTGAGAGCTAAAGGGAAAAAAGTTGATATTGAAGTTATCAATAATGCATCTGTTTTAACTGCTATTGGAGAAGTTGGTTTGGAATTGTATAAATATGGGAAGGTTACTTCTATTCCCTTTGAAAATGAAAATGTTGATACTCCTGTTAATGTTTTGAAAGACAATCAGAGTTTAGGTTTGCATACTTTGTTTTTATTAGATTTAGATCCTAAGAATGATAATTTTTTGAGCTTTAGTTCCGCTGCTAAGTATTTAATTAGTAAAGGTGTTGGTGAAGATGTTGTTGCTATTGGCTGTGCTGCTCTTGGAACTAAAAATAAAGAGATAAAAGTTTTGAAACTTAAAGATATGATAGAAATAAATAAATATCCGCAATGTTTGATTATTCCAGGTAAGCTTCATTTTGTAGAAGAAGAAGCATTGGAACTATGGAAATAAAGGATAAATTTTTTGTTATTGTTAAAACTAATTCTCATAAGAATGAATTTTTGGGTTATTCTGATGTTTTGAAAGCTTATAGGGTCAATATTGATGCCAAACCTATTGATGGTGAAGCAAATATGGCTTTGGAGAAATTTCTTAGTAAATATTTTAAGAGAAGAGTTAGAATTATTTCTGGTTTTAGAAGCAGGAAGAAATTATTAAGCTTTGAAACTTAGGGCAGACTCTAGTTTTTCACTTATTATTTTTCCAGAGATTGCGTCAATTTTTGTGTTTAAAATATTGAATTTTTCTGTAATGAATGTTATGTTCCAAGTTGGATGTTCCATCTTTTGAAGTATTATTATTTCTTTTGTTGGTTTTTGATCTTCATATTTTTGTTTTAATAGTTTGTTTATTATTTCTTTTGCTTCAAATACGTCTACTTCTATTTCTTCTAATTTTAGTTCAGGGATTACTGTCTTTTCTTTTCTAAAGATGTCTGAAGTTTCCTTGCCTGTTTTTGTGAAGCTAGTTAGATTATCGTCCTTTGGACAATAAAAATCAAGTTGCCAACCGTTTGAGAAGAAAGCACTAGTTAAATATGCTCCAGGATGTCTAGAAGACCACTCTCTGAAGTGTTTTGATTCTCTTATTTGTCTTAAAGAAGTTTTTAGATTTGTTATCATTTCTTTTCTTGAATTTGTTTTAGAAGATCTTTTATAAATTTATCTGGTGATACCCCAAATTTGACTTTTCCGTCCCTTGAACGGATTGCCAGCTGTTTATCTTTCATTTCTTTATCACCAATTGTTACCATATAATTTATTTTTTCTGTTTGTGCATCTCTTACTTTTTTCCCTATAGAAAGATTTCTGGAATCTAATTCTACTCTAATGTTATTTTCCTGTAATTTTTTTGTTATTTCTTTTGCAAATTTATTGCTTCTATCTGTTAAGGTCATAATCTTTACTTGTATTGGTGATAACCATAACGGGAATTTTCCAGCATAATGTTCTATTAACATTGCTATTGTTCTCTCTAGAGCTCCAATTGAAGATCTGTGAATTATCATTGGTCTTTCTTTTTTCCCGCTTTTTCCTTCATAAGTCATATCAAATCTTTCTGGTAATGCAAAATCTATTTGAACTGTAAATATTGTATCTTCTTTTCCATGAACGTTCTTCATTTGAATGTCTAATTTTGGACCATAGAATGCTGCTTCATCTTTTGCTTCTACATACTTTAATTTCATTTTATCTATGATCTTTTTCATCATCTTTTCAGAATCTCTCCAAGCTTTGGGATTATCAATATATTTTTCTTTATTTTTTATATCTCCTTTTGAGAATCTATACCAATAGTCTGTGAACCCCAGGGTTTTCATAACAAATTGTATCAATCTTACTACTTCTTCAAATTCTTTTTCTAGTTGCTCAGGTGTACAAATTATGTGTGCATCTGCTAGACTAAATTGTCTAACCCTTAGTAAACCATGCAACTCTCCAGATTTTTCGTTTCTGAATAGTTCGGCGATTTCTGCGTATTTTATTGGCAACTCTCTATAACTTCTAAGTTTTGATTTGTAGATCATGAACTGATGCGGACAAGTCATTGGTCTTAGAACCATTTCTTCTCCATTTGTTTTGAATACAAACATGCTTTCCTTGTAATGGTCTAAATGTCCTGAAATTTTGTACAATTTGCTTCTCGCCATAATTGGTGTTTCTGTGTATTGATATCCTCTTTTTATTTCCTCATCTTCTATAAACCTTTTTAGAATTCTTTTTATTGTTGCACCTTTTGGAGTTAGAAGTGGAAGTCCTTTTCCTACAGTTTCACTTATTACAAATAAATCTAATTCCTTCCCAAGTTTTGTATGATCTCTTTTTTTTGCTTCTTCTAAATTTGTTAAGTGATCTTTTAGTTCTTTTTCTGTTTTGAAACATGCTACATAAATTCTACTGAGCATTTTGTTTTTCTCTGTTCCTTTCCAATATGCTCCAGCAGTGTTTAGAATTTTAAAGTGTTTAACTTCTCCAGTTGATTTTGCATGGGGTCCCTTACATAAATCGATAAATTCCCCTTGTTTGTAAAGTGATGCTGTCTTTTCTGATAAATCTTTTAGAAGTTCTAATTTGTATTTTTGTCCTTTGAATAATATCTTTGCTTTTTCTTTTGAAATGTTTTGTTTTTCTAGTTTGATATTTCTTCTTACTATTTCTTTCATCCTTTTTTCTATTTTTTTTAGTTCCTTTGCCGAGAAACCTTCTTCTTTATCAAAATCATAATAGAAACCGTTTTCTATTGCAGGACCCATTCCTAGCTTTACTTTTGGAAATAGTTCTTTAACTGCTTGTGCAAGAATATGTGCTCCAGTGTGCCTTACCTTTTCTAGGTTGTCTACCATTGTTTATATTTGATTTGATTTTCTATATAAATTTAACTAAAGGAAAGGTTTAAATAATTCTTTTGTTATTGTTTTCTTAGAGGTTGATAGATTGCAGATAAATATTGAAAAAAGACATTTAGGGTATTTTTGTTTGTTCTTAGTTTTAGTTGGAAGTCTAGTTGTTTTGGCCACAGTTCCTAATCCAGGTCATCCTTTAGATGATATTGAAGGTTGGGATACTATTTGTACAATTGAGAATTCTGGTGATGGTAATTGTGCTGATGATGTTGGTGATGGTGGTGGAGAAAGTATTTGGTCTTCTTTAGGGGATGATATTTATTATAATATTGGCAAGGTTGCCATTGGTCATACTCTAATTACGGGTAGTTATGATTTGTATGTTGAAGAGAGGGCAATATTTAATGGTATTATAGAGGCGAGAGATTCTGTTAGGATTACTAATTTTCCAGAGACTTTGCCAGCTTGTGATTCTAGCATAAGGGGTATGATGATGATTAGAGAATGGCATAGCTCTGGTGGAGAGTTCTATAAGGATGAGGTTTATTATTGTCAGGATGTTTATTGGCCTACAAGTGGGCACCAATTTTCTTGGCAATTGTTAAGTGATGGTTAGTGTGAAATTTTAGTAATGTTATAGTAACCTTTAAATATTAATTATCATTATTCTCTTCTATGAAAAGAGGATTAATCTTAGTTTTAGCTCTGTTTTTTATTGTTCCAGCTGTAAGTGCTAGTTATAGCGGTGGTTTTTATATAGATAGAGAAAATTTTCAGTTAGGTGATGAATTTACGGTAACAGGTTCAAATATTAATTTTGAGGGAATTCCTTATAATGGAAATGCCATGATTCTTTTGGTTGGTGATGGAAATAATACTTACACTCTTTTGACAGAGATTAGAGGTGGTTCTTTTACTTATATTGCTTCTTTTTGTGAATTAAGTACTTGCAAGATAGAACCTTCTAATGGAACTTTTTCTGTTAATGTTGAATTATTAAATTTACATCTTGAAGAATTACATACTTTTTCTGATGTTTTGACCTTTGATTTGTCAAATATGCTTGATGTTACCTTGGGATTGGAAAATTCTCAGCTAGATCCTGGTGATAGGCTTAGTTTAACAGGTAGTGCATTTAGATCAGTTGATTCTACTGAAATCGGTGAAATGACAGTTAAAATAGTCATGGATGATTTTGAGACTGAATTAGTAGAGGATAATAATGCTTTCATATATGATACTACTTTATCGAGTAGTGTTATTTCTAATTATCATGATCTTAACGTTACGATAGAGGATGAGTATGGGAATAAAGGATTTGAAACAATAAGATTTTATGTTACTCCAATCCCTAGTTGGATGGATATAGGAACTAATGGTACTGAATTTTCTCCTGGTGTTTCTGTAGCGATTACGGCTTCAGTTTATGATCAGGCAGATTTAGATACGTTCAATGATGTTGAATTTAAATTAATTAATCCAAAAGGCAAAAAAATTGTTGAAGATATCTTACATACAAACGAAGTTTTTAATTTTGATATTGATGAATATGCAATGCCTGGAGAATGGGTAATTTATGCTGAATTTGAAAATTTGGAAGCAGAATCTTTCTTTGTTGTTAGGGAAATTGAGCTTTTGGATGTTCTGTTGTCTAATCAGACCTTAGTAGTAAAAAATGTTGGTAATATTTATTATGATAAAAATTTAGTTGTTGTAGGTGATGGCGACGGGGATAAAAGAACCATTGATAGGAGAACAAATTTAAATCCTGGAGAAGAAATTGTTTTAAATTTATATGAATTATTTGATACTGGATATTATACCATTAAAGTTACTAATACTGGCGATGAATATGAGTTACAAATCAAAGATCCAAGAGGAGTATTTTCTAGGGTTGGGGGGTTCTTTTCAAGTTTAACTGGGCAGGCAATTGGCAAATCTGGAACTGGCACGTCTGATGTTCCTACAATGATTATGGTTATTTTATTTTTGGCTGGACTTATTGTGTTTAGTGTAAGGGTTAGAACTAATAAAGGTAGAATGAGAACTCCAGGATATGTTAAAGAAAAGAAAAAGAGAATAACAGTTCCCAAATTTAAGAGGAGAAAAAAAGAAGATGTTGAAAATCTTAAGGAAAGAATATTGAAAGACCTTGAGTCTTCTGAAAGTACAAAAGTAAAAAAAGTTCCTGAAAGAGATAGTAAAAGTTATAATTTACCTGCTGGGTTTGGAGATATAAAAGAACCAAAAAGTAAACCTGATAGGGTTGATTTTGATAGACCCTTAGGTTAAGATTAATAGAGAATTACAGCCAAGATAGATTCTATTTCCCCATATCTTAGTTTTCCAGGATCTGTTAGAATGTTATTGTCTCCTTTTGTTACACAATACCAACCTTCATCATCATTTCCTATTTGAATTATCCTGTGTACTATTAGTTTATTTGACCAAAACGGTTTGAAAGTAACTATATCCCCTACTTGAAGTTCTTCTTCTGAATTTGGTTTAATTTCTATTCCATTTGCACCAATGTCCAGGATCGGATCCATTGAACCTGAGTTGGCATACCTGGCTAATCCAATTTCTCGGTTTCCAAAATTTATAGTTATGTAATTTCCTTGTATTAATATATCCTCTTCATTTATCCAGTCACTTGGAGAAATTAGTTCGTTAGATGTAAACATTGAAGCATTATTTGTGAAATTTTGACTGTATGCTGTGTTTGATAACCACCCCAAAACAAACACAATAAGTGTTAAAACTATTATTTTTTTCATAGAAACGGGAAAGATGAAAAACTTATAAGTGTTACTTTTTGGTGTTATCTTAGTCTAATAGCTTCCATATTCTTTGGAACTACTGTTTCTACTCTAAACATTTTATGGATTGTACTTGCTAGATCTAATGATTTTGATCTCTCTCCATGCATTAGAATTACTTTTTTAGGTCTTGGATTTGTTCTGTTTATGAAATTAATTAATTGTGTTCTATCAGAGTGTCCTGTAAATCCATGTATGCTATGAACATCCAATTTTACTTGAAATGGTATTTGTTTGTTTCCTTCTTGAAATATTATTTCTTTTTCTCCGTCCTGTATTCGTTTACCCAATGCTCCCTGTCCTTGATAACATGTTAAAACCATCGAATTTTTTTTGTCTCCCCCAAGATTTTTGAAATATTCTACAGATGCACCACCAGTAAGCATGCCTGATGTTGCCAATATTACACAAGGGCCCTTTTCTTCTATAACTTCCATCATTTCTTTTCTTGAACCAACTTGAGTGAATACTTTTGATAGGAAGGGATTTTCGTCTTTATGGAATACTGTTTGTTTTATCTTATTATTAAAGAAATCAGGATATGTTGTGTGTATTGCAGTACAATCCCAAACCATTCCTTGAACAAAACAAGGAACATTTTCTACTTTTCCTTCTCTAATTGCCCTTTCTAATAAAATCATAATTTCTTGAGCTCTTCCGACTCCAAGTACAGGCAATAAAACTTTTCCACCACGTTTTATTGTATTGTTTATTATTCCAAGTAAGTACTCTTCTGCTTCAGTTCTTGATGCAAGAGTATTTTCTCTCCCACCATATGTTGATTCCATTAATGCAGTTTCCAATCTTGGAAATTTTGTTGAAGCAGGAGCAAGTAAGTTTGATAGTTCGTAATTCATATCTCCAGTGTAAAGTAGATTATGCATTCCTTCTCCTATATGTAAGTGGCACATTGAGCTTCCAAGAACGTGCCCTGCATTGTATAGTGTTAATCTTACATCTGGTGCAATGTCTGTAACTTCTTCGTAATCCAAAATTATGGTGTTCTTAACCATTTTTTTTATGTCTGTTGAAGTGAAGATAGATTCTTTTGCATTTTTTTGTCCAACACTAATTAGATCTAAAAGCAATAATGAAGATATATCTCTTGTTGGTGCAGTACAATAAACTGGGCCATCGTACCCATATCTGAATAGTAATGGGATTAGTCCACAGTGATCTAAGTGTGAATGTGTTAAGAGTACTGCATCTAATTCATTTATTTTAAACTCTGGTGCATTCATGAATGGGAATGATTCATCTCCAGATGCTGCTACATTTATTCCACAGTCCATTAAAACATTAGATTCTTGAGTTTGGAGTAAGATACATGATCTTCCAACTTGTGAAGCGCCCCCGAGGAATACTAATCTTATCCAAGGTTCTTTTCCTTCTGCTTTTCTTGGCCCGTATATTCTTTCTCCAACTCTGTGTAGGAATTTTTTCCTTTCATCACTGCTTTCGTATAAGACAGTTCTTATGTTTTCAATTAATCTTGATCTTATAGAAGGAATTCTTTTTACAATAGGAACAAATAATGTTTGCTTTTTAATTTCTTTTAGAATTTCTCCTGATTTTCCTATTGCTAATCCTGGTTTTTCTGCTTCGATTACTACTGAAGATCTTTGGACATCAAAATTTATTTCTATTTTTCCAGCTTCTTTAGGTATTATTTTTATTATTTCTTGTTCTGCTTTTTCTAATGTCATGCAAAGAGATGGATCTGGTCTTAACTCAACTCTTTTTTTTATTGTGCTAACTATATCTTTTATTGTCGTGCCACTATTTAGAAAGAACTCTTTATTTTTAGTGTAGAGCACAATGTTTGCACCTTCAAAAAGTATTTGTGATAGGTTTGCATCTGAAGGAAGCAGTCCCTTTATTTCTTCTAGTATTCTTAGTACCATGTTTTCACTTTTAAGAATTAATTATTTTAGAGTTTTTTCTATTTTTTTGGCTACTACTTGATGTGCCCCTCTTTCATTTATTACAAAAATATCTAGGCCATCCCCTGTTGCAAGATCTCTGTTTATTGCAGTATTTATTGCTTTAGTAGCTAGTTCTATACCTTCTTTTACAGTAATCTTTTGATTGTAATTGCTTTCTAGTACACCAATTGCGAACATACTTCCAGAACCAGTTGAATAGAAATCTTTTTTTTGCATAAGCGAACCGTCTATTCCAAGTTCGTATAGATAATTTCCATCAGGATCATTTCCTCCAAGTAATAGGCTTACTATTCCTGGAACCATCGACATTTTTCTTATGTTTTGGTACAAAATTCCTGCTAAAAGATTTGCTGCTTCTTTTACTGATGGTGTTTCCTTTGTTCTCATTCTTTTTAATCTTAATTCTGCTTGTATTAATTTTGTAATTAGTTGTGCATCAGAAACCATTCCTGCAGTGGTTATAGCCATATGATCTGTTATTTTAAATATTTTTTTTTCGTCATTACTTGCTACTAAATATCCTGCGCTAGCTCTTTTGTCTGCAGCTAATACTATGCCATCCTTGCATACAATACCTAACGTAGTAGTTCCAGTGTGAATTCTTTTATCTTCCATTTAATCATCACAGAATTTATTAAGACTAATTCTTACTTTGTTTATAAAGTTTTTGGTACAAGAAATTATTCTTTATATCTTGGTTTTTTAATATTTCTTGGAGTACGTCTTTTGATGTCGTTTTTGTTCTTTTTATTTTTATGTAAACTTTCCCTTTTTCTTTATAAATTCTTTTTCCTTTCCATTTTTTTTTGAAGTTTTCTAGATTTGATTTTTGTTTTGTTTGTGGTCCGTAGTGTTTCTTTATTTTCTCTAGTTTGTTTGTCTTGAACCAAAAGTATGCGTGTTCATCTTCCCATTTCCAGCCATAATCTTTTACTTTCAGACCTTCTCTTTCTGCTGCTTTCTTTGTTTTTTCTAGCGCTTTTAGTAGTTTTGCACCTGCTATGTCTATTTTTTTGTCTAAAGGTTTTATCTTGAATACTGTGTATCCCTTTAATTTATCTGGATTTACTTCTTTTTTTACGAAAAATTCTTTTGAGCCGTCATATGTGTTTGCTAGTTTTATTAGCTCTCCATATTTCCTATTACTTAGTGCTGCTGCAAGATTTCTTTCTTTTTGTACTGGATCAATAAGGATTAATGGGGATTCTTTCTTTGATCTGTTTAGTTCACTGAGAACATCTTTTTTTGAATCATAGTGTCTTGCAGGATCAATTATTTCTTTTTCATCCCATTTCTTTACTGCATTTATTAATTTTTTTAAAGAACCATAGTGAACTGTTAATACTTCTAGAACGTAACCTGAAAATCCCTTAATGTAGCTTTCTGCCCCATATAGATCGTGCGATTTACAAAGCTTTTTTAGAAGTCTAATGTCATTTTTTATCTTTTCTGTTGCATGTTTTTTTATGTATCTAACATGTAATGGTGATACATCAGTTACGTTTTTTGATTTGTTTGATTTTTTTATATCTAATACTGGAATTATTTCAAAGACAAAACCTTCAATTTTTGTTTGAAAGTAATCTCTTGAACCATGTATTGTTTCAGAATTTATTTTCTTTTTTCTTAATAATTTTTTTAACTCTTTGGATATGTCTTTATCGTTGTATTTTTCATAATTGAACCTTGCAAATATGTCTATATCTGGTTTTCCTTTTAACCAAGTTCCTTTAGCGTAGGAGCCACCCACTAAGAAATTTACTTCTTTATCTTTTAGCTTTTTTGAGAAGTTATCCACTATACTCTTTAGATGTTGCTCCTCTTTTTTTGTTGGGAAAATATCTTCCATTTTAGAATTTAAAATTGAAATTAATTAGTGGTGCATTATTTTTTATACTAACTGTTAATATATCTTCCTTTTCTATTTCTGGGTTTCTCATAGAGAATTGCACTGTTATGTCCTCACCGTCTTTTTGTGCAGGAGATTTTTTTATATCAATTGGTTCTAAAGTGATTGTTGTAGATTTAAGTGGCGAAAATAATGGATTTTCTATTTGTTCTAATGGTTTTAAGATGTTTTTCAATAATGAATTTTCTTTTTTATCTAAATTTAGTAATAAGTCTGCTAGCGAAGCATCGTTTGGAAGTTTTTTGAATCCTTCTTGAATAATTATTGTGTTTTTTCTAATTTCTTTTTCATCTTCTGATTGAGCTACTAAGAAATTTTTTGTTTTTGACCCATTACTTAGATTGATTGTCCAGTATCCTAATTTTGTTTTATTTATTTCTAATGTTATATTTTTATTTGTTGTTATATTAAACTCTTTGAATTTTATTCCATCTGGATCTATTAGATATCCTTTTGTTGTGAAAAATAATTTTTCTCCATCTTTATTGATTAAATTTGTTCTAAGATTTATTTTATCTTTAGTTACTATATTTATTTCTTCTGGAGATCCTTCTTCACTTATAGATAGGCTTCCCGACTCTTTATATTCAGTTATTGTTCCTTCTAATTTTGTAGAACTAGTTTCTTGGCTATTTGAGCTAGTATCAGTTTCTCTTTCATTACTAATTCCCCATAGACTCTTTCCAGTTATTTTGCTTTTTATTTGATCTTCATTTGTTATTGTTAGGACGGTGAGCAATATTAAAAGCATTAGAATTATTGTTGCTATCTTTCCTTTTTTCATATTGACAATTCTCTTTTATTTTCTTATAAATGTTTCTTATTTTAAAGTATATTCTGTAGTATATAAAAGAGAAAGGTATTTAAATTGAGTATTTTTTTTCTGATTTATGGTAAAGATAGTAGTTATGGCTGGTGAGAATTCTAGAAGAGAACAAAAGAGAATGAGGTATAAGGGAGCTAAATATGTTTTTGATTATAAGCCATTAAGAATCCATAAAGGAGTAGCACCAATCTCTAGAATTTTGCATGGATTAGAACATCTAAATGGATTGGAAAGGGCAGTTATAGTTGGTAGAAAAAATAGATTAGATGCCCACATAAGAAATGAAGGATATTCTGTTGAATTTGAAACTATTGAGCAAGGAAAAAATATTTATTCAAATGCTGAAATGGGATATAATCATTTGGGAGGGGAAGGACATGTTCTGTTTATTGCTTCCGATTCAAAAAAAGATGTTCCTCCCGAATCTATGATGGAGTTTATAGGAGATTGTGATATTGATCAATTTGGCGCTTTTATTCCAATTATAGGGGAAGAACAGTTTAAATTAGAGAAAAGACATAAATTTTATTTTAAATTAATCGATGATAGGGGGATTAACTTTAAGGAGGAACCCTCTGTGGATAAGTATAACAGGAGAAAAATAAGGATGACTAATCTGTTGTTTGCAGATTTATCTAAATTTGGTAATCCGCAATTTTTGAATACAGCCTATAAGTTGAGACAGGCTTGGAGACATATACCTACAATTAGAAAGTTATTTGGTGAAGAGGTAGATAAATATTTTTTAACTAAGGATTTGACAATGTCTCAAGCAGTTAATGCATTATCCAGGCAATTTGGTGGAAAGTTATGTCTTGTTGATACTTTTTATCCTGAGTTAGAGGAAGATCTGGATACTGAAGAAGATTTTAGTGACTAATCTTTTCTAATCTTTGCAATAAAAAATCCATCAGTGTGATTATCTTGTGGCCAAATTCTTAAACATTTTTTTACTTCTTTATTGTAATTGTTATTTTCAAATTTTGTTATTGGTTCTGATGATTTCAAATTTTTAATATTTATTTTTTCTAGTTTTGCATTTTCGAAGTTTTCTAGTAAATGTGATATTACTGCTTCATCTTCTTCAGGTTCCATTGTGCAAGTTGAGTATACCAATGTTCCTTTTGGTTTTAGGTTTTGAAATGCAATTTTAATTAATTGTTTTTGTATTCCTGCAATTCTTTTTATTAAATTTGGTGACCAGTCTAGAATTGTTCTAGGTGATTTTCTTATTGTTCCAGTTCCTGTACACGGTGCGTCTAAAAGTATTTTATCAAATTGATAGTCTTTGAAGAACCTTCCTTCCATCATTGTTACTGCTGTGTTTGTTATTCCACATCTTTGTAGGTTTGATGCTAGTGCTTTGATTCTCATATGATCTATATCGTTTGCTATGATTAGTCCTGTGTTTTGCATCAGTGATGCTAGTTGTGTTGTTTTTGATCCAGGGGATGCTGCAATATCTAGGATGAAATCATTCTTTTTTGGTTCTAAAACTAATGGTGGAACCATTGATGATGCTTCTTGTATGTAGAAATATCCTAATCCATGTTCTGGAAGATTTCCTAAATCTGTTCTTTCTCCAGATATGAAAAATCCTTCCTTACACCAAGGGACTTGTTTTAGACTGTAATCTTTTAATTTTTGTTTTAGTTTCGTTGTTGTTATTTTTAATGTGTTTGTTCTTATTGATTTATCTTGATATTTTGTTGAATATTCTTTGAATTTTTTGAAATCTGTTAGTTTAGAATATCTTTCTATAAATTTCTCTTTGAATTCTGGGTAAGTTTTCATTAAATTTTAAAGAAAGTAAGAAGTTTAAATATGTTTTTAAATTAATCAGCTCCGCCACTATCTTAAATAGTACATATACAACTTATACATTCTGG